>Ga0189277_10072_pt1 | contig 154651 bp, 114 predicted proteins | sample N26A32minimetaG_FD_130325 | JGI IMG/M metagenome (GOLD analysis project Ga0189277, IMG submission 130325) | Marine microbial communities from the Costa Rica Dome - N26 A3-2 mini metaG | ecosystem: Environmental > Aquatic > Marine > Oceanic > Photic zone | place: Costa Rica: the Eastern Pacific... | reverse complement strand
TGGTTCGGTACGTTTCTTGTGCATAATTTAGCTTCAGTTTGACGCTGTTTATGGGTGTTTTGCAAACCAGTTTTGTCAAACCCAAAAATTATGTATTATGCGCAATTCCAACACTTTAAAGGTTCTAATCTTCACAAGGGACGTTTCCAACAACCCTGAAAAATTGACCATTTACGCCCGTATCACCGTCAATGGAAAACGTGCCGAGATAAGTTTGAAACGTTATGTTTCGGTGAATGAATGGGATGAAAAAAAGGGCAGACTCCATGGACTTACCCACAAGGCCCGTTTATTGAACAACTATCTGGATGAGGTGTATGGCGAGATCATGGATACCCATAAACAGTTGTTGCGTGAGGATAAGATTATAACCTCACAGGCTATCAAGGCCCGTTATCTGGGGCAAGATGAAAAGCACAAGACCCTTATGGAGCTTATCAAGTATCATTACGAATCACAAAAGAATAAGCTTCGTCCGGGAACCATGAAGAACTATTATGGTACAGAAAAGTATCTCAAAAGGTTTTTGGAGCATACCCGAAGACTTCAAGACATCAACTTAAAGCGATTGAACTATAAGTTCATCACTGATTTTGAGAACTATTTGATAAATGGGCCTAATCTGCAAAAGGGAAAGAAGTGTACCAATAATGGGGCCATGAAACATTTGGAGCGGTTAAGGAAAATGGTAAACCTTGCCGTGAGGTTGGAATGGTTGGATAAAGACCCGTTTGTAAACTATAAAAAGCATTATAAGAAGAGTGAACGCTCTTTTTTGACCGAAAGGGAACTCAGGCTCATCGAGGAAACAACATTTTCAGGAAGGGGATATGAGAGGGTCAAGGATACCTTTCTTTTTTCATGTTATACAGGATTGGCCTATGGAGATGTAAAGGCACTGGGTATTGACCATATGCGGTTCGGTATAGATGGGAACCTTTGGATTCATACGAAAAGGGAAAAAACAGATGAAGCGGTCAAGGTTCCCTTACTTCCCAAAGCAAAACAAATCTTGGATAAATATAAAAACTGCAATGAAAGATTGGTACACGGAAAGTTGTTACCTGTATTGAGCAATCAAAAGACCAACAGTTATTTAAAGGAGATTACAAAGGCTTGTGGAATCTATAAGAATATTTCCTTCCATACTGCCAGGCACACTTTTGCCACAACGGTAACCTTATCCAATGGAGTACCAATAGAAACCGTTTCCAAAATGCTAGGCCATACGAAATTGACCACTACCCAAATCTATGCCAGAGTATTGGAACATAAGATAGGGGAGGACATGCAAAATCTGATAGAACATATGCAGGCCAAAAAAGCAGCCGAAGGATGATAAGCCTGTATTCATTCGGTCCCGCTTGCGGGACGTAGGAATAGCAAGAGGGTGATGCGCAGATTGCGCCATCACGGTTGTTTTCAGGTCTTCAACAAGTTGAAAACCAGTCAATTGAACATATTTTGGGATACTGTACAAAATCAGGGGCTACAGTAGACTTTTCCAAAATCTACAGTAAACCCTTTGGGAAGCCCTGTAAACACTGGAAATTTTTGACGAAAAAATTGACGCAATTTCACTAAAAAACAAAATCGCACCTATGGAAAAGCAATCAACAAACGGCAGAACAAAGAAAGGAAGCGGTGGTTATTCCAATATCACGGTAAAGAAAGAAACGGCCATACGCTTCCGAACGTATTCCAAAAGGTTCAGCAAATCGCATAGTGAGGTATTGGATGGAATGATACAATACTTCAAGGAGAACAATCTTGACCCTTTTGGAGAGGGGACAAAAATCATCCTAGACAGTATCAAAAAGTTGGAGCGTCAGATGATGAAAAAAATCGATAAGCTCATCGCCATTATCAAGAACATGGAAAAGACCAGTATCCGGCCCACCTATGAAATGATGCTCATTCTTTATGAGGCCTATGTAAAGGATGGGAGGAAACCGAGACGGGAACCTGTCCAAATTCAGGAAGAACTAATGGATTTTTTGGAACCTCGGAACACCGTTCCAAAAGTGGAGCATGATAGAATGTTGCAAGAATTCAAAGAATATAAAAAACGCTGCAATGAAATCCTTAACAACGTTGAGAAGGTTGAGCCAATGATGGGAAAGCCATATCTGAAAATCAATATGGGCATTGGGGATTTGGAAAGCTTAAAATACCAATTAAAATAGCACCTATGTATCTTACCATCTCAGCACAGAAAATGGGCAGCACCTATAACTCCAGTGTAGGGAACTATGTGGACTATCTGGAAAAGGAAAACCAGGATAGGTCGCCCGAACTCAGGGAGGAATTCTTTGACCATGAGAACGACAGCGTGAGCCCTCAAATGGTCATCGATGAAATAGATGCCAATACGGCCAAATTAAGGCAGAAGGATCCGAAATTCTACTCCATAGTGGTCAGTCCGAACCAAAGGGAACTGAAGGCCATTGGAAATGATCAGAACCTATTAAGGCAATACACGAGGAAGCTCATGGAGGACTATGCCAAGAGTTTCCATCGCAACCAAGAGGTCAAGGCCGAGAACCTGAAATACTATGCCAAGATAGAACATGGACGCACCTATCGGGGTTTTGACAAACAGGTACAGGAGAATGCGCCCTACCGAGGAGAGATAGCAAGGCTCAGGAACGAGATACGGAAAGTGGAACGTGGAGAATCCATCGGGAATGTCAATGAACTTGAAAAAAGGATCAAAGAGCAGGAAAGATTGGCACCTCACAAACAAAACGGGCAACTAGTGGCCGCAGGAATGCAAAAAGAGGGGCCACAGACCCATGTTCATATCATAGTAAGCAGAAGGGACGTAACCAACACCTATACGCTTTCACCAATGGCAAAACATAGGGCCTCGGAGGTGGAACTTAACGGAAAAATGGTCAAGAGAGGGTTTGATAGGGACAGTTTTTACCAAGCAGCCGAAAAGACTTTTGACAGGACAACGGGTTTCAAAAGGAACTATGTCGAATCCTATGTTGGGAGAAAGGCCCATGCCAAGGAACCGGGGAAGTTCTTTGCCAAGGTCATGGGACTGCCCACCAAGGAAAAGGACATGGCCTTTAAACTACTTAAAACGATGGGGGTCAAAGCTCCCAGTATACCCACCAATAAAGTGCAAATGGCGGCCAAGATCATCAAGGCACTTGGAAGGGGCATTGATAACGCTAGGGGAGCGGGAGAGGACATGGGATATTGAAACACAAAAAGTAGGTTGCGCCCTATCGTGTTTTTGCTTCACGCTTATCTGCCAGAACGCTACAAAAACCCGACAGGATCCATGCGCAAAAGTTGGGGGTAAGATTTGGGGTTCTTGTAAGGACTATCTCATAAAGTGTGTAAGTTGAAAATAACGGGGGTTTGACTTTACTAGAGCCTTACCCTTTTTTCATAGATCGTAAGGAACTGGTTTAAAATTATGCCCCAGTTCCTGATGGGCATGGACCATTTCTTGGTGGCCTCCCTTGTTGCCAAATATACGGATTTCATCACCGCATCGTCGGTGGGGAAGGAAAGCTTGTTCTTGGTGTATTTCCTTATCTTCCCGTTCAGGTTCTCGATAAGGTTGGTGGTGTAGATGATCTTTCGTATCTCGAGGGGGAACTCATAGAACACGGTGAGTTCGTCCCAGTTGTCCCTCCAGCTCCTTATGGCATAGGAGTACTTGCCTTCCCATTTTTGGGCGAAGTCCCCCAGGGCGGCCCTTGCGGCCTTCTCGTTGGGTGCGTTGTAGATGCCCTTCATGTCGGCGGTGAACGCCTTCTTGTCCTTCCATACCACGTAGCGGCAGGCATTGCGTATCTGGTGCACCACGCATATCTGGGTTCTGGACTCGGGGAAGACGTTCCTGATGGTATCGGTAAATCCGTTCAGGTTGTCGGTGGCGGTGATCAGGATGTCCTCGGTGCCACGGGCCTTGATATCGGTGAGCACCGACATCCAGAAGGCCGCCGATTCGTTCTTGCCCAGCCAAAGGCCGAGGACTTCCTTACGTCCGTCCCTGCGCAGGCCCACGGCCACGTACACGGTCTTGTTGATCACCTTGGAGGATTCCCTGACCTTGAAGACGATCCCGTCCATCCATACGATAAGATAGACCGGCTCCAAGGGTCGGTTCTGCCAGGCAACGATGTCCTCCGCCACCTTTTCGGTTATCCTTGATATGGTGGAAGTGGAGATGTCAAAATTATAGACCTCGCGTATCTGCTCCTCGATATCGCTGTTGCTCATCCCCTTGGCATATAGCGATACGATGACATTTTCGATGCCGTCCACCATGTTGCCCCGCTTGGGGACGACCATGGGGTTGAAACTGGCATCCCTGTCCCTGGGGACGGATATCTCGGACTCCCCGAAGGAGGTACGCACCTTCTTTTTGGAGTGCCCGTTACGGGAGTTGCCGTCCTTGGACCTCTGGTGCCTTTCGTAATCCAGATGGCCGTCCAGTTCCCCCTCCAGCATCTTCTCGATACCGCGTTTCTGGAGTTCCTTGAGAAAACCGTTGAGCTCGTCTCCCGATTTGAACTGCTTCAGGAAATCGTCGTTGAACAATTCTTCTTTCTTCATAATGTGCAAATATTTAAAATTAGACAAAAAATTAGCGGGGGCATGCCCCCGCTAATTTTCTATTTACACACTTTATGAGATAGTCCTATAAATTTAAAAAGTTCATGCTTTGATCATTCTTAATTTATGGTGAATCATTGTTCAATCAACTAGTTACATATAATATTTTAAAAGGGGGCATTGCCCCCTTTTCTATTATAAATTCTTGGAATTTTGCACTCAGCGCCTTTGGCGATCATTCCCAATCAGTATAGCCATCGGCACCAGGGGAATAAAGCTTGTCTGGATCCAATTGCACCAGTTCTTCTTTGTTTTTTAGTTTGTCTACCAAGTTTGGATTGGCAATGAAAGGCCTGCCGATATAGACCAAGTTATACCCATCGTTTAAAAGTTCTTCAGCTTTTTCTGCGGTATTCACATCTCCACCACCCAATAGTGCTCCGTTAAAGTTTTGTCCAATGGTTTTCCAGATTTTTGTTGCAAACTCTGGGGCTTCCATGGCAGCGCGCTGGTCTGCAATATGGATGTACGCAATATTCATTTTAGACAACTCTTTCGACAAATGGGTGTACAACTCCACAATGTCCTCAAAATCCCCGGACATTCCATTTACTACCCCATAAGGAGAAAACCGTATACCTACCTTGTCCGCACCTATGGTTTCAACCACTTTTTTGGTGATTTCGAGAGTGAAGGATGAACGCCCTTTGTAATCCCCACCATACCGATCTGTTCTAAGATTGGTTTTGGGATCAAGGAACTGATCTAATAAATATCCGTTGGCACTATGAATTTCTATGCCGTCGGCACCTGCTTCAATAAGTTTTTTTGCTGCTTTCACGTATTCCTCTTGTACCTGAAGAATATCATCATGTGACATTTCTTTAGGTATATCATGGGGTTGCATTCCTTTTTGGTCTGTGTACATTTCCATTTCGGTTAGTGGAACTATCGACGGGGCCAATGTCTTACTTCCCTCTGGTAAGTTGAGGGAGGAGGAAACCCTGCCGGTATGAAATAGTTGTACAAAGAAACGGCCACCATTGGAATGTACTCCTTCAATGACGTTTTTCCAACCCTTAATCTGCTCATCCGTGTAGGCTCCCGGAATTCGAGGATACCCAGTGCCATTGGGCGACACGGCGGTTGCTTCGGACAATATGAGTCCTGCTCCCGAACGTTGCGAGTAATATTCCTTCATAAGGTCGTTGGGGATGTTGTCAATTGCCCGACTCCTGGTCATTGGCGCCATTACAATCCTATTTTTTAATTTCAATCCTGATAATGTTGTAGCTTCAAAAACTTTCATTTTTTTCTTTTAAATTATTCATTCATTTTACTTGGTATTACATAAAATGTTTTGGTTCGGTGGTGTAAATTGTTATCGGTTCAACTTCCTACGCCCGTATGATTTCAAGGGCTATCTTGTTGGATGTGTATGGCGCATCCCTTGAAATTATCTTTTTACAGGTCTTGGATAAGACGAATCATTTGATGGGTGAATCCCCATTCATTATCGTACCACGCCATGATTTTTAAAAGGTCACCATCGACGACGCGGGTCATGTTTAAATCTACGATTGCCGCAAAAGGACTTCCAATGATATCCGATGACACCAAGGGCTCATAGGTAGTGGAAATAACCTTTTGGTATCGTTCGGTGGCAGCTTCTTTTTGAAGAATTTCATTGATTTCTTCTGGAGTAACATTTCGTTGGGTTACAAATGTCATATCCGATATTGATCCAGCTTTTACAGGTACGCGAACGGCTACGCCATCAAATTTCCCTGCGAATTCAGGTAGTGCCTTGGTAGTGGCAATGGCAGCACCAGTGCTGGTCGGTACCAGATTCTCCGCCGCAGCCCTACCCATACGGAGGTTCTTGGGAGATGCACTGTCCATAAGGTTTTGCGAAGCAGTATAAGCATGGATTGTGGTCATTATGGCCTTGTTGATTCCTACATTACGTCCCAGAATTTCAACGATAGGACTAATGTTATTGGTAGTACAACTGGCACACGAGAAAATAGCAGAGTCATTATTTGGGGAATTTACCCCATGAACTACTGTTGGGGAATCTACACTCTTTGTGGGGGCTGAGATTATCACCGATTTTGCCCCTGCCCTTATATGTTTGTTGGCATCTTCGGTTTGGGTAAAAATACCCGTACTTTCAATCACTATGTCCACATCAAGGTCTTTCCATGGTAGTTTTTGCGGATCTCTCTCCTGAAAGTATTGGATTTGGTTTTCTCCAACGGTAATGGTGCCCTCGGTATGAGTAACTACTTTGCTATAAGGTCCATAGGTGGAATCATAACGTATCAAATAGGCCAGGTTTGATAGGGGTAAAATATCATTCACGGCCACAAGATTCAGGTTCGGGGTATCCAAAATAACTTTTAGTGAAGCTCGTCCTATGCGCCCCATTCCATTAATTGCAATTCTTTTCATTTTAATGTATTTATTTCTTTTTCCAGTTTGGTGATTCGCTCTTTGAGCTGAACCATCATTTGCTCGATTTCGTCAAGGGTGTATCTTTCCACAATATGTTGGGGGCAGTTAACGTCTACTGCATTTATGGTAAAAATAAAGGCCCGTTCAACCTTTGCAGTATATCCTGAAACAGCTAACGAATTTATTAGTTCGGTGTCATCGTATTCAACCTTGGCCTCTCCCCATATCTTTACACGGGTCTTGGATGGATAATCCATCAAAAACAGGAATGCTTTGGCGTTCTCGACCAGATTGCCAGCACTTATATACTGTTGGTTTCCAGAAAAATCTGCAAACGCAAGTGTTTTTGTGTCAATTACTTTTAAAAAACCAGGTGCTCCGCCACGATGCTGGATATAAGGTTGTCCTTCTTTTGTGGAAGTAGCCATGTAGAAGGAATCCCGATGGCTTATAAAATCAATTAATGGAGCAGTAAGTGTATCCAGCCAACCTCTTCCGTTTTCCATCTTTTCATAACTTCTTCTGGAACCATATCGTTGTTGTAATGCCTTAACGGATGGAGTAAAGGCTATATCTGATGTGAAGTTCAAGACATGCTCCTTATTTTTCATGCTATGGATTTTTCTAGGAACTGTTTCCTATGCTCTTAGTATGGTTTTTGGATAATACCTGACATTGCCCCATGCATAAATTAAAATGGTCTTTTAAAATGAGCGTTAGCCCCTAAGATTATCACGCTTAAGGAACGTTAACGGCATCGTTTTCTCGTAAAAAATTGGAGGGTCAGTTTTGTAAAAGGGAATTAGTGTATCATAATGCTTGCCAGAACTAAGATTTGGAACCGTCATTTTTTTTGATGTAAATATTGCTTACACCTTTGGAAAATTCGGAATCACGCCAACTTGCAAAAAAGAGAAACTGAAGGTCTTTGGTAAACGTTGCACTATCTTCATAAGATGCGCTATTGATAGGTTCGTTCATTAATTTTGGGGCTTGCCAACTTCCTTCAGAAAAATTGGAAACGTATATGTCATCGCCACCAAAACCATTATTTCTTATTGAACTGAAGTATAACGACCTGCCATTCTCACTTATATAGCTGGGCCATTCGCCACTATCAACGTTGCTAATGGGTGGTTTCAACTTTTGGATGTTCAAAAATGAGCCGCTGATATAGTCGGCAGTATAAATGTCCCATGTGCCATCTCTATCGGATGAAAAAAAGGCTTTTCCATTAGAGTTCATAGTGAGGCAACAATCCTGGGATTCCGAATTAATGGTTGAAGTAATTGGTTTTGCGGTTTGCTCCATAAATTCAAGGTTGTCGTTAACCTCAATTTCCCAGACATTCCACAGATTGGTACTGTCTCCATCTGTAATGGCAATCTTGTTGGTGAAGAAAGCCTTTTTGCCATCAGGACTAAAGGCTAACCCTGCTTGATAATTACCATGGCCAAAGTTTATTTTCTCAGGAACTGACCATTCATTATCGCTGAATTTTGATATATAGATACCAGATTCCGAGAAGTTTTTTGTGCTTCTGGTAAAGATGGCCACATCCTGTTCAGGGGACAGGTATGAGAGACCCTCATGGTGGCCGCTTGTTGAAATGATTCCTTTTTCGAAGATTTCTATGTCCGTATTGCTATACTTATCCAAAGAATTTGTTCTTCTATGATTATTGCAGGATTGAAACATAAAAAATATAATAAGCAGCTTAAATGAATTTAAGCCACTTGAGATAAGTATTGATTGTCTGTTTTTAATCATTTTGCTAAAACTGCCACAAGGTTTTAAATCCATTTTTCTATACATTTCTGAATTGAAATTAGCGCCTAGTGTGCGGATAAGCCTTTTTTTCATTGCTGTATTCTATTTTTCGAACCAGTAGTATTTACCAAACATATCGGGGTTGAAAACCCTATCGTCTAAGTTTGGTCGCACATCGATATTGGTATATCGTTCTGTTTGAATGATTTTGCCATCAATCAAAAACTCTATCCAAGTTTCAATCCAGTATCCGTCCACGTTTTTGAAATCGTCATATCTTGCTTCATAGAGTTCGCCGTTTTTTCCTTTGCTTAGACGTCTAACGACATAGAATTTCTCCGCGTCCATCCAAATTTGGGGTTTGTCAAAGTTGGTATCGTCTGCACCAATAATATAGATAGGTTTGTTTTTAAAGATAGCTGTGGTGAAAAGAGCCGTATCGATTCCTAAACCCTGAAGCCGCTCTATTGTTTCTGTAACAGAGTAATGGAACAGCCCTCCTTCTAGAATCAAAAACTCTTGTATTTCCGGACCGTTATGAACCAATTTGTTGCCACGATAAACATAAATGCTGTCATTTCTGTTGATGTTGGCATTCCCTTTTTCCGGATTGCCAAAATCTATCCTGAACTCTTTGGGATAGCGTATGGCTTCATACCATATGCTTGTATCCATTGGTTGTTGTTGAGGGCTGTACCGGACCGTTTCTTGAATGAATGTAAAAGACTTTAGATGATTTTGGCTATGGTGATCCTTGATAAATTGTACCAGTTGCCTGGTTGTTTTGATTTCCTTGCTTTTTGGCTTGCTTAGACTGATTAAAAAGGTGCTGACACTGATCAAGATGATTGTCACAAAAACGAAATTTGAGACCTTAAGATTATTACGAGGCATATTTTTATATGTTAAATACTTCAAAATTAAGTAGTAAGAAACGTAACAAATTGTACTTTTTGGACACTGTAAAAATGTAGAACAGATTTAATCATGTATTTAAAGGAATATTATCCAGATACTTTTTTTTCAAAATACATTGTTAGTTATTTTACACTGGATACTTCGCTCGTCTCTGAAAATATTACGGATTTGGTCCTGCCAGATGGTACTTTCGGTATCTGGTTCATGGATTCCAAGGATTCCGTTAAAAGAAACTTGTCTACATCCACAATTCCCAAAACATTAAAAAAGTCGAGCCTCTTTGGTCAGAAAACCAAAGCCGTAAACTACTTTTATTCTCCCGGCAGTACCCAATCATTTGGTATAAAAATTAATCCTGAAGGTTTGCCATTATTCTTGGATGCAGGTTCCAAGGAGATCAAGAATTCACATGTTGGTCTGGATTGCTTATCCAATAAAGCTTTAATGGAATTGGAAGCCAAGGTATTTGAAAAGTCTATCGTTCAGGACAAAATCAAAACCGTTGAAGACTTTATGTTGGAAAGAATTGTGAATTTAAATTCAAAAGCGGATTATGTCCTTTTTTCACAAATCGTGAACTACATAAGATACAAAAGAGGTGCAATTAGGTTAAACCAGCTTTCTGAACACTTTAACATCAGCTATAAGAAAATAGAGCGTCTGTTCCAGTTCTATTTGGGTATGGCTCCTAAGGTATACATCAGAATAATTCGGTTTAATTCGTGTATTCACTTAAAGAATGAACTAGAGCAATTGAATCTTACCCAGTTAGGAAATGAAGTTGGTTTTTTCGACCAATCCCATTTTATTAGGGAGTTTAAGTCATTCTCTTCATTGACCCCAAAGGATTTTTTTTCAAAGGAAATGTCTTCATCGGAAAGTGTTTTGATAGATATGCTGATTTCCAGATGGACTAGGTTTTAGTGTCTATTTTTTACAATTATGTCTTGTCTGGTGAGAATAGTTTTGCCTTTATACCGGTTGTTCTCAATAAGGAAACTTTTTGGCTTACTTTTTTAAGTAACGGCACCGAAAACACAAATCAAAGAAAAAATTCGAAAATACAAATGCAGAAAAAAACAGTAAACCTCATGATTACCCTGCTCTTAGCTTTAGGGATATTCCATTTGGGCTATGCCCAAAACCCGTATTCCAAACTAGAAAGTGACCTTCAAGGTAACCTAAACAAAATCGTGAAAGAAAAAGGGATACCGGGTATTACTTTTTCTTTGCTATTGGATGGGAAACATCAAATAAATCTAGCTTCGGGTTATTCCGATTTTGAGAAAAAAGCGGAACTGGACCCATTGGCTAAAATGTTGTCGGGAAGCACAGGCAAACTATTTTTCAGTACAATTGCTCTTAAAATGATTCAAGAAGGTCAATTAGGCTTAGACCATAAGGTTCTTGAATATTTGGGTAGCGAAGAATGGTACAAAACCTTTCCAAACCATTCAGAAATAAGAATCAAAAACTTGTTGAACCATACCTCTGGACTACCAAGACATTTATTTCAGCCAGAGTTTTTAGAAGACTTCATAAAAAATCCTTTATCGGAAAGAGATCCGGAGGATTGCATACAATCCATTTCAAACAAACCTGCGGTTCATCCCGTTGGCCGGGGTTGGGCATATTCAGATACCAACTACATTCTATTGGGACTGATAATAGAAAAAATTACCGCTAAGAATATTTATGACCTGGTCGATACGGAACTCATAAAACCCTTGGCACTTCATCTCACGGTACCTTCAAACACATTGGCTATTGATGGCTTGGCCCAAGGCCATATTGGCCCACAAAACCCGTTTCAGCTGCCCAGTAAAGTACTTGATGCAAATGGCAATCTCGTTTTAAATCCATCTTTTGAATGGACGGGTGGTGGCTTTGCTACCAATCCAGCAGATTTAACGAAGTTGGTCAGGTATATACATGAGAGTTCATATTTAAATGAAGAAACCAAAAAACAGCTCATATCCGCTGTAAGCATGACAACTGGTGAACCGTATGACAATGGATATGGTTTGGGGTCGTTTATTTGGAGTAAAATGGAGGATGAGCGTTATGGACATTCCGGTTTTTTTCCGGGGTATGTTTCCCATGTTGAATATTCAAAAAACCGCCAGTATGCCATAGCCATACAGATAAATGATGATGGGGCTTACCCACTTATGCAACAAATTCTTTATGAGATGGAACTAACCATTGAAAAGCATCTGGATGGAATCGATGAGTTTAAAATTCGGCAAAACTTTACCGAACAGGAAAAGTGTTGGAATCAGGAAGATATAGAATGTTATATGCAAGCCTATGCAACCTCAGAGCCTATACAAACAGCTTCAACAGCAGGTGTAACATATGGTTACGATGACATTATTGGGGGGTACAAAAAATATTTTCCAAAAGGGAGAATGGGGAAGCTTCATTTTGATAACATCAGCACAAGACGACTGAGTGATAATCTCTATTTCGTTACAGGAAGATTCAATCTTAAGTTTCCTGGCCGGGATGATTTGGCCCAAGGATGGTTTTCCGTAAATATGAAGCGTATCAATGGTGATTGGAAAATGATAACGGATCATTCAAGTTAAAATCATGAAATCGACATATTTAGTTTATTTAATAGTAAGCCTGTTGGTCGTGGCTTGTCAAAAAACCGAGAAACTGGAAGGTACTGTTTTGATTGAAAACATCAATATAGTTGATGTCGTGAAGGCAAGTATAATTCCCAATCAAAATGTTCTTTTAAACGATAATCTAATTATTTACATAGGTGAGGCCAATGGGGCTCAAAATTTCAAAGTTGATACAAATGTAAAAGCAGCGGGCAACTATTTGATCCCCGGACTCTGGGATATGCATGCCCACCCCGATGACCCTGAGGTATGGCGTATGAACCCCAATACCAGAGAAAAAGATAGGTTGCTACCGCTTTTTGTGGTCAATGGGGTTACAGGCATACGGGATATGGCAGGAGACTTAAACCTGATTAAGCGATGGCGAAAAATGGCAGAATCTGACTCTTTGCTTGCTCCAAAGATATTTGCTGGAGGTCCTTTATTGGATGGTCCAAATCCCATGTGGGACGGTTCCGTAGGTATCAATAGTCCAGATCAGGTAAGAATGGTGGTAGATTCCTTAATAGATGAAGGGGTTGACTTTTTAAAAGTGTATTCATTGTTGCCAAGGGAAACGTATTTGGCCCTGAGTAAATATGCAAATGAAATTGATTATCCTTTTGTGGGCCACGTACCCTTTACCGTGCCGCCGTCGGAAGCTGCCCTCACTGGAATGAAAAGTCAGGAACATCTACTGGAAATTTTAAAAGAATGCGCAGACCAACCTTCCGAGGCATATTTGGCTGAAATAGGAAGAATGGAAGACCGTATAGAACGTTCCAATAAAATCAATGATTTTAGACTAAGAACATTCAATGAAACAAAAGCAGATTCATTGTACAGTCTCTTCAAAGCAAATGACATATGGCATTGCCCAACGCTAAGCATGTGGTATAAAAATGCTTGGTACGAATCAGAATATCCAAAAGATGAAGAATTGGTGGCTCTATTGCCTCCCTACTTAAGAGCTTATTGGACGCCAGAGCATAATGACCACCTGCAGTATAGAAATAATCAGGATTTTATTGAAATCAAGCAGCGACTATACCGACTTTATCTACAAATGGTGCATAAAATGAATCAAAAGGGGATTAAACTCCTGGCGGGAACCGATATGGGTGCCAATCCACTTTGTCATCCCGGAGTGGGGCTCCATAATGAACTACAGGCTTTTGTGGACGCTGGTCTTACGCCAGCGGAAGCTTTAAGGACGGCAACCCTTAATCCTGCCCTGTTTTTTGAAATAGAAAATGAGTATGGAACTGTTGAAGCTGGTAAAATAGCCGATTTGGTAATTCTTGAGGGCAACCCTTTGGAGAACATTCAAAAGGTGGGACAAATTTCATCTGTTATTAAAGATGGTCGGGTCATAACAAAGAATGAGATAGCAGAAATAAAGGATAACATCCTACGACTAAATGCTGAAAAATAAATTGGAGCACTGTGCAATCTAGAACAAGTTCCGGATAACCATTTTACTTTCACGGCAGTTCCGCACAAAATAGTAGGAATGGGCACTTTTCCAGTATGTGCGTTCGCTCAGGTTACCCGCTAAACAGGTAGGGCACTAGATCTGTTAGAGCTCATTCATGTCTATTTTTTAAAATCGCATACTTTTTCTATTGGTTGCAGAAGTCTCTTTCAGTTACGCGAATTCCCAATAAACTTGGAGGAATGGCCATACAGCCGGTAAATCAGGAATAGGTTTAGTGGTTTGATAAAAAAAATCTATCACATTTACATGCAACCTTAATGCATTTATATCATCCATCTATATATAATAGAAACATACTTTATGAAAAAAAATGCTTTAATGGCCCTTGCAGCGATGGCAATGGCAATTTTTATGACTGCTTGCAATTCTGATGATGGAGCGGATTGTCCGGAAGATTTTGCCGGGGCCCTCACCGCAAATGAGCAAAAATTGGTTGGAACATGGTCTCTTTCTGCCATAATTTCGGTGGAAGACGTAGATATCACGGATGATGGCGAAGATAATCCCAGCAATGATATATATGCCCAATATTCGGATTGTCAAAAGAGCACTTTCTATACATTTAATGCCGATAGATCATACCAAATTGGCCAAGAGGGAAATTTTGAAGGGTGTGAAAATGCGGTTACAACCGAGGGGAACTGGCAATTAGTTTCACAGACCTTGAGTCTGGTAAGGAGCTGTACGCTTCAAAATATTACCACTTCCTTCAGCGCAGATGAAACTACCTTTAGCTTTTCGGATAACTATACTGTGACTGAGATAAATGGGAATTCCGTACAGACCGTAATTACCTTTACATATAGCTTAAACCCTTAAACCTTGCTTGGAAGGGATACAGTTTTTGGCAATTTATAGCCTCTATTCACCTTCCTCCCAGATTGGTTTGAAAGTACAAAGACCACCAAACATGTTGGTTTGGTGGTCTTTGTTCAAGTTAAAACGATTATTTAAAAATTAGGTTGAACCTAGTGCCTTTGTTTAGGGTACTTTTCACCTCAATACTTCCCCCAAGGCTGGTTATTTGGCTTTTTATCAAATATAGCCCCACACCTTTACTCTCTTGGTTTCCGCTGTCCCTATCTTGTATCTCAAAAATTGAACTGCCCATTTTGTTCAAATCCATTCCTGCACCATTATCTTCATAGACGAGTGTTTTTTTTCCATTAGTGTCCCCAGTGGCAATAGAAATGATGGGGGGAACACCCGGTTGCGCATATTTTATGGAATTTGTGATAAGATTTAAAAAAATACTTTCCATGAACTGTTGTTTGAAGACGATGTCTTCCATTTCTGAAAAATCTGTATTGAACACAACACCCTCTTTTTGAATCAATGCACCAATAGAATTTTTGACTTTCCGGAACACTTGGTCAAAGTTGACTTTTTCCAATTTTTCTGTGGATACTTCACGTTGCTTCAGCGAATCTAAGTAGGTGTTGAGAGAACTCTTTAAACCCTCCGCAGAAAGCGATATCAAGCCTAGTATTTCGAGGGTATCCTTGTCATCAATTTTGGAAAGGTCAATTAAATTGAGCAGGGAAAGTAAATTATTGAGAGGGGATCTTAGATCATGAGGGGTGGCATAATTTTGTTGTCTAAGGGTTTCATTGACCTTAGAAAGTTGGTCTAAATGGGTTATGCGATCCTGTTCCAATTTTTTAGTATGGGTAATATCCTTTGCAATGGCATAAATGAGACCCTTTTTAGATATGGGAATGGCAGTCCAATGCAGCCAAACATGCTCACCTGATTTGGTGATATATCTGTTTTCAAAGTTGACCAAAGGCTTGTTTTTCAACAACTTTCCACGGTGGTTAGCGGTCATTTCCCGATCCATTGGATGGATAAAGCTGGAAATCAATCTTGATTTTAACTCCTTTTCCGAATATCCCAAAAGTGATTTTAATGAAGGGTTTACTTTTACAAAATACCCTTCATAATCGGCAATGCAAAGACCATCCAAAGACTGGTTGAAGAATGGTTCTAGTGTTGGGTTCATTGATAACTGGTTACTTGTTCCTATGTGGTATTACTTTAAAAGTTGACCAAACAAATCTTTAGGATTCATTGGATGATGTCATGAGTGATGCCAAATGCTCTAACTCGAAAAATATTGGCCGTATGGATAAAACAGATTGGCGTTCAATTTATTTTATCAAAACTAAAATTATACAAAACCAGCTTGAGCTGAGGTATCTCTAGAAAGATTTAACGATTTGGATAGGTATTGTACTCCAACTTATCCTGTACCTTGATGAGTACGCTTGCTGAGATGAATTTTCATGCTCAATTCAGTTGCTATAACAAACCAAGTAGTAGGGAATTAATTTACGTAGTTTTCACTTTTAGTAAACAATATGGTCCAAGCCAAAATATCAATGAAAATTAAAGTCCAGGAATACTGGCGAACGGTAGGGTATTCAGATATTCTAAAATTTTGTTTGATAAATTATAGAAATTGCTTTATTTAGCAATATGTAATACATAATACATATGAAAAATTTAATAGCAGCCACATATGCTCCAATGCAGACAGACGCATCCTTGAATCTATCTATTATCAAAGATTATGCAGGGTTTTTAACTGATAATGGGGTAAGTGGAGCATTTGTGAACGGTTCAACAGGTGATTTTACATCATTGAGCACCGCGGAGCGCAAACAATTAATAGAAGTTTGGGCTAAAAATAAACCCGAAGAATTTTACCTGATCAACCATGTGGGGCATACCAATTTGCGTGAATCCAAGGAACTGGCAGAACATTCAGCTGAAATGGTGGATGCCATCGCGGCTTTACCTCCTTTTTACTTTAAGCCTAGAACAATGGATGATTTGCTCCATTATTGCAAAGAAGTAGCACTATCTGCTCCCAATATTCCTTTCTACTACTATCACATACCGGTATTGACAAGGGTAGATTTTTTGATGGCCGATTTTTTGGAAAAAGCCTCGACCAATATCCCAAATTTTGCAGGAATCAAGTACACCAATGATCATATGCAAGATTTCGGCAAATGCTTAAAGTATGATTCCCAAAAAATAAAACTCTTCTTTGGGATAGATGAAAAATTTGTGGATAGTCTGATAGCTGGAGCCACAGGGTGGGTGGGTAGTACCTATAACCATTTGGCTCCATTGTATATTGATATTGCCTCCTACGTATCTCAAGGTGAAATGGAAAAGGCAAAACTACTTCAGGCTAAGGCTATTTCTTTTGTTAACATTTTAGAGTCTTTGGGTGGATTTCATGGGGGTAGTAAAAGCTTAATGAAATCATTTGGATTGGATATGGGACCCAGTCGCTTTCCGCATAAGGCTTTTGATGACGAAAAGATGAACAAGGCAAAACTACTTTTTGAAAAGGAAGAAATATCGGAATGTATGTCCAAGCCATTTTATCAAGATACAGCACAATAGCAAAAAAATTTAATGAATTATGTTATACATAATACAAAAATTAATATATTCGCTTCGTAACACTTAGATAATCAAACTTTAAAATCTATGAAACTCTCAAACTATGTAGAAAAATGCACAAGGAGCAATTTGTGGGAGTGCCCTTGGAAAAAGGGAAGACTTACTCATTTTTTCCTCTTTGCTTTGTTAAGCCTGTTTTCGGCCACTATGTACGGTCAGGAATTACGGGTAACTGGTAATGTAACAGGTACGGATGGTGTTCCCTTGCCGGGAGCCACCATTTTGGTGAAGAACACTTCAAATGGTACCCAAACAGACTTCGATGGAAATTACGTCATTGAAGCAAGTTCCGGCGACATTTTGGTGTTCAGTTATATTGGGTTTACTACCCAAGAAATTTCGGTTGCCAACCAAACCAGCATCGATGTGATTTTAGCCGAGAACACAGCCATGCTTGATGAAGTGGTGGTAACGGGATACGGTAGTCAGTCAAGGGCAACCCTAACTTCATCGGTGGCAAAGTTGGACACTCAAGTTTTGGAAAGTGCCACACGTTCCAATCCCGCCACTGCCTTACAAGGAACTATTGCCGGTTTGCGGGTAACCAATACCACGGGGCAACCTGGATCTACACCAGAAATTGTACTGCGTGGAGGAACCAATTTTAGTGGTAGTGACTCGCCATTGATTTTGGTCGATGGAGTGCCCAGTTCTTTTTATGCCTTAAACTCAGATGATATTGAATCAATAGAGGTATTAAAAGATGCGGCGGCCACGGCCATTTATGGTGCACGATCGGCCAATGGGGTTATTCTGATTACGACCAAATCGGGTAAATCAGGTAAGTCTTCCATTAATTATAAGTACAGATACAGTATAAACAATGAGCGGAACGACCAGAAATATATTGGTGCGGCAGATCATATCAATTACAATAGGCAATCAGTGGCCTGGTATAGGGAGGCGACGGGCGATCCCGGGGCGTTCAGTGCCTTTTTGGACGGTAACCATAGTGCGGCCACAGGGAACAATGCTACAAATGACCCCTTTACCACACAATTGTTGACCTCAGATAATCAATACCTCCTTAATCAGCCAGGATGGCAATCCATTCCGGATATTTTAAATCCTAGTCAACAGATTCTGTTTTATGACAATAAGGATGTAGGGGACCGAATTTATCAAACCAGTGAATCCAAGGATCATTATATATCCTTTGATGGAGGCAACGAAAAAGGTACGTACTACTTAGGATTGGGTCTTTTGGACAACGATGGACTTACCTTGGGTACAGGTTTTAAAAGGTACTCCGGAAAGTTTAGTGGGTCTTATAAGATCAGTGATAGGGTAAAGGTAAACTCCAACATTTTATATTCCCATTCCAATTTAAGCCTAGGTGGATTGGGTAATGAAGATACCGTGTTCAGAAGGTTCCAAGGACAGGCTGCAACTTCCAGAACCTATGATAGTAACCCCGATGGAACTTGGTCCGATCAATATGCGCCAGGTCAGAACCAGAGTTTTGGTAACCCTCTGTATTATCAGGATAAGTTTGTTAGAAAGAACTTGGAACAACGTTTAACAGCTTCAGTAGGCCTCGATTGGAATCTAATGGATGAATTGAAGTTCTCTTTGAGCGGAAGCCATTTTACCATTAATGACCATAACGAGAGTTTTAACAAGGCCTATAGAGTGGGCAGCACCACTGGACCTTTGCGTACAGGCCGTGAAGCAAGTGTTAGTTTGGAAAGGACCCTGAGAAACCAGTTGACTGGAACCTTGAGCTACATTAAGTCTTTTGGTAACCATAATGTCAATGCATTGGTTGGGACTGAATATTTTAAGGATAATGTTTTTCAAACATCGGCTGGTACAAGAAATTCACCAACGGATTTGATCCAGACACTCAATGCAGGAGCCGAAGCTAATGGCATTCCTTACAGTTTTGAAACAGAGTACGTGATTACTTCAACTTTTGGAAGATTGTTATATGATTACGACAATAAATATCTGGTTGGGTTTACATTCAGAAATGATGGTTCTTCAAGATTGGGCAACAATAAGTTTGGGTTCTTTCCAGGGGTATCACTTGGTTGGAATGCGCACAACGAAGACTTCTTCCAAAATTCAGGGTTGGGCAAGGCCATAAGCATATTTAAACCTAGATTGAGTTACGGTGTAAACGGGAATCAAGATGTTTTGAGCAATTATGGGGTATATGGTTCTTATGGTTCGCAAGGAGTGTACAATGGTCAAACGGGATATGCCAACTCCAGCTTGTCAACACTGGATTTGAAATGGGAAAAAGCAACCACGTTCAATGTAGGGTTGGATGTGTCTTTGTTTGATAATAGACTGTCGTTCATAGCGGATGTTTATACAAGGGATATCAAGGATAAGTTGGCAAGTCTTACATTACCGTATTATACGGGCTTTAGTGGTATACTTACCAATAATGGAACCTATAGGAACAAAGGTTTTGAGCTGCAGGTGAATGGCGATATCATCAGAAAAGATGGTTTTGTCTGGAGTATGGGGGCAACCATTACTTCCAATAAGAACTATGTAGTGGAACTTCCTGAAAATGATAATGATTTGAACAGGCAGGGCGGAACCTTGATTTGGAATCCTGCTACGGGCCAAGAAGAGTGGGTCGGAGGACTTCAGGAAGGACAGCGTTACGGCGGAGACTTGGTGGTGGCCTTCGAACAGGAGTCTATTTATGCCAACCAGGCCGAGGCTGATGCCGACAATGGCATTACCGACGAATATGTGCCCGGGGCCAGCCGTAACCAAAGATGGGCAGGTGATGTAAAGTGGGTCGATCAAAATGGGGATGGTATAATCAATAACCTTGATAGAAAGGTAATAGGTCGTACCACGCCAGATTTTATTGGAGGTTTCAACACGAGCCTGACCTACAAAAACTTTAGCCTGTTCGTGCAAACGGATTTTGCCACAGGACACCTGGTATGGAACCATATCAGGAACAAAGGATATGCACAAACACAGGGTAATTTGGAACAACCCATCGAAGTCTTGGATTCATGGACACCTGATAACACCGATACCGACTGGCCCCGTTTTGTGTTCGTAAACGGAACCAAGAACGTCTGGAGGGGAAGCGAAAGTGTAGGAAGTTTGCAGACCGAAGGCAACGAAAAGTTTTGGGAAAAAGGAGATTATTTGGCCTTGAGGGAGGTAACGTTGACGTACAATGTGCCTACGGAGTATTTTAATGACGTAATTAAAAGGTTGAGCATCAATCTAACAGGGACCAACCTACATTATTTTAAGAGTATGAGCGGGGATACCCCTGAGGTTGGTGGTGTACAGTACGGTGAATTTCCAGTACCCAAAACCATTACCATTGGACTTAACGTAACATTTTAAAAAAATACAGAAATGAGAAAGTATATCGTAATATTAACAGTCGCGCTGGGCCTCTTTGCTTGTGAAAGCGAATTGGAACTGGTAGCCCCAAGTCAATTGACAACAGCTGGATATTGGGATACCGAAGAAGGCGCAAGGACAGCACATACGGGAATGTTTGCGAATTTAAGGGATGCATTGGGAACCCTATGGTTGTTCGGTGAAATACGAAGCGATGTATGGGGAGGAAGAACCTATGAATCGCCAGCTAACGTGTCATTGATAGAATCGAGCTTTACGGTCTCAACCGCTCCTTTTGGAGGTTGGGCAGGATTGTATACCCAGATTCATCGAATCAATGATTTTTTGATCAATGTGCCGGGAATAAACTTTGTCAACGAATCCGATAAAGATCATCTAATTGGTCAAGCCTACGGATTAAGGGCATTATATTACTACACTTTATTGAAAACCTGGGGTGATGTACCTATCATCTTGGAACCTTTGGCAACCGTTGACCCAGCCGGATTAAGTAGGGAAAGGTCGTCTCAAAGTGATGTTATGGCCCTTATAAAATCGGATATTGACGCTTCGCTGAGCGCTTTTGGTTCGGACAATAGTTTTTGGGCAGGCAACAAGAATTTTTGGAGCAAGGCAGCCACCTTGGCGCTCAAAGGCGATGTCTATATATGGTCCGGGAATTTAATGGGAGGTGGAAATGCCGACCTTACCGAGGCCAAAACGGCTTTGCAGCAAATCGCCTCTTTTGGGATAAGTCTGGAACCCAGCATCGATAATTTGTGGGGAGTGCCAAACGAAGGAAATAGTGAGTTTATTTTTGCTGTTCAGTACCAGCGTGATGAAGCCTCGAACATTTATAACAGTTTTACAGGAAGAAGTACGGAAATCAATCCCCAGTTCAACGCTGCGGGAGAATCCATGGCCAATTTTATTATTGCAGGGGCCAATAGATATGGACAATCTGAAAAAACCATTTTGTTGTTGGATGATAATGACGATGCCCGTAAAGATGCAACATTCATAAGATTGTATACAGATGACAATGGCGGTGCCGGTTATCCCACCTACAGCGAACCAACATATTTTGGGTCCATATTCAAAAAGTTTTTAGGTCAAGTAGATGGCTCTGAACGAATTTTTGAAAATGATGTGCCATTGTACAGATATGCTGATGTACTCTTGTTATTGGCCGAAGCCAAGAATCTTCTCGGGGAAGATCCCTCTGGGGAAATCAACCAAATACGTCAAAGGGCCTATGGTGCCAATTATGTACCTGCGATCCATGCCTATGTGAATGGCTCCCAAACCGATAATGCCAACGCCATCTTAAATGAACGCTACAAGGAGTTTGTGGGTGAGGGAAAACGTTGGTGGGATTTAAGACGTGCCGGAGACAGCTTTGTGATAGATAATGTAAGTTTTCTTAACTCTGGCGATGAGTATAAATTAATATTGCCCATTACGGAAGATATGATAGGAAGAAACCCATTGTTAGAGCAAACGCCCGGATGGCAGTAAAATCTGATTGATTGTTTTGAGTTAGTTTAGTTTAGTTCAAGAGAAAGGGCCCGATAGTAGTCGGGCCTTTTTGTGTTTTATGATGTAAACCCTAATGGGAAATTAATGGTTTCCAGTTTCCTTGGTCCTCTTTTTTTTAAGATAAGGGTTACTTTTTTCCGTTTTTGAAGATATGGTCAAAATGCGGTTCTAAATGTCTTCGCATAGCATTTCTAAACGTCTCGGGAGTGCCTACTTTTAGATTGTCCAAAAGCATTCTATGGGTAACAAATGTCCCTTTTGTATAATGATAATCATCCAAATTACGGTTCTTGGTCTCTTTCAAATAAACATATTCAAAAACAGGCAGGAGCAAACCTTGGAACCTCTGTAGGGTATCATTCTTGGAAATCTGATAAAGTTTTCCATGAAACGCGACTTCCTTGTCCAAAGAAAATCTGGCCTTGCCCGTACTGGTAGCTTCTTCCGCTTCCACAATTTCCTCCAGTTCATTAAGTTCTTTCTGGGTTTTGTGCTCAAAGAGAAAATCGGCCATACCCATTTCGAGGATCATCCGAAGCTCAAACAGATTTTTTAAGGTCTTCGTGCCCAATAGGGTGGGGTCCATTATCCGCTCAAAATTGTTGATGATATCAGGTTGTTTCAATATCATCCCCCTGTGTTTTTTGGATTCAATGAGTCCCAAGGTTCGCAACCGCAATAGAGCTTCACGAACAACAGTTCTGCTGACTCCAAGGTTGGTGGCAAAATCCAATTCTTTTGGGATGGGGTCGCCAGGTCCAAGATTATTTTCCTTAAAAAATTCCAATAGCCTTAGTTCTACTTTATCAACTAGTGAAAGGGTGTCAACTGGCTTTAACTTTTTTAATTGCTTCATAAAGCTTTTGGTTAACTATAAATGGAAATTCAAGCTGATGGCGAATTGCTATAACTCACCGTGATATAAACATAACATCTTTTAAGTCTACAGTGGCAAAGATATTTAAAATATATTGTATATTTGTATTATGTCATACATAATATGAAATATTCAGAAACTTATAAAAATGCACTCTTTGGAGACGTGCTGCCATTTTGGGAAACTCACTCATTGGATACAGAAAATGGTGGGTATTTTACATGTTTAGATAGGAAGGGCCGTGTTTATGATGAAGATAAATTTGTTTGGCTGCAAGGTAGACAGGCTTGGCTGTTCTCAATGCTTTACAATACTGTGGAGAAAAGGTCGGATTGGTTGGAAATGGCCAAGACTGGCATCGATTTTTTGGAAAAATATGGAAGGGATACCCAGGGTAATTTCTATTTTTCACTAACCTGTGATGGCAGACCATTGGTGCAACCTTATAATATATTTTCAGATTGTTTTGCAGCAATGGCTTTTTCACAATATGCCAAGGCCACCGGTAATCAAGAAGTGGGAAATATGGCAAGGCTGATCTATACCAATATTTTGAGCAGAAAGGAAACACCTAAGGGATCCTATGAAAAAACCACGGGCAACAGGCCTTTAAAAGGATTTGCCTTGCCCATGATACTTTCCAATTTGGTTTTGGAACTGGAACACGTGCTCGATTCTAAGGAAGTTGAGAAAACCATTGACATTTGTGTGGATGAGGTTATGAGGGTATTTCTTAGGGAAGATTCAAACCTCATATACGAGTATGTCAATCCAGATGGGTCGCTGAACAATTCTTTTGAAGGCCGGCTCATCAATCCGGGCCATGGTCTGGAGGCCATGTGGTTTATGATGGACATAGGGGTGCGGCGTAATGATTTGGGATTGATTCAAAAAGCAAAGCAGACCATACTCAGTTTGTTGGACTTTGGATGGGATCAACAATACGGCGGAATTTTTTACTTTAAGGATGCCGTGGGCCACCCACCACAACAATTGGAACACGATCAAAAACTCTGGTGGGTTCATTTGGAAGCCTTAGTAGCCTTGGTAAAGGCTTATGAACAAACAGGATGCGATAAAATTTGGCAATGGTATGAAAAAGTCCATGAATACGCCTGGTCACATTTCCCCGACCCGGAAAATGGGGAGTGGTTCGGATATTTAAACCGTCAGGGAGAACCTCATATAACGCTCAAAGGAGGGAAGTGGAAAGGTTGTTTTCATGTTCCAAGGGCCCTGTATCAATGCTGGAAAACATTTGAAAGAATAGAAAACAAAGAAAATAAATAATCAATGGGATTGGTGAAGAATAAACTCGGGATGACAGTTACGGCCTTTGTATTGGCAGGGATTATATCATGTGGACAAAAAATGGATTACGGAATCCAAATAGAAACACAGCAACCAACTATGCCAATCTTGGCCAAGAAGGAACGGAATGCGGTTTTACATATGGGCATAAGCTTGACCGATACTTTGGAAAGTAGGCAGCTGGAAGCCTTTACATTTTCATTGGAAGGTACCACGGATATCAATGATATTGCCCAGGCAACAGTTTTATACAGTGAAACCGGCACCATGGAAGAGGAAACTGCTTTTGGTACAATCACAAAACCAACAGCAACATTTACCATCATAGGGAGTAGTCCCATACGGTCCGGGGAACATAATTTTTGGCTATCTGTTGAATTGAAGGACACCCCGGAATTGACCCATAAAATAAATGCTGAGCTTATATCTATTAAGCTTGCAGGCGGAACAGAGGTAAGCCCTAAAATTACTTCAGGGATGAGTCCCCAACGTATAGGAATCGCCCTTAAGCAAGCAGGTGAGGATAATATTGACACCTATCGCATACCAGGTCTGGCCACCACGAATAAGGGAACCTTGATTGCGGTGTACGATAATAGGTATAATGACCCGGTGGATCTTCAAGAAGATATTGATGTTGGTATGAGCCGAAGCACGGATGGAGGTCAAACGTGGGAACCTATGAAAGTTATCATGGATATGGGGGAGTACGGAGGTCTGTCCGAAGATCAGAACGGTATTGGAGATCCTGCAGTGCTTGTCGACAAAAACACAAATACCATTTGGGTGGCGGCCCTTTGGCTCCATGGTCATCCAGGAGAGCGTGCGTGGAATGCTTCCCAGCCTGGAATGTCACCAAAGGAGACAGGCCAATTGATTTTGGTAAAAAGTGAAGATGATGGGGTTACTTGGTCCAAGCCCATCAATATCACATCCATGACCAAGAAACCAGAATGGCAATTGTTTTTCAACGGGCCGGGCTCTGGTATAACGATGGAGAATGGGACGTTGGTCTTTGCCGCACAGTACAAGGACAAGGATAGGATACCGCATTCCACTATCATCTACAGTGAAGATGGTGGTCAATCTTGGGTCGTTGGAACAGGAGCAAAATCAGAAACTACCGAAGCGCAAGTGGTGGAAATCTCCAATGGGGTTCTCATGCTGAACATGAGGGACGATAGAAATCGGACCAATCGAAACGATTCCATCAATGGCCGTTCCGTGGCCATAAGTACTGACATGGGTAAAACATGGGAAGAACACCCCACCTCCCGAAAAGCATTGATCGAACCCAATTGTATGGCAAGTATCCTGGCATACGAACATCCTGAACGGGGAAAAATCCTGTTCTTTTCAAACCCCAATTCAAAGACCAAACGGAACCATATCACCATAAAGACCAGTTTCGATGGAGGAATGAGCTGGCCGGAGAAGAACCAGCTAAAACTTTATGAAGAGGGAACGTATGGTTATTCCTGTCTTACCATGGTTGATGAAGACCATATCGGAATTCTTTATGAAGGAGTCAAGGAGCTGTATTTCCAAAAGATTCCGATTTCGGATTTGATACAATAGGCCATGGAGTGTTTGAAAAAAGGTTATGCCCTGTGTTGGATATTAACTTCCTTATTGACCATCAATGTAGTATGCTCACAAAGTTTTCAGTCTAAGTTCACCGTTGAAACACTGAATAATGCTCCTGTAAAATTGATTCCCTTTCCGCAGAAGGTGGAATGGGGTAAAGCGGTACGAATGATTTCATCTTTTCGAGTGGAGACGGATTCAACTTTGCCTTTGTCAATTCAGTACGAATTGGAATCCATTTGTCATGACACAGGAATCTTAAGGGATGACAAAGCCACGGATTTGATGCATTTCCAGAAAGACCCTTCCCTTCCAGATGAAGGGTATCATTTGAATGTTACGGAAAAGGCAATTCATATTACCGCTGCTACAGAGAAAGGTCAATTTTATGCCCTACAGACCTTAAGACAATTAATTTTCCATCAGGAGGATGTCATTTTGCTACAGCAATGCACAATCTCAGATTGGCCTGCCTTTTCCATAAGGGGCTATATGTTGGATGTGGGTAGAAATTTTCAAAGTATCCAATCGCTCAAGGAACAATTGGATGTGATGTCGAGGTACAAACTGAACACCTTCCAATGGCATTTGACCGATAGACCGGCATGGCGTATTGAAAGTAAGGTCCATCCAGAACTCAATGATCCCAAAAACCATAGGCCTTCGCGAGACCCTGGCATGTTCTATACCTATGTTGAAATACGAGATCTTATTGAATATGCCGCTGAACGACAGATACAGGTAATACCAGAAATAGATATGCCAGGGCATAGTGATGCCTTCACAACGGCTACCGGACATAAAATGGAGTCAAGGGAAGGGATTAAAATTCTTGAAAGGATTTTGGAGGAGTTTTTTAATGGGGTTCCCAAAAGCTACTGTCCAACCCTACACATTGGTTCTGATGAAGTTGAGATAGAGGACCCCAAAGGATTTATGGATCACATGGTGAACTTTGTTCGGGACCATGACAGGGAGGTCATGGTTTGGAACCCGGGACTTGAAGCCGATGATGACGTTATCCGTCAAACTTGGAAACCTGATTTTGTAGATGAAAAGGGATACAGGGAAGTGGACTCTTGGAACAATTACATCAATAATGGCGATCCGTTCATCCATATCCCAAAACTTTTCTTTAAGCCCATCGGAAATGGTTCAAAAAATAAAATCTTGGGGGGAATCATTTGTTTATGGCCCGATGTCAATCTCAATGCAGAGCAAGAGGCCATCACTACCAATCCGCTGTATCCTTCCCTGCTCACCTACGCATGGACCACTTGGACTGCCGATGTGCAAAAGGCATCCAAAGATTATCTCACCATGGTACCCCCAAAGGGAACGGTCGAGAATGAGTATTTTGATGCGTTCGAGAAATTTTTGATGCACCACAAGGAAACTTATTTTAAGAATAAGCCCTTTCCCTATGTGTCACAGGCCAATACAGTTTGGGAACTATCGGGCCCCGTGGGGATGCCCCAAAAAAGTATGGTCAAGAAGCTGGCAACCGGCAATACAGTCTATATCCGGGATCGTTTTAAACAGGGAGGCCAATTTCCAGAGGCCCAACCCGGAGAAACCTATATTGCAAAAACATATGTTCACTCCAGTAAAGAACAGGAAGTAGATGCCTGGATAAGTTTTGAAACACCATACAGGGCCAATAGGGTATATTCGGGTATTCCCCAAAGGGGAAAATGGGATGCGAATGGAGGTACAGTTTTGTTGAATGGACAACCCTTGCCACCACCAGAATGGAAGAACCCCGGATGGAAACCCTCAAAAACGGAAGGTTGGGGCACATCCCAAGATCAGGAAACACCATGGGAAAAAGAAGAACTGTATTGGACTAGGGAGCCCACCAAATTGTTTTTAAAAAAAGGATGGAACGAAGTGGAGATAAAAGTACCCGGGACCAATTCATATCAAAACTGGATGTTCACTTTTGCCATAGGGCAGCAAGGCATCGAATTTTCCACTAAACCGGTTACCGAATGAAAAAAATAGTCGGCCATATATTGATTGCAACTGTCGTATTGTTTGGATGTAATGTCAGGGCACAGCAGTTAGCGGATAAGGTTAAAATTGAAGAAGGAGTTGCATTGCCCTCAACATTGCAAGGTGAAACCGCTTTGGGATACGCTGGAATGCTGGGAGGCCAACTGGATGATGTGATTTTGGCAGCTGGTGGGGCCAATTTTCCCAATGGACGACCGTGGGAGGGAGGTGAGAAAGTATGGAGCGATGACATCTACCTTTTTGAAAATGGAGTTTGGCATATTGCTGAAGAGAAATTGCCAAAACCATTGGCATACGGGGCATCGGTACAATTACCCAGTGGTATCTTATGCATTGGCGGTGAAAATGCAAGTAATACCAGTAATTTGGTTTTTCTGATGGGATATGACCCAGATAGCGGAAAAGTCACTTTTACGGATTATCCATCTCTTCCTGAACCCCTGGCCTATACCACAGCAGTTCTTGAAGGAGGATATGTGTATGTAGCTGGAGGGAAAAACGATGACAGAAGTACCAATGCTTTTTACCGAATGTCATTGGAATCAGAAAAGTGGGAAAAACTGCCTGACTTTCCGGGAGAACCACGCGCACTGCATGTGGCATTGGCTCAAGAAACCCAGCACTCCCGAAAACTCTTTCTCATTGGAGGCCGAAACCAAATTTCAGGTCAAAGATCAACACCATTGACCTCTTTTGTCTCTTATGATCTTGGTAATGGTACTTGGCAGGAAGAAGGCAATATTGCCATTGATGGAAAGCCAAGGGTTATCATGGGCGCATCAGGGCAAGCAATGGGTTCCATGCATCTTTTGATTTATGGGGGATCGGATGAAATCCTGTTCAACAAGTTGGAAGAGATTGCCTTGCAGGTTCCATCGGAACAAAACGATTCCATTGTTGGAGGAATGATTCGAAAAAGAGACTCCATCTTGAACAACCACCCTGGATTTTCAAGAGAGATATTGGCCTATAACACCATCACCCAAACGTGGTTTGTGTACGATACGTTGCCCCGACCCCTTCCTGTAACGGCCCTTTCTTTCCCAATGACCGAAAATCAGGGGCTTAGAATTGTTTCCGGCGAGATTTCCCCGGGCATCAGGACACCAATGGTGCAAACCCTGATTTTGGGAGAAGCTGCCAATCCATTTGGGACCACAAATTATATAGTACTGATAGCCTATTTATTGTTATCCTTATTGATAGGAGTGTATTTTTCCTATAAACAAAAGTCAACCAACGATTACTTCATTGGAGGGGGGCGTATTCCTTGGTGGGCCAGTGGACTCAGTGTTTTTGGAACGCTGTTGAGTGCCATTACATTTATGGCCATACCGGCAAAAGCATTTGTCACGGATTGGTCATTTTTTATGCTGAATATGACGGCAATCATCATCACACCGGTAATAGCAATGGTGTTCATTCCCTTTTTCAATCGACTTAAGATTACCACGGCCTATGAATTTCTGGAAGAGCGTTTTAACTACTTGGCAAGGGCCTTTGGTAGTCTATCGTTCATTCTATTCCAGTTTGGGAGAATAGGGATTGTACTTTTATTGCCTTCGTTGGCGATAACCATTGTAACGGGAATTCCTGTGGAAACCTGTATTCTCATCATGAGTTTGCTTTGTATCGTGTATACGGCTTTTGGAGGTATTGAAGCTGTGATTTGGACCGATGTGATGCAGGTCATTGTTCTTTTGGGAGGAAGTATTTTGGCTGTGGTCTGGATACTGCTGAATACCGAAGCTTCTTTTGGGGAGATGGTTTCCTATGCTTCGGAAAGGAACAAGTTCAACATAGCCAATATGGATTTTGATTTTACGACCGCCACTTTTTGGGTCGTTACCATTGGTGGATTGGCATCGGCTTTGGTAACTCAAGGTACCGATCAGACCATAGTACAACGCTATTTGACCAGTAGTGATGTGAAAAATTCAAGGAAAACCCTGTATACCAATGCGGTATTGACCCTTCCGGCAACCATTATTTTCTTTGGATTGGGAACCTTGTTGTTCATTTTTTACTCGGAAGCCCCGGAACGATTGTCCCCTGGCATTTCAAACAATGACTCCATTTTTCCATGGTATATTGTCAGGGAGCTTCCCGTTGGGGTTTCAGGGCTGTTGGTGGCAGGTATTTTTTCTGCAGCAATGAGCAGCATAAGCAGTAGTCTTAATTCAGTTTCCACCGCTTTTTGTAATGATTTCTATAAACGTTTCAACAATGACGTTCCTGATAGAAAACTGTTGAAGATTGCACGTATTGCAACCGTGCTCACCGGTCTTGTGGGGATGGTATTGGCACTTTGGATGGCCAATTCCAATATTAAATCCCTTTGGGATGAATTCTATCGCTATCTAGGGTTGTTTACCGGAGGTTTGGGGGGTATGTTTCTCTTGGGGATTCTTACCAAAAGGGCCAATGGTGTTGGTACCCTCCTTGGATTGGTATCCAGCGCGGTATTGATTTGGTACATAAGCGCGTATACCGAAATCAGTTTCTTAATGTACGCTTTTTTTGGTATGGTATCCTGTTTCGTTTTGGGCTACATTTTTAGTTTGGTGTTCAAAGAAAAGAATTGAAGGATGAAAGGTTTGTTGGCGTTTGTGTTTTGTCTTTTTGGAATCAACCTGATTTCGGGCCAATTGAGTTTACCACATTTTTTTAGTGACCATATGGTCCTTCAAAGGGATAAACCCATTCATTTTTGGGGCAAGGGTAAACCCGATAGGTTGGTGAGTGTAAAGTTCTTCGGTGAAGCAAAACAAGTACGAGTGGCCAAGGATTCAACATGGAGTGTCCATTTTAAGGCAAGGGATGCAATCAGTACACCTGGTACCGTTCATTTTTCCCAAGGACAGGAGAAAATTGTTCTATCCAATATGTTGATTGGCGATGTGTGGCTTTGCATAGGACAATCCAATATGGAATGGCCCATGGAAAAGGAGATGCACTTTGAGGAAGAACTCAAAAATGTTGACCAAACTTCATTACGGTTCTACAATCCTACGTATGGGGGCAAGAATGTTTATGGTAGGGTTTTTAGCGATTCCATTGGAAAAAGGTTACAGGTTGATAGGTTTTTTGAGGGCAACTGGCAATTGAGTGACAGCAGCACTATAAAAACAATGACCGCGGTAGGTTATTATTTTGGAAAAAAGATAGCCAAAGAAGAAAAATTACCCATTGGGTTGATCAATTTGGCCATTGGGGGAGCCCCTTTGGAAACCTTCATCAGCCTAAGGACCTTAAAAAAGGATCTTCAGTTTTCCGGGAAGGCAAGAAAAGATTGGATACATAATGACAACCTACCTGTTTGGATACGGGAAAGGGCAACTCAAAATACCAAGACCGCAGCAAATATACCTTCCGATAGTTTGGGACCTAACCATGCCTTCAAACCAGGGTTTGCCTATTCCGCAGGAATAGAGCCCATGTTACGCATGCCCATAAAGGGTATAATTTGGTATCAAGGAGAAAGTAATGCCCAAGAAATTGAGCGGGTTCAAGAATATGCAGATCTACAAGAACTAATGATTTTGGATTATAGGAAAAAATGGAAAATGCCCAATTTACCCTTTTATTGGGTCCAACTATCATCTATTGACTCAATACAATATAAGTCACAATACTGGCCTCTTTTTCGGGACGCACAACGTAACCTATTGGCCCGAATTAAGCATGGTGGAATGGCTGTGTCAAGTGACATTGGGGCTAGGAACGATGTTCATCCCACCAATAAGAAAGATGTGGGGGAACGTTTGGCCAGATGGGCCTTAAAAGATGTGTATGGCCATGATGTAATACCTTCGGGACCGCTTCCCAAAAAAGCCATTTATAAAAGTGGCCAGGTTATCCTGTCGTTCAAATATGGCCATGGACTTTCTGTAAGCGGCGGGCAAACCATTAAAGGCTTTTCAGTAGATGGAAAAAGCCCGATAGAAGCTTTTGTTGTGGATGATAACATTGTGATACCAGTTTCCAAAAGACCTGATTTTTTATACTATGGATGGCAGCCATGGACGGAAGCTAATCTGATCAATTCAGAGAAATTGCCGGCCTCAACGTTTAGGATTAAGATTGAATAATATTGTGTGAAAAAGAATTAAGAAGGGAAAAGGTTGTAATATGGTCTTAAAGTTTTTTGACGATATAAATATCTGAAGTATGGATTGGAACAAGATTTTACTTTTTTCAATTTTAGTAATGGTGCATGTTCCAATAGTTTCTATTGGTCAGGAAGAATTGGCCATGAAATGGGAGAACGTGCCTAAAGAGATTGTTCATGGGAGATTAGAGCCGCAAGGGACGGCTTCTTTTCAACGATTCCCCCAAGAATTGCAAAAAGAGGTTAGGGAACCTGTTTGGCAACTGTCCAGAAATTCGGCAGGATTGTATATCGACTTCGAATCAGATGCTTCAGACATAATAGTGGAATACGATGTGGAAGATCAATTTTCATTCCCTCATATGCCTGCCACAGGGGTTAGTGGATTGGATTTGTATGCCATGGACGAAAATAGTGGCTGGCAATGGGTTAGAGGCATCTATAGTTTTAAAGACACAATTTCTTACCGGTATAATGGCATAAAGCCTGCCATAAAAGGAAGTTTGAGAACTTTTAGACTATATCTTCCTTTATACAATACGGTGAGATCGTTAAGAATTGGAGTAGCTGAAAATTCAATCTTTAAACCCATCAAGACCAAAGAGCAAAACCCAATTGTAGTTTATGGCACTTCCATTGTTCAAGGAGCATGTGCTTCACGCCCAGGGTTGGCCTGGACCTCCATTTTGGGAAGATATATTGACAAGCCGGTTGTGAACTTGGGTTTTTCGGGAAATGGAAAGCTGGAACCGGAAGTCATTGATTTTATTTTAAGAGCGAGTCCTTCAATAATAGTTTTGGATTGTATGCCCAATTTTAGAGATTCCCAAAAGGCAGAGGAAAGTATCATTAAATCTATTGAACGGATCAGGGCTGCGAACGATACTGTTCCCATTTTATTGATTGAGCATGCTGGATATTCAGATGGTTTCGTCCAAAACGAAAGACTTGAGATCTATGAAAATTTAAATAAGGCGACCCAAAGGGCCTTTACCTATCTTAAATCCCAAGGGATAAATTTTCTTCATTTGGTGAAAAAGGAAGATATTAATTTGGGCAAGGAAAGTTTTGTGGATGGAACACACCCAAATGATCATGGAATGGTGGGTTACGCTATGGCCATATCCAAAGCTCTTACCGAAAAGGAAATCTTGGATTAATTTTTTTAAAAATTTCGGCGAATAATGGGCTGGACTTGCATCTACAAGTTCTTTCTAGGATACGGATGCTGCCAAGGCAATTTCCACCATATCCCTGAAGGAAGTTTCACGTTTAAGGGCGGAAAGGGATTTCCCGGTGACCAAGGAGTCAGAGATGGTCAAAATAGAAAGCGCACGCACATTGTATTTGGCAGCAATGGTGTACAAACCGGCTGTTTCCATTTCCACACATAAAATTCCATACTCGGCCCATAGCTTGTATTCTTCGGGGTCATCTACATAGAATTCATCTGAGGAAAGTACATTGCCCGCTTTTATGGGAATATTTTGTTGTTGGGCATAGTTCACCGCTTTTTGGAAAAGTTCAAAATTGGCGGTGGGGGAATAGTCGGAATTAATAAATCTTGAGTTGTTTATGCCCGAGGTAGTGGAAGCAGCCATTGCCAATACCACATCGTTCAATTCCACTTCTTTTTGGTATGACCCTGCGGAACCTACACGAATAATGTTCTTTACCCCATAATCTTTAATGAGCTCATGAAAATAGATCATGGAAGATGGCATTCCCATACCGCTTCCCTGTACGGAAACCTTCTTTCCTTGATAGGTTCCCGTATACCCTAGCATACCTCGGATTTTGTTATAGCAGATGGGGTTCTCCAAAAACGATTCCGCTATCCATTTGGCCCGCAGGGGATCTCCCGGCATAAGCACGGTATCTGCAATATCTCCTTTTTTGGCTTCTATGTGTATGCTCATGGTATGGATCAGTTCAACAATATGATTCCCGAAGATGTCCCAATTCTAGAGACTCCCAAATCAATATATTTCAATGCGGTCTCTTTATCCTTTATTCCACCTGATGCCTTGACACCTAATTTATCCCTAACTATTTTTTTCATTAGGATAACATCTTCAAAAGTGGCTCCGCCACTTCCAAATCCGGTTGAGGTTTTTACAAAATCGGCCCCTGCTTCAACTGCCAAAGTACAAGCTTTTTCCTTTTCGGATGTCGTCAGGTAACAGTTTTCTAGGATTACCTTCAATATCTTATCCCCGATGACCCGTTTTATGGATTTAATTTCATTGCGGACCTTGGAATCCTCATTGGATTTTAACCAACCTATATTGATGACCATGTCTATTTCATCCGCCCCATTTTTTACACACTCCCTTGCTTCAAAGATTTTTGCCTCAGTAGACATTGCCCCCAGTGGAAAGCCCACGACCGCCGCAATTTTCACCTTGGTGTTTTTTAACTCTTCAGCTGCTAGGGAAACATGGCAACCGTTAACACATACCGCATAAAACCCATAATTTTTGGCCTCTCCGCACAGTTTTTGGATTTCTGATAAGGACGCCATAGGTTTTAAATTGGTATGGTCAATAAAATTGGATAAAATCATATCAATGGTTAAAGAGCTGTTTCAGCTTAAAGATAGCCAACATCTCCGATTTGTTTTTCCCTGCAAATGCATTGGCAATACTTTCTGAGGTTTCTACGATGAGCGTCTTAACTTTTGGGGCGAACTTTTCTGGATGCTCCTTGTAGAACTCTTTGAACGTATCAAAATAGTCATCACCATCTTTTTCCTCACTTTCCAGCCAATCAAAAACAATTTCAATCTGATAGGCAGCATCTGTATGAAACTCATCCTCAATGTCATCTACGTCCAACCAATGTTGGCGTACATATTTCCGTAGTCTTTTTGTTTCAATGGGCCTCACATTATTATCGGCCATGGCCACGGCGTAAAAAAGCATTCCCAGATTTTGATAGAATTCGTTCCCTATTTTTTCTGAATTGAGCATATCCAAGGATTTAAATTTAGATAAAGGTAGTACCAATTATGCCTGTTTTTTTATGACAAAGGTCATGGTATTGTCTCAAGAAATATTGGGTTGTAGTGCAAAGTTCCCTTTTTGGTTTAGGACAACAGCGCAACCTGATTTTTGTGAAGTGGTCATATTTGGGGTAGATAGGGACTTTTTATAGGATTGGGCTTAAAAGCTTGGCAGTGCCCTCTATCAATTTATGGATCCATGGGCGATTGCTGAAAATTTGATAATCATCTAGCATGATCGATTTGGAACAGTCCTGTAAGAAGTGGGTTTTCATTTGCTTGCAAAGTGTGGCATCATAAACAATGGCATTGGCCTCGTAGTTTTGTTGTAGGCTACGGTTGTCCAAGTTGGCGGTTCCAATGCTGGCGATTTTGTCATCACAGAGCATTACCTTACTATGAAGAAACCCGTCCGGATATAGGTAAACTTTAATGCCTGCCTTTAGGTATGACTCATAGTAGGAGCGGACACACCAATCCACCAATTTAATATCGGTACTAGAGGACATCAACAGCCTTACATCAACCCCACTCAATGCAGCCGTTTGCATACTTTGGAGAATGGCGTGGTTTGGTATGACGTAAGGGTTTGTGATGTAAACATATTCTTTTGCGTTGTTCATGATGGAGAAATATACCTGCTCTATGGCAGCAAAATCATCATCTGGACCGCTTGGGACTATTTGCATGGGAGTTTCTTTTTTCTCCGTCTTTTTTATTTGGAATGGTGCGGTATCCACTTTTTTATTACTGGCCAAATACCAATCGGTAATAAAAAGTCCATTTAAATAGTCTACAGCCTCCCCTTCAATCCTTAAATGTGTATCGTGCCATTTTCCCAAATGAGGGTCTCCCTTAAGGTATTTATCCGAGATGTTGATACCTCCGATAAAGCCTATTTTATTATCGACAACAATGATTTTTCTATGGTTTCTATAGTTTAATGAGGATAGAAATTTCCCAAATCTAAATGGGAGGAACTGTGCTACCTCGACATTGCATTTCCGAAGTCTATTCAGGTATTCCCTGCTGAGCGAATAGCTACCAATACCATCATATAAAACCCTAATGGTAACGTTTTCCGCTACCTTGCGTTCAAATATTTCCAATAGCTTTTCCGCCAAGATGCCATCTTCATAGATATAGTATTGTAAATGAATATGCTCCTTGGCACTTTCCAAGGCTTCAAAAATGCTTTCAAAGGTATTTCTGCCATCTTTTAAGACGGTAAGTTTATTATGCTCGGTAACTGGGCATTTTGAAGTCTTGTAGATAAGATTGGAGATTTTCTTGTTGTACTCAGAAATCTTGACCGTATCGGTACCATCTGGAGGATAGTTTCTTTCCCATAAGTCTCTTTGTAATGAAAATAGCTTGCTCTTTCTTCGATTTCTACCAAGTAAAAGATAGAGTAAAACACCTCCTATGGGAATGGTGAAGATTGCTAGGAGCCAAGCCAATGTTTTACTGGGTCGTACACCATTAAGAAGTAGACTGACTACTATGATCAGTCCAATGATAATGTAAACGATTATGAGTATGGTCGCTAACATATGAGTATTGAAACTTCCTGACTATTACAAATATAGAGTACTTGTGGTCGGTATGTACAATCTTAATTCGTAGCAATGGGTGTAGTCATGAAAATAGTCCGATACCGTTTAAGGGATAAGGATGTGGACCATGACGCTGGACTTTCGTATTTACCCATAACCGATTTGTGGGGATACTTCAACTTTGCAGCTGGCAAAGTGCCCTATTCCAAGAGCTATCTCTTTTCCATAGTTGTTGAACATAGCTAATGTTTTGACTTCAGGGTACGATAGGTGATGGGAAGGCAACTACTCCGGATTAACATAAAAGTTAAAAATATAGTCTTGTTAACAAATGGATTGTAACTTACTTAAAAACATTTTATTATGAATTTTTGGATAAGGAATATTATAGTTTTGGCTTTTTTGGCATTGGTAGGGGGTATGGAACTTTCATGCAGTTCAAGTGACGATAAAAAAACTCCAGATGTTGAAGAACCTGATGGCTCTGGTGACAATAATGATGACGATGCATCAACCAACGACGATGATACATCAACTCCTGATGAACCTTTGGACCCAGTGGAAACACAAGACCCTAATAGCGATTATTCACCTGCTTTTGAAGGACAAACAAGAATTGAAGGCGTTCAAACACAAACAGAATATACCGCATCGGTGTTTGCAACCGGTCTTTCAAGTCCCTGGGGAATGGCCAACTTGCCAGATGGCAGGATTATAGTGACTGAAAAGGCTGGATCAATGCGCTTGGTCTCGGTTTCAGGAGTTTTAGGGTCACCCATTACCGGCATTCCATCGGTAAACAGTTCTGGACAGGGAGGGCTTTTGGATGTGGCCGTAGACCCCAATTTTGAGGAAAACAGGATGTTATACTGGTCATTTTCCCAAAATGGACCCGATGGAACAGCTACTGCCGTGGCCAAAGGAAGGTTGTCCGATAGCGAAGATCAGATGGAGGATGCTACCGTGATTTACACGGCCATTCCAGAGTTTAATAGTACCGCACATTATGGGTCTCGTTTGGCTTGGGATGGACAGGGAAATCTATTTGTGAGTACAGGGGATAGATCTAGCTCGGTAACTCGACCAGAAGCTCAGGAATTGGATGCTGCTTTGGGCAAGGTATTGCGAATAACCAAAAATGGGGATCCCGCTTCTGGAAATCCATTTGAATCAAATGCTGATGCGTTACCAGAAATATACTCGTACGGGCATAGAAATGTACAAGGATTGGCAATTCATCCCGTTACCGGTGACCTTTGGGAGGCCGAATTTGGTCCACTGGGAGGAGATGAAGTTAACCTTATCGAAGCTGGGGCAGACTATGGCTGGCCAACTATTTCATATGGTTTGGAATATAGCGGTAATCCAATCGGGGCAGGTATTACACAAGAAGCTGGAATGGAACAACCTGTCTATTATTGGGATCCTGCTGTATCACCCAGTGGCATAGACTTCTATTCAGGCAATTTGATTCCAGAATGGACCAACAACTTATTTTTGGGCGCATTGAGTGGTCAGCACATCGTAAGGCTGGTCATCGAGGATAATGTGGTTGTGGGAGAAGAAAGGTTATTGGAAAGTGAGGGGCGAAGGTTTAGAGACATTTTGGATGGAGCGGACGGTGCTCTTTATGCGCTTACAGATGGAGATAATGCAGTAATATATCGTATTGGGCCATGATACCCTGATGTATAGATGATGCTGTCAATTGTGAAATTGAACCAAAAAAATAGTGTGTAAATAGGAGAAGCTTCAAAAGCAACCAAAAATGCTTACTTAGGTGTTCGAAGAAAAATCAATGGCTGATTTTTGAAAATATTTGAGACATGGTTTCTGGGTCAATTGCTGTCATATCTATCAATCTTAACGATTTAACCATGGGCAAAGTAGCTGTTTTATAATGTTTGAAATATGGGGTTTGTAAATGCGATTGGTAAGCTTCCTTATTGGCATAAATTTCCAGTAGCCTGATTTGGTTAGGGTTGTCGTTTTGGTACATCGGATAGATACAAATAACTCCAGGTTCCAACCGTACTGAAGCTTCCGCTTCTTCTTTTAAAATTGTCAAATAGCCATCTAGGGATTCTGGCTCAATTTCAATCTCGGCAATACGTACCATCATACTATCATGATCTACCGTAGTCTTATTTATATCGCTCTTATTACATGAACCTAATAATAGAACAATCAGTATGGTAATTAAGTTACTTTTTTTCATATCTGTTCTATTAATTTGCATCCAAATGCTTTACCACCTTCGCTGGTATTCCCGCTACCACCGTATTGTCAGGTACATCCTTGGTTACTATAGCCCCGGCAGCGACCACCGAATTTTCTCCAACAGTTACCCCTGGCAAAATAGTGCAGGCCGCCCCCAACCAAGCATTCCTTTTTATCAGAATAGAACCCAAATCCAAGGATTTTCGGTTCAAAGGAGCAAGTGGGTGGTTTTCTGTAATCAAATTTACCTTTGGCCCGATTTGTACGTCGTCTTCAATAGTAATTCCTCCCAAATCGAGAAAAGTACAAGCATGATTGACAAAAACATTTTTACCAAGTTTGATATGCCGACCAAAATTGGTATAGAAAGGAATAAATACCATTGTACTGCTATCGACAGGATTGCCAATAAGTTCCGAAAGTCTTTCTCGAATTTGGTCAACACTTGTAGAAGTATTTAAATCTGCCGAAAGCTTTATGGCGCGATCCACCAACTTCCATGCCTTTGGCCAACCGGAATGATCCTTGGGAACAATGCCGCCAATAAGCATAAGCTCAAAAATGTTATTTTTTTCTTTGGCCATTGCTTCTAGATCAATTAAGGCTTCTAAACTCTTTGGGCGAATGCCCCACTTGCTTTTTGAATAATCTACTAAAGTGCTGAGGATATTTAAACCCAAGCTCATACGCAATCTCACTTACAGATTTATTGGGATTGAACACCTTTTCCTTGGCTACATCAATAAGTTTGTTTTGAATGTATTCTTGTGCCGAATAGCCCATTTCCTTTTTCACCAAATCTCCAAAGTAATTGGGAGACAGATTGAGCAGGTCCGCAAAATAACCTACGGATGGCAAACCATACTTTTGCGGTTTTTCCGAAGACAGGTAATCACAGAGTAGCGCATCAAATTTTTCCAAGGCTCCTTGATGGGGAATCTCACGGGTCAAAAACTGTCGGTCATAAAACCGAAGACAGTAATCCAACAAGAGTTCTATATTGCTTACAATCAATTTTTTACTGTGCTTGTCCAGATTTTGCTCCAATTCATATTGAATTTTATCGATAACACTTAAGATTAGCCCACGCTCCCTTGCTGATAGGTGCAAGGCTTCTTTGACCGAGTAGGAAAAGAAAGAATAGCTACTGATTTTTTGTCCCAAATCACTCCCTAACAACAAATCTGGGTGAAAAATCAAGGCATAGCCCTTTGGCTTATAATCTGGGTCATAGCTGATTCCCACTTTTTGCCCGGGACCAACAAACACCATGGAGCCTTCGTCAAAATCATATTCCCCTCCACCATATTTTAACTTGCAATTCTTGGCATCTTTCAAGAAAACGGCAAAACAATCAAACTGTAGCCCGTCATACGAATAATCAGGATATGCGGTTGTACGCTCATAATCCAAAATACCCACCAGCGGATGTTCAGGTTTAGAATTGCGCCAGGCAAAATAATCGGCTACAGATTTTATGTGATACACGTTTTCCATTAATCGTTAAATTTTATTTAAAGATAAGAGATTGATTGTCAGTTAATCAACCCAAACACCTAAAATCCGTAATAATGGTATAAACATCCGTGATCTGGGTATTACTTCCACTTACATAGATGAATATTTTTGGTTTGATGGAAAATCTTTAAAAAATAATATCATGAAAAAAATAATTTGCTTCATCGTGTTTGTCATATCTGCAAGCATTTCTGCCCAAAATTCAGCATACACTGTTTCTTCCTATTTCACCGAAGGTATCAAAGCACCAAACACACATTATATTGGTGAAGCTTGGTTAAATCCTGTCTTGCAGGCAGATGGGGATTTAACGTACAACATTACCAAGGCAACATTTAAGGCGAACTCCACCTTGGACTGGCATAAACATGAGTCTGTACAAGTATTGATTATCGTTGATGGTGAATGCTACTATCAAGAAAAAGGAAAGGAACCAACGGTTCTGAAAGAGGGTGATGTAATCAGATGCGAAAAAGACACAGAACATTGGCATTCGTCTTCCAAGAATAGTGATGTGACTTATCTCGCTATCTATGGTGGAGAAACACCTACTGTCTGGACAAAAGTGGTTACCCAGGAATATTATGACAGCGTAGCAAAAAAGTTGAGTGAGTAATGCCCCTTTAAAAGCTAGTAAAGCAAAACATACAATGAATTTATAGTTAAGTCGAAAATGAAAAACGCCAATCTTTTACCCGTACTTTTTGTAACCTTATTTTACCAGGGGTATTCTCAAGAGGATGAGCGCAAATTTTTGGATGATTTCAGGGGTTCGGCCAGTGTAACGCATAACGGAATTTCATTGGTCCCATCCTTTTCATTGGGAGACCCGGCTTTGTTGTTCGATTTAAAATTTACCAAGGGAAAACTAAGCTTTGAACCTGATATGCGTTTTGCCCTAGAGGGTAAACCATGGTCATTTTTGTTTTGGTTCCGCTATAAAGCCGTTCAAAAAGAGCGATTTTCGCTTCGAGTGGGGGCACACCCGGCGTTGAATTTCAGGACCGTTAGTGTAATTCGTGACGGACAGTCCGAGGAGATACTGGAGTCTAGACGTTATCTGGCCGCAGAAATTGCTCCGAGTTATAAATTGGGAGAAAATACAGGAATTGGTATCTACTATCTACATGGCAGAGGTTTCGACGAGGGCGTAAAGCAGACTAATTTTCTTGTGCTGAATTCCTATTTCAACAACCTCAACATAACCAAAGACCTCCATTTTAATATATCCCCTCAAACCTATTATTTGAGAATGGATGACAAGGAGGGATTCTATGCGGTAGGTTTTGTGACTCTGGCCAAAAGGGATTTTCCCGTATCCATCTCGGCTATTTTTAACAAAGCAATTGATACAGAGATTGTTCCGGAAGATGATTTTACATGGAACATATCCTTGAACTATAGTTTTGGAAGTGCCAACAAACGAATTGGAAAGAAGAAGAAAAATTAACGTTTACTCGATAATAAATCAATAATTTAGATAGAATCCAAACACATAATTTAGTATTTTAAAGCAAACGCTTTCATTATGGCAACATATAATCTAAAAATCAATGGAAAAACCCAAACAGTAGATGTAGATGGCGCTACTCCAATGCTTTGGGTATTACGTGACCACTTACAGATGGTGGGCACAAAATTTGGCTGTGGGATTGCACAGTGCGGTGCTTGTACCATTCATTTGGGAGACAATGCGGTACGTTCCTGCCAATTACCGGTATCCGCCGTAGGCGATGAGGAAATTACCACCATAGAAGGTTTATCGGAACACGGCGACCATCCTGTTCAAAAAGCTTGGTTGGAGATTGATGTCCCACAATGCGGTTATTGCCAAGCAGGGCAGATCATGAGCGCTTCAGCCCTTTTAAAAAGAAATCCATCCCCAACGGATGATGAAATTGCTACGGCCATGAATGGCAATATTTGTCGTTGCGGAACCTATACCCGTATAAAAAAAGCCGTTAAGTTGGCTGCGGAAAACAACTCTTAATTCACCCTAATCCTTAAAAAATGACACTAGTAAGAACACAATTGGGTCGCAGGGCCTTTATAAAAAATACCGGCATGGCTGGGGGTGGATTGGTACTTGGGTTTAGCTTTTTTAATGCTTGCAAGCCTAAGGTTGCCGAAGCCGTTGCCATGGAGTTGGAAATGCCCGAAACGTGGTATGAAATCAACGGATATCTAAAAATTGGAGACAATGGCGTAGTAACGATCATGTCCCCCAATCCTGAAATTGGCCAGAACGTTAGAACTTCCATGCCCATGATCGTGGCGGACGAATTGGAAATTGATTGGAAAAATGTGGTTGTGGAGCAAGCACCCCTCAACACCAATTTATATAGTTGGCAAGTTGCTGGAGGTAGTAGATCTATAAGCAGTTCTTGGCAGAACCTACGTATGGCAGGTGCAACAGCACGCCATATGCTGAAAGAGGCTGCCGCCCAAGCTTGGCAGGTTCCTGCTAGCGAGATTACCGCAATAGCTGGGGTTTTGACGCATGAAGCCAGTGGCAATTCTGCTGGTTATGGAGAAATGGTTTCAGCAGCTGCACAAATAGAAGTGCCCGAGGAGGTCGAATTAAAGAAAAATTCAGAATTCTCCATTATTGGAACATCCCGTAAAAATGTGGATGGTAAAAAAATAGTGACTGGAAAACCGCTATTTGGTATCGATGTGATGCGGGAAGGTATGTTGATTGCTTCTTTGGTCCACCCACCGGCGTTTGGAAAGCAATTGAAATCCTTTGATGCGGAGGAGGTCAAAAAAATGCCCGGTATTCGAGATGTTTTTTCCGTAAAATTATATGATGACGATTTTGATAAAATGGCATTCCATTTTACGGCCTTTAATGAAGTTGTCGTAGTGGTTGGGGAAACCACTTGGCAAGTATTCCAAGCTAAGAAAGCATTGAATGTAGAATGGGAAGATGCCCCAGAGGTCACACAAAATCTTACCTTGTTCGGAAACGAGATGAAGGTGAAACATCCTGCCGGTATGGAAGATTCGGAAAGTCATACCAAGAGGTTGAAAGAACTGATTGCCAGTAATGCAAAAGTGGCCCGAAGGGATGGGAACCCAGAACAGGCCTTTAAGAATGCGGCCAAGGTTATAGAACGAAGCTACAGTTGTCCGTTTTTGGCCCATAACACTATGGAACCCATGAATTTCTTTGCCAATGTAACCGAAGACCATGCCGAACTATTGGGGCCAACACAAACCCCGGAATGGATGGAGGTGGCCGTTGCTGAACGTTTGGGTCTTCCATTGGAAAAAGTAGATATTCAGATGACCCGCCAAGGGGGTGGTTTTGGACGTAGATTATACGGCCATTTTATGGTAGAAGCTGCAGTTATCTCACAAAGGATGAATGCACCAGTGAAGCTGGTGTATACTCGTGAAGATGATATGTCCCAAGGTATTTATCGCCCATCGTATTATGCCACTTACCGTGCTGCGTTGGATGCGGATAATAATTTGATTGGTTTCCATGTCAAGGCAGGAGGCATCCCTGAGAGTCCGCTCTTTGCGAATCGCTTTCCAGCAGGTTCCATTGATAATTATTTAGCAGAAGATTTCACCGTTGACACAAACATAACCACAGGTGCATTCCGGGCTCCACGTTCCAATTTTATTGCCGGGGCGGAGCAATCCTTTTTAGACGAATTGGCAGAGGAAATGGGCAAAGACCCCATCGATTTTAGATTGGAGCTTTTGAAAAGGGCAGAAGAAAATCCTGTGGGTAGTCCAGAATCCAACGATTATGATGCTTCACGATATGCGGGAGTGTTAAAATTGGTTCGGGAAAAGGCAAATTGGGGTCAAAATGAAGCTGGCGTACACAGAGGTGTTTCGGCTTATTTCTGTCATCAAAGTTATGTGGCCCAAGTTTTGGATGTTGTTATGGAGAATGATACTCCTGTGGTTCAAAAAGTCACTGCCGCCATAGATTGTGGTATCGTGGTAAACCCTGATGCTGCATCAAACTTATCTGAAGGTGGTGCTGTTGATGGAATTGGGCATGCCATGTACAGTGGACTTACCTTTAAAGATGGTGCACCGGAACAAATCAATTTTGACCGCTATCGCTTAATACGACATCGTGAGGCGCCAAAAGCCGTTGAAACTCATTTTGTAGAAAGTGATATAGACCCTACAGGAATGGGCGAACCCCCTTTTCCACCCATTATGGGTGCTTTGGCAAACGCTCTGTACAAAGCTACAGGTAGGAGGTATTACCATCAACCTTTTATAACGGACAAACCTCCTTTAATAGGTTAAAATACGATTGGCCAATTGGCAAATATGACACTTGTAAAAACCAAAATAGGTAGACGGACTTTTATCAAAAATACCAGTTTGGCCAGTGGTGGGCTGGTTTTGGGATTTAGCTGGCTAAATTCTTGTAGACCAAAAAACACTGGAAGTTTGACAGGCAAAGAAATGCCCAAGGAATGGTTCCAAATGAATGGGTATATAAAGATTGGTGAAAATGGTCTAGTAACCATTTTTTCCCCTAATCCTGAAGGAGGTCAGAACGTTAAGACTTCCATGCCCATGATTGTGGCCGATGAATTGGATGTTGATTGGAAACATGTCATAGTTGAACAGGCCCCTTTGGACACGGATGCTTTCAGTTTTCAATTTATTGGGGGTAGCCAAGCCATTAGAAGAGGATGGCCCGGATTACGAATGGCGGGAGCATCGGCACGACACATGCTGAAGATGGCTGCGGCTGATGCTTGGAAGGTTCCAGTGAGTGAGATAAAAACAGCAAAGGGCAGACTAACTCACGAAGATTCCGGAAACTCCTTAGGATATGGGGAGGTGGCTTCTGTCGCAGCAAAGTTTAAAGTTCCTGAGGAGGTTCAACTAAAGGAATACAATGAGTTCAACATTATTGGTACTTCCCGTAAAAATGTAGACGGACCTGATATTGTTACTGGCAAGCCTCTTTTTGGAATGGATACCCAAAAGGAAGGTATGCTCATTGCCATGATTGTGCATCCCCCAGCTTTCGGTTTGAAACTTAAATCAATAGATGACAGCCAAGCCAGAAACATGCCAGGCATTAGGGATATTTTCAAAATTAAAGTCTTTAACGATGATTACGTCAAGACTTTTTTTGATACCCGGACCTATAATGAGGTAGCGGTAATTGTGGGTGATTCCACATGGGAGGTGATGCAGGCCAAGAAAGCAATCAAGATAGCATGCGTACCCATTGAAAGCTCAACAGATAAGAGGGAAAGATTCGGAAGTATATGGGAACAGTATACACCTGCCGGGCTTGAAAGTACAGAAAATCATTTGGCCAATATGGAAGATAGAGCGGCCAAAGGAGGGGAGGTCCGTCGCAAGGATGGTAATCCCGAAGCTGCATTCAAACAAGCGGTCAAAATAATAGAGCGTACCTATACAGCGCCATTTTTGGCGCACAACTGCATGGAGCCTATGAACTTTTTTGCCGATGTGAAGGACGGAAAGGCAGAATTGATAGGACCATTACAAAAGCCAGAATTTACGGAACAGACGTTATCGGCACGTATGGGAATTCCATTGGAAAAAATTGATATTAAAATGACTCGTTTAGGTGGAGGGTATGGTAGACGCTCTTACGCCCATTGGGCTGTGGAAGCTGCCTTGATTTCCGAGCGTATGAAGGCTCCGGTTAAATTGATCTATACTCGGGAGGATGATATGACGGATGGGGTCTATCGGCCAACCTATCTTATAAAACTAAAAGCAGGTTTGGATGCCAATAATAATCTAATTGCCTATCATGTCAACGCAGGTGGTATCCCCGAAAGCCCTTTGCATGAGAATAGATTCCCTGCTGGAGCTGTGGACAACTATTTGGCAGAAAGCTGGACAATAGATAGCAATATTACGGTAGGCTCTTTTAGGGCGCCGAGCTCCAATTTTATGGCAAGTGCAGAACAATCCTTTTTGGATGAAGTGGCCGAACTAGCTGAGAAAGACCCTATAGATTTTCGTTTGGAACTCTTGGAGAAGGCCATCAATAGCCCCTTGGAGGGCACAACAAATGACTATGACCCCACTCGCTATGCGGGAGTTTTGAAAAAGGTCAAGGAGAAGTCAAATTGGGAAGACCAACAGCCAAACCTAAGCCGTGGCGTAGCCGCTTATTTTTGTCATAACTCTTATGCAGCCCAAGTATTGGATTTGGTTATGGAAGATGGAAAACCCAGAGTGGAAAAAGTAACTTGTGTTTTGGACTGCGGTATGGTAGTCAACCCAGATGGGGCCAAGAATATGGCAGAAGGGGGAATTGTGGACGGTATTGGCAATGCCTTTTTTGGAGAGTTAAGATTTGAAGACGGGATACCCTCCAAAAATAATTTTGATTCCTATCGGATGATCCGGATGCAAGAAAGCCCTAAGGAAATTGAAGTACATTTTGTGGAAAATAAGATCGACCCAACTGGATTGGGCGAACCCACCTTTCCACCAATTTTTGCCGCATTGGCCAATGCCCTGTACAAAGCAACGGGCGAAAGATATTACCAACAACCCTTCATGTCCAAACTGCCTTCTTTGGCAAATGGGTAAAAGCGTTACCCAACAAGCATAATTGATAAGAGAGCTTTTGTCTTGAAAATGCGCTGTCTTTAAAATTAATTCAAGAAAGCGGATTGTTATATCTTCCTGATTTTATTTGGCTAGGAATCCCGTTCCAATAAAAAGATTTTAGAAGACACTGTCTTTCTCCATGTTGTATGTTTTGGACAATTGGGAAATCATTTCATTGGAGATGTCATCCAACGAATATTTGGGCGACCAATTCCAATCGTTTTTGGCATGGAGCCCATCAATGGAAGAGGGCCATGCATTGGCAATGGACTGTCTAAAATCTGGAGTGTAGGCAATTTCAAATTGTGGAAACCATTGCCGTATGGAATCAACCATTTGTTTTGGAGTAATGGTTAGACCGTTCAAGTTATATGATGTCCTGGTCCGTATTTTGTCCTTCGGGGCATCCATTAATTCTAACGTGGCCCTTACCGCATCATCCATATAAATCATGGGCAGTGCAGTATCCTCTGTAAGATAACAGGTATAGGGTATGTTTTGTACAGCTTTATGGTAAATATCCACGGCATAATCCGTAGTGCCCCCGCCAGGCAATGTGCCATGACTAATAACACCCGGATAACGCAGGGAACGAACATCCAATCCGTATTTTGAAAAAAAGTAGTGTCCCCATTGTTCCCCTGCCGCTTTACTTATTCCATAAACTGTCAAAGGGTCCAAAAAATCTGTCTGGGAAGTGTTTGCTTTACTTGCTGATGGTCCGAAGACTGCTATTGAGCTAGGGAAAAAAACTTTGGTGACTTGATATTTTCTTGCAGCTTCCAACACATTGAGCCAGCTTTTTATGTTGATGTCCCATGTTTGGATTGGATTGGACTCCCCATTGGCCGACAATATGGCGGCAAGATGGTATATCTGCGAGATTTTGTTCTTTTTTACAATCGCTTCCACACTGGCAGCATCCGTGGTGTCCAAAAAACCAATATCCCATGCATCCATTGTTTTGGGATGAAGGTCGGTTGCCGTAACATTTTCAATTCCATACCGGTCTATCAAAGCTTTAGCCAAGGTGGTTCCCAGTTGTCCTCCAGAACCAGTTATCAAGATTTTTTCCTCCCTTTTCATTGTGTGATTTTAAAGTATGAAAGTATAACATTTTAGGTATCGATAGTGTTATTATCTACGTTCTGGGTTAAAATCAGTAAATATTATGTTCATTTATGTATTTTACCATAAAAAGTATTTTATTATGTTTGATATGTAATTGATACAAGTAATTTTATCTTCCCATGGAAAGACTGGATGAGTATGATCTCAAGATTCTAAGAATTCTTCAAAAGGATTCAAGCATGTCCACAAAGAAAATTGCAAGTGCTTTGAACCTAACTGCTTCGCCCGTTTACGAACGGATCAGAAAGCTGGAAAAGGAAGGATACATCAAAAAATATGTGGCACTTTTAAATAAAAAGCGGATAAACAAACCTGTCACGGCTATTTGTATGGTGTCTTTAAGGTATCATAATGAAGGGTTCATAGATAAGTTTGATTCCCAAATCAGAAAGCTCAGTGAAGTCCAAGAATGCTATCACATGGCCGGAAAGGTGGATTTCTTCCTAAAAATAAATGTTTCGGGTCTTGATGAGTACCATGATTTTGTCCGGACAAAACTATCCAAGATTGACAATATAGGTGTCTTGGAAAGTTATTTTGTCCTTAAAGACATTATTGATACCACAGAGTTTTACTTCTGAAATTGTCGAGGTGCGAATTGTGGGATAAAGTAAGCTAAAGGAGCCAAGTTTTAATTCTAAAATTAGTTTACTGCTATTTCCAATATCACTCTTCAATTTTTTAAATTTGAGTACAATGAAAATTCCACTTTCGTTTAAGGACTAACCATTAAAATAAGATTATGAGCTTTGTGGCATTTGGGGAAATACTAATGCGATTTACACCTTATGAGAATGGGTCAAAACTTTATTCTTCCAAGTACATGGAGACGAATTTTGCAGGCTCAGAGTCCAATGTTGCATCCTCATTGGCAATTTTAGGAAACTCGGTCCAATTTGTAACAAAACTTCCCAATAATGATTTGGGGCGGGCTGCATGTGGGTCTCTTTTGTCTTATGGTATTGGAACCGATAATATACAGTTTGGAGGAAATAGGATTGGAATCTATTTTATAGAACCGGGCAGCTCCATAAGACCTTCCAAAGTTATTTACGATAGAAAGGGTTCGGCAATCTGTGATATATCCGAGCAAGAATTTGATTGGAACCAAATCTTGGCAAAACAAGATTGGCTTTTCATTTCTGGAATTACACCTGCGCTTTCAGAGAACTGTGCAAAGGAAACCCTTAAAGTTGCTCAAGTAGCCAAAAAACTTGGAGTAAAGGTTGCTTTCGACCCCAATTTTAGAAGAACTCTTTGGGAGTCTTCCTCTAAAGCCAGAAAAGTATACCTGCCCATACTTGAGAATACCGATTTGCTTTTGGGCAACTACGGAATGTTGCAAGATGTATTTGGGTATCAGCCAAAAGGGAAAGATTCAATGGAAAAATCCATAAATGCCATAGAAGAAGCAGAAGGTTTGTTGGGCATCTCCAAAATAGCCTTTACCGTTCGCGATCATTTTTCCGCAAGTCAAAACCAATTATCCGGATTGCTGCGTGTGGATAATGAAAATATAGTATCCAGAGGGAGTTATGAGGTTAACATCACTGATCGCTTTGGTACTGGTGATGCGTTTGCGGCTGGACTTCTGCATGGTTTGGGAAATCAATGGGATACTAAAAAAGCACTCGATTTTGCCACGGCGGCCTTTGCACTTAAACATACCGTAAAGGGTGATCAGCATACCAGCAGTGAGGAGGAAATAACCTCTATAATGAACGGAAATACTCAAGGATACGTACTACGATGAATAAAAACGAAATCATCTCTTTTCTTGAAGAAGAGAAGTTGGTTGCCATAATCAGACAAAAAGATCGGCAAAAAATCCAACCTATAATAAGCGCGTTGGTCGATGGCGGTATAAAGGTCTTGGAAATCACATCCAATACCCCAGGATTTTTAGAGGAAATCAGGAATGCTAGAAACTTGTATCCCAATATTTTGGTTGGAGCCGGAACAATTACCAATAAGAACTTGGCTGCAGAAGCTGTAGCTGCAGGAGCTCAATTTTTGGTCACACCAAATGTAGATGTCTCCATTATTCCAGTGGCGCACTCACATGGTATTCCAGTAATAATGGGTGCATTGACCCCTTCTGAGATATGTGTGGCCAATGAACATGGTGCGGACATTATTAAATTATTCCCGGCAGGAATCTTTGGGATGGATTATTTCAAAGCCATAAAAGGGCCGCTAAGTAATCTCAAATTTTTTGTTGTGGGGGGAATAAATACAGGAAATATAAAGGAGTGGATGCTGGCGGGAGCCGATGGTTTTGGCATTGGTAGTGAACTTACCAAAATGGACGAAACTGACAGGCCGAATGTAGTAACGGAAAAAGCGAGAAGTTTTATAAAGCAGATTAAGGGAAGCAAATAATTGGTATCAGTTTAAAAAGTCCGTCAGTGCAATCACGGCCTTATAGGATATGATCAGTGAAAAGCAGAATGCAGTTACCAAACTTATGTTCATGAACAGGTTTGCACTTTGTGTACCCATGAGTTTTTTACTGTTGATCAATACAATTATCCCACCGATGACCAATGGAAGTACAAAAACATTGGCAACTTGAGTGGCTATTTGGGCAACGATGGGGTTGGCACCCAGTATAGGGACAATTAGTCCAACCAAACAGGCTATGGCCACTAAAATTTTGAAGGTAGGGGTTTTGGTCTCCATTTTCCCGCTTTTATAATCACTAATCAGCAAAGGTAGCACCATAAGAATAGGGAATATGGATGATATTCCAGCACTCATGGCGCCCATCATAAATACGGCCACAGCCATTTTACCAGCTACTGGCTCCAAAGCCTGAACCATATCCAGTACGTTGGTAACAACTTTTCCATCATAAAACAAGGCCCCGGTGGCAGCAATCATTATGGTTGCGGAAATGGTCAAAAGAAAAAATGCAGAAACCAAGGCATCTTTTCGTTGATCGCTTAAATTGGAAGTGCCCCATCCCTTTTCCTTCAATAAAATGGGACGTACCACAAAGGTTGGGGCTGCCATGGTAGTTCCCACAAATGCAGCAACCATTAAGTTGCCACCAGGAGGAATCCGAGGAATCAAACCCTTTACAATATCTTCAGTAGAAGGCAAAACCATAAACATGGAAAGAATAAAAGATAATCCCATGAGTGTCACAAAAACAACCAAAATTTTCTCGAAGATTGAATACTTGCCCACTAATAAAAAAATGTACATGATGGCAATGAGCAGAATGGATATTGCCAATACGGCCCAATAATTATTTTCATTCAAGCTTGGAAAAAACATACGCATGAATTCATAAAGAGCATTGCTTGTCAAACCCAATATACCGGAAAGTGAGCTCCATTGTCCCATGACAACACCTGCAATAGTGAAAACGGCTAGGATTTTCCCCCACTTAAGATGGTTCTTAAAAGCATTCATGGCAGTTTTGCCTGTAACCACGGCAAAACGACCATAGGCATCCATTAAAATCCATGAGAAAAAGGCACTTAAACATAAGACCCACAGCAATTGCATGCCATACATGCTCCCCGCTTTTATCATTGCTGTTACGCTTCCAGTCCCTATAGTGTACCCGATACAAAAAATACCTGGACCCACAGATAATAGTATAGCCCAAAGCTTATGTAAGATAGAAAATTTTTGAGTTGTTCCTTTTTCTGATTTATTAGGTTTCAAAATGTTGTTATTTTTATGTGTGTCATAAATATAGTGACATTTAATTTGCGCAAAAGAATTTATGTCGTTCAGGACAAATTTTTAGCTGTAAATCAACGTTTTGGTTGGATGCTTGCTTGATAAAAGGATAGTACATCGATGAACACCAGAGAATTATGGATTCTTGCTTAAAACTTGAAGTGCAAAGCTTATTTCTATGTTCTTTCCAGCTAGGAGTTATGGAGTCTTATGGGGTACTACTCCTGTAATTTTTCGGATAGTGCCATCTGCTTTGTTCATCGTGTAGAAATTTCCTTTCCCATCCTTTCCTATGCGAAGATCTGTCCGAGAGTTTCCAACGATTTTTTTAAAATTGGTATGTTTCCCATTATAAAACACGCCAAGTTCTTTGATGGGAACAGGTTGTGGCTGCGTTGAAAACGCATTGAGAAAAAAGACTTTTCCTTGGACAATATCCCCAAAAATGTAGTGATTGTTTAGTTCTTTGATGGGACCTTCATAGACATAACCTCCAGAAATGGCATTCCCGGTTTCATGGCCAAAGAGTGCATAAGGAAGCTCATACCTCATATCGCTTTGGGTAAGGGTATAAAGTTCTTTCATTTTTTTCGGATTGATTCCAAAGTATCCCTCACGTTCGTTCCATCCATAATCACTGCCCGGCTTTACCACATTGATTTCTTCCACGGTCAATTCTCCCACATCTGCTGCGACAAGGCGAGCGTTTTCTCCCTTCCCGATCCAGGTAATCCGATGCGGATTTCTAAACCCATAAGCATATATTTCTTTCCATACATCATCATCGTTACTGTTGGCATAAGGATTATCCTTTGGGATTCCATATTTTCCGTTTCTGGAATTGTTCCCTTTGGGGTCTATTCTAAGGATGGTACCAAGAGGGGAGTGGATGCTATGACATAACTCTGGATAGCCTGCAATAGTAGCACCCCCATCTCCAATGCCCAGATATAACATACCATAATCTGGGTCGTTTTGATCAGTGACGTTTGAAAAAATAATGTCCTGCATACCATGCAATCGAGTGGGTACATCAATTCTGAGCAGTTCTTTCCTGCTTCCTTGGAAAATGGGTTGTGCGGGATCACTGTTCACCCATTCGGTAAGAATCCATTGCATGGCCACTTCCATTCCTTCTCCCAATGGAAAGTCAGGTGAAATACCTTGCGGTTTTTCAGTATGTATGGTATAGATCTTCCCATTTTTTAAATACTCTGGGTGGAAGGTAAAGTTGCCAAGCCCCGATGCAAGCCCCGGACCATCTATAAAGTTGTCTGTTATATCCTTTAGGTTGAGAAAAACGGTGGCCTTTCCGTTTTGCAATTGGTAGATACTTCCTCTTTGATCATGGAGAAAAAGCAGTGACTCTCCATTCTCCAAGGGAACGGAGCGCATACTGGCCAATCTGGAAGGTGGGTTTTCCCCAGTTTTGGGCATTTTCATGAAATCCTCCAGCACAATGGATAAGTTGGAGTGTTGTACTTTTGGAATCGTACTTAAGTCCGGTTCGGTTCTTTGGGAGGAATCTTCACTTTTTGAAATCTCTGCTTCACTGCTGTCAAAGGTTAATCCCAAACTATCCGATGTTTTATGGATATAGGTAAGTATGGATTCCACCTCTTCTTGCGGCAGAAAGGAAAAGGATGGCATATAACTTTTATACTCATCGAATAGCTTTGTTGCCCGTTCACCCTTGTCTTTAATGAGCTTTTCGGGATTCTGTACAAACTGCAGAAGCCAATCTTTTTCAACTACTGCGGTTATTCCTCCCAACTTTGGTCCCATGCCATTCATCCTCAAATCATGGCAAGAAGCGCAATATTGATTAAATAAGGCTTTACCCTGGATGATGTCTCCGTTCCATTTAGGTTCCTTTTCAGATTTGCATCCTGAGGCAAAAATAATTCCAATGAGCAACACAAAAGTCATCCATGGATAGACAGAGTTATCTTTTGCTGGGATTGGTTGCATTTGGGTTGACATACTGGGAGGAGTTTTATTCACTTTCGGATTTGCCCATAACGTAAAGGATACCTCCTAAAACATGATTTAAAAAGCGTTCATCAGAATAGGATTCCTTGGTGTGGCCCAAAGCGGTATAAAACATTCGTCCACCTTCAAAGGGCTTGTACCATGATATGGGATGCACGTTTTTGTGCTTTCCGCCTGTATAGGTGGACTCATCCACAGAAATAAGGAGATTGAAATTCTCATCCATCCACCTAAAATTGTACCATTCGTCAAAACGTTCCCAGGTTTCGGATAAATGTTGGGTAGACAAATGCGTGTTGTCATGCACAATGAGTGTGGCTTCCTGGGGTTCTGGATGCCCATCAAAATAACCACCGATCAGTTTGCCATACCAATCCCATTCATATTCTGTTGTGGATGCCCCGTGGATTCCCATAAAACCTCCACCAGATTGTATGAAGTTCTTGAAAGCGGTCTCTTGCTTTCGGTTAAATACATTTCCACTAGTGCTTAGAAAGAGGACGGCATCATACTCCTTGAGTTTTTTGGAGTTGAACCATTTGGATTTTTCAGTCACTTCAACCTTGATGCCATTCTCACTCCCCAGTTTTTGTAAGGCATCAATGCCCACCTCAATGGATTCATGGCGAAAGCCTTTGGTTTTGGAAAAAACAAGTAACTTTTTGGTAGGAGCATCTTGGCACCATACCAAAAATGGCACAAAACAAAGCATGCAGAGCAACAATAGGGCTCTTTTTGGTTCATGGGAGGTAGATTTGAAAGCACCTACAAGGGTTTTATCAGTTGGTCTATTTGTGCGCATATTGTTCAGCTTGACTTTTTGTGTTAAAAATACACAAATACAATTATACGAACTTTCCCTTTAAAAAAATATTGACACTTCAATGCTTTTTTCTGATAGGCTATGGATAACCAAAACTGATTAAAAAGGTGTTTTAAAACGCGTTCTATTTTCACTACCCTTATTTGGGTATTAGGTTATCACATGGGATTCTTATTGTACTCACTACATAAAGTTAATTGAAAGTTAAACTATTATATTATGATAGTAATACTATTATATTTGCGATTATTAGTTTTAAAATATGAAGTATGGATAGGTTGATGCAGTCGCTTAAGATGGGAATCAATGAAAAACTCTATGTGAAGGACCCTGAATCATCTTCCTTGGGAAAAAAAATCATTGAACAGGGTATTCTCATGATAGATGAAGTTGGTTTTGAAAGTTTCACCTTTAAAAAGTTGGGAACAAAGATTGGCTCCAATGAAAGCTCCATTTATCGTTATTTTGAGAACAAACACAAGTTGTTGCTCTATTTGGCTTCATGGTATTGGGGTTGGACAGAATATAAGTTGGTATTTGCAACGCATGGTATTTCGGATAGTGTTGAAAAATTGCAAAAAGCTATGGAAATACTTGCCCAGACTGTTGAGGAAGATGAATCATTTACCCACATCAATGAAGTGATATTGAACAAAATCGTAATTAATGAGTACTCCAAATCATATCTTACCAAAGAGGTGGACAATGAAAACAAACAAGGGTATTTTGCCATTTATAAACGATTGGTGGATAGGCTCAGTGAGATGATTATTGCTGTAGATCCAGAATACCCATATCCATCCAGTTTGGCCAGTATGGTCATGGAAGGAACCTTGCACCAGTTTTTTTTGAAAGAACACTTCCCTGCACTTACCAATTGTACCGAAATGGTAACCCCAACCGAATATTTTACGGACTTGATTTTTAGAACTTTAAAAACAAAGCCCAATGGCTAAGAACATTCTAACGGCATGGCAGCGATTGATGGGCATGCTTACCTTGGATAAGAAGGATATCTTTCAGGTATTTTACTATGCAATTTTTGCTGGATTGGTCAATCTTTCCCTTCCATTGGGAATTCAAGCAATCATCAATCTCATACAAGGTGCTCAGATAAGTACCTCATGGGTGGTTCTTGTAGTTTTGGTGACCGTTGGGGTAGCCTTTGTCGGCGCCTTGCAACTAATGCAGATCAGAATCATAGAAAACGTTCAACAAAAGATATTTACTAGGTCTTCATTTGAGTTTGCCTATCGGTTTCCGAAAATCAAGATGAGCGAATTCAGCAACCATTATCCGCCAGAATTGGCCAATCGTTTTTTTGATACGCTCACGATTCAAAAATCACTCTCCAAAATACTGATTGATTTTCCCGCTGCATTGTTACAAATTGTATTTGGTCTTTTGTTACTGTCTTTTTACCACCCATTTTTTATTCTATATGGATTACTCTTGGTACTCTTAATATATGTAGTGCTCAAGTTTACGGCCCAAAAGGGTTTGGAGACCAGTTTGGAGGAATCCCAACATAAGTATAGAGTGGCCCATTGGATACAGGAAATTTCCCGATCGATCATCAGCTTTAAACTTTCCGGGAAGACGTCGCACGCCATGGACAGGAATGATCATCTAGTGGCTCATTATTTGGATGCACGGGAAAGTCACTTTAGGATATTGGTGCTGCAATTCATCCAGATGATAGGGTTTAAGGTGCTGGTTACGGCAGGTTTGCTGTTGATTGGAGGACTTTTGGTATTGGACCAACAAATGAACATAGGTCAGTTTGTAGCGGCAGAGATTATCATTCTGTTGGTAATTGGCTCGGTTGAGAAACTCATTTTAGGACTGGAGACCTTTTATGATCTATTGACCTCCCTTGAAAAAATGGGACAGGTAGTGGACAAGGAAATGGAACCGCAACAGGGCGAAACACCCTTTGATGGTACTAATGGGCTCACGGTAGAGCTTCAGGATGTGATCTTCAGAGTTCCGGGAAGGGACAAGAAAATCTTGAACGGCATATCGTTTACCATAACTCCCCAATGTGCTATTTTGCTAAAAGGCACCAGCGGATCGGGGCGATCTACACTACTTCGATTAATTGCGGGGATTCATGAACCCAATGAAGGTAAGATTTATGTGAACAATGTAGCGCTCCAAGGGATATATCTTAACGAATATCGCTCACTTTTAGGGCAATCGTTAACAGAAGAATATCCGTTTGAAGGTACCATTTTGGAGAATATCACTTTTGACAACAAGAGTATTCCCATGGAAGATGTATACTGGGTATTGGAGAAAACAGGCCTTACACAATTTGTAAAGGAACAACCCCATGGACTCCAGACCATGCTTTATCCCGAAGGGAAAAAGATTCCCCACACCATTTCAAAGAAAATTGTTTTGGCCCGTAGTGTAGTGCACCGACCAAAGCTCTTGATCCTTAAGGACCCATTGGACCAATTTGAAGAAAAAGAAGCAGAACAAGTAATGGATTTCCTGACTGATCCTTCGAATGGATGGGCCTTGGTGGTTGTAAGTGAGAACCCAAAATGGGTAGGTCGATGCAATAGGATATTGACCATAGAAAATGGAAAATTGATCAATCCAAGTTAAGGACCATGCTGAACATTTCACATAACAAGTTGAATCAAAAAGTGGACTTATCCAGGTTCCGGGCAGGTGCCAAGGTTATCCACAAACGACATTACAAGCAGTTCAATAGGTTTTTGGCTGTATTTTCCATAATCCTTTTGGGGATTCTTTTTCTCCCATGGACCCAGACGATATCTGGTCGGGGCTATCTAACCACATTGACCCCAGATCAACGACCACAGACCATTCAATCTCCAATCCCGGGGCGTATAGAAAAATGGTATGTTCGAGAAGGGGACTATGTGGAAAAAGGAGACACGATTCTCCACATCTCCGAAGTAAAGAGTGAATACTTTGACCCCAGTTTGGTAGAGCGCACCGGAAAACAGATCAAGGCAAAGTCAATGGCCGTGACCTCGTACCAAGAAAAGGTAAAGGCTTTAGAAACACAGATCAGGGCTTTGACCCAAGAGCGCGGATTAAAACTGGAGCAGGCAAAGAACAAATGGGAGCAATCTAAATTAAAGGTAAAAAGCGATAGTATTGACCTTGAAGCAGCCAAGACCAATATCGCTATTGCCCAAAGGCAATATGATCGGGTGGTACAGTTGGAAAATGAAGGGTTGAAAGCAGTGACCGATTTGGAAGAAAAGCGGTTGAAGCTCCAAGAAACACAAGCAAAGTTGGTTTCACAGGAAAATAAATGGTTGGCCAGCAAGAATGAGGTCATTAATGCCCAGGTCGAAATCAACAGGGTACAGGCAGAATATACCGATAAGATTTCCAAGGCGCAGAGCGATCTGTTCACGGCCCAATCCAACCAATTTGACTCCGAGGCCCAAGTGACGAAATTGGAAAATGAGTACACCAACTACGAAATGCGGAACAGCCTACTTTATATAAGGGCCCCACAAAATGGCTATATCAATAAAGCCATCCAATCCGGAATAGGGGAAACTTTTAAGGAAGGTGACCGTTTGGTGGGAATTATGCCTTCGGAATACGATCTGGCGGTTGAAACCTATGTGAATCCCATAGACCTACCGCTTGTCAACTTGGGAGAAAAGGTGCGTATTCAGTTTGATGGGTGGCCTGCCTTGGTTTTCAGTGGTTGGCCCAATGTCTCCTATGGTACTTTCGGTGGAAAGATAGTGGCCATAGAGACTTTTATAAGTACCAATGGAAAATATCGTGTGTTGTTGGCGCCGGATGAGGAAGATGTTCCATGGCCCAAGGATATTAGGGTAGGGTCGGGCGCCATGACCATGGCTCTTTTGGAAGATGTCCCCATTTGGTTTGAACTGTGGAGGCAGCTCAACGGCTTCCCGCCAAATTACTATCAACCCCAAAACACAAACAAGGATGGAGAAAAGAAGTAAAATACGGATTTTTATAGGTATTTGTTTCTTCATGGTTTTTGGAGCTTCTGCACAGCAGGATAGCTTGGTGTTAGGGTTCAAAGAATATTTAGGGTATGTTAAAAAGTACCACCCCATTGCAAAACAAGCCCAATTGACATTAAACGTAGGTCAGGCCAATTTAATGAAGGCTAGGGGAGGCTTTGACCCAAAGATTGAAGTGGATTATGACCGGAAAGAGTTCAAGGGAACCGAATATTGGGACCGTCTCAACACAACTTTCAAGATACCTACATGGTTTGGCATTGAGTTAAAAGGAAGTTTTGATCAACGCGAAGGGGCTTACCTAAACCCTGATGAAACCCTTCCCGAAGATGGCTTGTACAGTGCGGGTATATCCATGTCTTTGGGAAAAGGATTTTGGATCAACGAACGTATGGCCACCTTGCGAAAGGCCAAACTGTATAGGGAGCAGACCAAGGCAGATCAGGATATTATGGTCAATGAGGTACTCTACCATGCGTCAGCTGCTTATTTTGATTGGTTGAAGGCATATCGGGATGCATTGGTTTTCAAGGATTTTTTGGGCAACGCCCAAACCCGGTTTCAAGGCGTTCGCCAAAGTGCCTTGGCTGGCGATGTGGCTATGATAGATACTGTGGAAGCCAAAATAGCGGTAAGAAACCGCGCTTTGGGATATGAGCAGAGTAAGGTGGAGTTATTGAAAAAATCGCTTGAACTCTCTAATTTTTTATGGATAAACGAGGTTCCTGTGGAATTACAACCCGAAGTGGGACCAGACTTGGAAACCGCAAGCCAGATAGATGATGTATTGGAGATTTTGGGCAAACCCTTGGACAGTTTCAGTATGGAAAACCATCCCAAGCTACGTTCCTTGGAATTTAAAATAGAACAGCTTTTAGTGGATAAACGGCTAAAAGCCAACAAACTGCTCCCCAAACTGGATGTAGAGTATAATTTCATTACTGAAACACCGGATAGGATAAACTCCCTTCTCGTGGATAATTTTAAAGGCGGCGTTACGTTTCAGTTCCCACTTTTTTTAAGAAAAGAAAGAGGTGATTTAAAATTGGCCAAATTTAAACTTATGGATGCCGAGTTTGAGCGGGACAATGCACAGGTGTCACTACAAAACAAGGTAATTGCCATTTATGGGGAATTGGAATCCTATGAAGTCCAAAACCAATTAATCGCAGATATTGTAACGGATTATACCACATTGTTAAAAGCTGAAGAACGAAAATTCAGTTTTGGGGAAAGTTCTCTTTTCTTGATCAATTCCAGAGAGAGCAGACTTATAGATACCTACTTAAAGCGTAACGAAATGGAGAACAAGTTTTTCCATACAAAGGCAAAATTGTTCAAGAGCTTGGCTATCAACCCTAAAATATTGTAGGCCTTTGCGTATTTTCATTTTAGGAAGCAATACATTTGTTAGACGCAGTATTTTTTGAATAATCACTAATGAACTTGACCATTGAGAACATTTTGCTGGTAGGCTCCCTATTACTTCTATTGAGCATATTTGCGGGAAAGACTTCGTATAGGTTTGGAGTGCCAACCTTGTTGCTTTTCTTGGCCATAGGCATGTTGGCCGGTTCAGATGGGATTGGGGGAATTCATTTTGACGACCCCAAGATTGCTCAGTTCATAGGCATAGTGTCCCTAAATTTTATTCTTTTCTCAGGTGGTCTCGATACCAACTGGAAAGCTGTAAAACCCATACTCAAGGAAGGGGTGACACTATCTACCTTGGGAGTTTTGCTCACTGCGTTGACCTTGGGATTGTTTGTATGGTATATTACGGATTTTACGTTTTATGAAAGTATGTTGCTGGGTTCCATTGTGTCCTCCACGGATGCGGCTGCGGTTTTCTCCATTTTAAGGTCAAAGAGTTTGGCACTAAAGGCTAACCTTAGGCCTACATTGGAGTTGGAAAGTGGTAGTAATGATCCAATGGCCTATGTCCTTACCATCGCTTTTTTGACCTTGGTGGTCAATCAAGACCAGAGTTTTATGTCGATTGTTCCCATGTTTTTCCTGCAAATGGTTTTGGGTGGACTTAGTGGTTTTGCCTTTGGAAAGCTCAGTAAGTTTATCATCAATAAGATTAAACTGGATTTTGAAGGACTTTACCCTGTTTTGGTCATTGCTTTGATGTTTACCACTTTTTCGGCTACAGATTTTGTGGGCGGAAATGGGTTTTTGGCTATTTATATATGTGCCGTGTACTTGGGTAACCAAGACTTGATCCACAAAAAGACCATTTTAAAAATGTATGATGGTTTGGCGTGGTTAATGGAAATTGTACTCTTCTTGACTTTGGGGTTGCTTGTTTTCCCAAAACAGGTGATTCCTTTTATGGGTATAGGTCTGCTCATTTCACTTTTCTTGATTATGGTAGCTCGCCCTGTGGGTGTTTTCCTGAGCCTTTTGCCCTACAGAATGAAGCTCAGAAGGCGGTTCTATATTTCTTGGGTAGGTCTTAGGGGGGCAGTACCTATTGTGTTTGCCACCTATCCTTTGTTGGCAGGAATCGATAAGGCCAATATGATGTTCAATATTGTATTCTTTATTTCGGTGACTTCAATACTTATACAAGGAACCACACTTTCCATTGTAGCAAAATGGTTGCATGTAGCATTGCCGGAAAAAGTAAAAAGAGCCAGCCCAACCGATTTATTGTTGGCGGAAAACCCAAAAGCGGAAATGAAAGAGATTTTAGTGTCCCCGAATTGCTTCGCTGCAGATAAAAAAATAGTGGAATTGGGTTTTCCCAAGAACGCTATTATTGCCATGATCAAAAGGGATGATGGCTACGTTACCCCACACGGTTCAACGGTAATAGAAGCTTGGGACAAATTGGTTGTTCTGGCCGATAGACCTGAAATTTTTAACGAAGTGGACAAAACCTTAAAAGGGGAGCAAGAGCACACCTAATTTTTTAATAACATGGAATAATGTGGCAATTACCCAGAAAAAAGTAGCTTGCCATTTCATTTGAGACCGCAAAACAATAGAACAGATAACCAAACTATGAAAAAGTACATTGGCCTTGTCTTTATGCTAGGAGTCCTTTACGGGATCCAAGCGCAAACTATAGATGTGATGACTTATAACATCCGCTACGATAATCCTAATGACAACCCTAACCACTGGGACAATCGAAAAGATTTTCTCATTTCCCAATTGAATTTCTATGCACCTGATGTTTTTGGGATACAAGAGGGGCTTATCAATCAACTTAAGGATATGGACAATGGTCTTGAAGATTACACCTATTTTGGAATAGGACGTGACCATGGTGACGAAAGAGGGGAGTTTACTGCCATTTTTTACAATAAGGGGAATATGGAATTGCTCAAAGAAGGCACATTTTGGTTGTCCACTACACCGGAAGTCCCTTCCAAGGATTGGGATGCCGCATTGCCCAGAATCTGCACCTACGGGTTTTTTAAGGATAAAGAGAATGGAGCCCGGTTTTTCGTGTTCAACACCCATTTTGATCATGTAGGTATGCAGGCGCGGGAAGAAAGTGCCCAACTCATCCTACAAAAGATTAAAGAGTTGAATCCTGATAATCATCCAACAGTATTGATGGGCGATTTTAATCTGGAAAGCTATAGTAAAGGCATCCAACTGATTGTTCAGCAGATGAAGGACACTCATGTTGAGGCAGGGACCAATGCCTTTGGTCCAAACGGAACCTTCAATAGGTTTGATTTTAGCAAACCTGTGGACAAAAGAATCGATTACATTTTTGTTTCCAATGGGTTTAAAGTTCTTAAGAGTGCTATCCTAAGCGATTCAAAAGACCTTAGGTATCCATCCGATCACTTACCGGTATTTTCGCGATTGGATTTCACTTCTAAATAGCCTGGTAAATCCCTATGATATAAATTTCTGTGGCATGAAAAGGTTATAGGGATGGGCTATATCCATAGCAAAAACCAATAACACAATGAAAAAAATAACACGAGCAATTCTTGTTTTCCTTTTGGTGTTTCTGAACACCACGATAAAGGCCCAAACCACCTACAAAGTACATTCGCACAACGATTATGCCCAAGAATTGCCTTTCTGGTATGCCTATGCCAACGCCTCGGCATCCATTGAGGCCGATTTGTTCTTAAAAAACAATAGCCTTTACGTGACCCATGCCGAAGCTGAAATTGTGGAAGGAAGAACTTTTCAAGCACTTTATCTGGACAAGCTTGAAAAACTTCTGGAATCGGGGGATTTAAGGGATGTTCAATTGCTAATCGATTTTAAATCAGAGGCCTACGCCACCTTGGAAAAGTTGGTTGAAGTCTTGGAGGGTTATCCGAAGCTACTAAAAGCCGGCAAGGTTCGTTTTGTGATTTCGGGAAACAGGCCTAAACCGGAAGATTATGGGAAATATTCAAGTTTTATATGGTTCGACCACCAGAATCTGGATGAATTGGAGACCATTGATTTGAAGAAAGTAGCTCTGGTCAGTACGAACTTCAAGAACTTTTCGGTTTGGAATGGGTATGGAAGAATGACAGAACCTGATTTGGAAGCTGTGAAAGCAGCCATCAATAAAGCCAAAAAAGTGGGTAAACCGTTTCGTTTTTGGGCGTCACCCGATACCAAGACAGGCTGGGCTCGATTGGCTAGACTAGGGGTGGATTACATCAACACCGACCAACCTGCTTTGGCCCAACAATATTTGACCAACTTGGAAGCCAACACCTACATCAAAGAAACGCCCATTTCGGTTTATCAACCCAAGTATGGGGACACATCGGGGGCAAAACCCACCAATGTAATCTTGATGATCGGCGATGGAAATGGATTGGCCCAGATAACGGCTGCCATGGTAGCTAACCGAGGAAGCTTGACACTAGCGGGAATTAAAGATATTGGTTTGGTCAAGACCGCTTCCCATGACGATTTGATTACAGATTCCGCAGCAGGGGCAACGGCCATGGCCACGGGGGTAAAGACAAATAACAGGGTCATTGGGGTCGATTCCGATGGAAACATTCTCGCCAACCTTGTGGATATGTTGGGTGATAGAGGTTTTAATACCGCCATTGTCACCACTGATGCCATTTATGGGGCAACCCCGTCCTCCTTTTTTGCCCATAGGATTGAGCGTGACGATACCGAAGGTCTGGTGGCCGATTTAAATAACAGTAAACTCGATTTCTTTATTTCCGGAGGGCAAAATCAAGAAAATACCATCCAAAAAAAGTTCAAGACCCAATCCCTGGAAAGTTTTGAAACCTTGGAGCAACCAACCGCAATCTATTTGGGTAACAATAAAGTGCCTTCTGTTACTTCAGGTAGAGGAGCTATATTTCCCAAGGCAGTTAAAAAAGCCCTTGATGCATTGAATGCTAAGGAACAGCCCTTTTTTCTAATGGTGGAAGGTGCCCAAATTGATAATGGGGGACATTCCAACAATATTGGGGACATTGTGGAGGAAATGTTGGATTTTGACCAAGCCATTGCCGAAGCCTTGGAGTTTGCAGATACCCATGGGAACACCTTGGTAGTCATCACCGCGGATCATGAAACCTCTGGTCTTGGAATTGTGGGAGGAAATATGAAAGAAGGAAGGGTCCAAGGGGATTTCTTGACCATTGATCATACGGGAATCTTGGTACCTCTATTTGCATATGGTCCCCAATCACAAAATTTTAGCGGGGTTTATGAGAATACGGACATCCATCATAAAATTTTGGAGGCTTTGGGCATTGCTGCTAAAAATGGAAAATAAAGCCGTAGAAAGTAACTTTAAAATGATGGAATGGTATACGGTTTCAATAACCTAATCGATAGGTTTTGCGGACAGTCCATTTAAGTCCCACACAATTTTACCGTTTTTTATAGTGAGTTCCGCTTCCAGTTTTTGGTCGCCCTTGAGCAAATTGTTGCGGGCATCGATATAGCCAAACGAGCCTTTTCTAAGTCGGAGTACGGCTATATCGGCCACAGCGCCCACTCCCAAATGACCCAAATCGTTGCGGCCAATGGCTTTGGCTGGGTACCAGGACCCACGTTTGAACACTTCTTTTAAAGGAATGCCCATATTCAGGAACTTGGACATGACGTTGAGGAAATCCTTCATGCCGGCATTCATGCTGAACCTGTGTAGGTCCGTACCAAACGAATTGGGCCAAAATCCCTGTTCAATGGCTGGAATACCTTGATCAAACCAAAAGCCGGCACCTCCGTGTCCCACATCAAAGAGAATACCACGTTCCTTGGCTTCCATTACCACAGGCAAAACGGTACCATTTTGATCTACAACGGGCTTACGTTCCGAGATGTGTTCAAAAGTATGGGTGATGATATCCCCGGGCCGCATATGGGCCAACTGATCTTCCAAGGTATATTCGGGGAGATGGCATTCCACAAAAATAGGTCGATTGGTTTTTTCTCCAGCTTCAATAGTGCGATTGAATGGTGTCCAATCCTTACCATTGTAATGCCCAATTTTGATACCAACAATAGTGTTGGGATATTGGTTGATCATTTCCACGGTCTTGGCCACATTCATTTCACTGATGTCGCCTTCAAGTTCATCGCCGGTCATACCATGACCTGCAATATTGAGAAAGGCCAGTATACGCGTTTTTGACTGGTCAATGACCTGTTCCTTGAATTGGGGAAAATTTCGCCAACCTGAGGTTCCGGCATCCACTACTGTAGTGACTCCTGCCTTAAAACTGAAATCATCAGGGGATAGGCTGTTTATCCCATTGGCAAATTTTTTCGCTTCAGGACCAACAAATACATGGGTATGCGTATCGATCAAGCCTGGTACCACATATAATCCCGTTGCATCGACGACCACTTTGGCCGTTTCACTGGAAATATTTTGGGAAACTTCCGCTATTTTTCCATCAATAATGGATACATCGACAATGGTGTCCACTTGGTTTGCTGGGTCGAACACATGACCATTTTTGAGGAGTAAATCTATCTCTTGGGCGTAAATGTTGGAAATCAGCAGAGTTGTAATAAGCCCGAAGATGACCTTGAAATAGCTGTCCATACTACTTATTGCTAAAATCCGTTCCAGCCAATCCGTTCAGGTCCCAAACAACTTTACCGGCTCTTAGGGTAAGTTGGGTTTCCAGTTTCTTATTTCCTTTGAGGGTATTTCTACGCACATCCAAAAAACCAAAATCGCCCTCCCGTAAGCTAAACACGGCTATATCGGCTTCGGCCCCAACATCCAAATGCCCCAAGTCTGTCCTTCCGATGACCTGGGCAGGTGCCCAAGTGGCTCGGGCAATAACATCTTCCAATGAGAATCCCATGGCCATAAATTTGGAAAGAACATTGCTTAAATCCTTCATCCCGGCATTCATACTCTGGGTATGTAGGTCGGTACTGATCACATTGGCCTTAAACCCTTGTTGGGATGCAGGTACAGCCTGACGCCAAGAAAATGCACCGCCTCCGTGGCCTACATCAAAGATAATACCTCTTTCCTGTGCCTTGAAGACAAATGGTTTTACCTTATTATTTTCATCCACAATGGTTTCGCGTTGTTTAGGCCCATACGAATAGGTGTGGGTAAAGATATCCCCGGGACGGAGATGCTCCATGAACAGTGATTCTATGGAATTGGGAGGGTCATGTTCGCCAAAATCCACCATTACCGGAACGTTGGCTTTTTTACCAGCTTCAACCGCCAAATCCACCTGGTCGAAACCACCCCAATAGTGGGCCGCTTTTATGCCAACCAAAATTTCTGGATAGAGTTTTGTGATGGAATAAGCCGTCATCTCAGGGTTCATGTCGTCTAAATTTTGCTCATCGAACCTGCTTTTCATGCCGTGGCCCACAATATTGAGAAGCGCCAACACCCTTGTTTTGGCTTTGTCAATGGTTTGCTCTTTGAACAAGGGAAAATTCCTCCAACCGGATGAACCTGCATCCACAACCGTGGTTACCCCGGACCTAAAGGTAAACCCATCCGGCATTACACTGGTCTGGGCATTGGCAATATAGTCATCTAGCTCGTTGCCCATAAACACATGGACGTGCATATCTATAAGGCCAGGCGTTACAAAATACCCGGAAATATCGATGGATTTTTCAGTTTTTTTCACAGAAATGCTCTTGGATACGGTTTTTATTTTTCCATCCTTAATGCCTATATCCATAGGGGTATTGATATTATTTTTCGTATCAATAAGGTGACCTCCTTTCAGAAGTAGATCATATTCTTGGGCATGCAGCCCCAAGCTGATGGCAAATAAAAATATGGGAAGTAAGAAACGTAATCGGTTTAGGTTGGTGCAGATGTCCATCGGTTTAGTTGGTTTAGTGGATATATTTAATTTATGGCTTTTGGACCGAAAAAATGTTTGAGAAACAATAAATGGCTCATTTGTTCTAACGGCTCATATATAAATACACTTAAGGAAGTAATAACCCTATACTCTTACCATGCTATATCGTTGGAAACAAGATACATATTTGATGATTCGATTTGTGATATCAGCATACAAAATTTAAATTAATGTTCAGGATATGAGCTTTATATTTAAGCGACCATTTTTTAAAAGAGCTAAATTGAAAACTAAGAGAATCATTGGATTTATCCTTTGCGCACAATTGTTGAGTGTGGGATGTGGAGAAAACACCCATATGGAACGAACATGGAGCATTTACAAGGCGGATAATGCCAGTACCAGTTATTCTCCCTTGAAACAGATACACAGGGAAAACGTGTCAAAGTTGTACCCCGCATGGACATTTAGACCTATGGATGCCCAGGAGGGTACCAGATTCTCCAGGAATGAATCCAATCCTATTGTAGTGGATGGGATCATGTATACCACTTCGGCCAGACACCGTTTGTATGCACTCGCAGCTGACACGGGAAAAATGGTGTGGTCTTTTGACCCTTTCTATGGAGGAACTGGTGGAGGGGTGAGTAGGGGAGTGACCTATTGGGAAGATGGCGACGATAAAAGGATATTGTTTACCGCGGGCGACCAGCTTTTTGCTGTGGATGCAAAGACAGGAAAGCCTGTTCTGTCCTTTGGAGAAGAAGGTAAGGCCAGTATGAATGTTGGACTCAGGGGCGACCCAGACGCCATTTCGGTTATCCCAACATCGCCCGGAATTGTCTATGGTGACCTGTTGATCATGGGGACCGAGGTCTCTGAGCTGTATGGCGCTGAACCTGGATATATTAGGGCATATGATATTAGGACTGGCGCTTTAAAATGGAAGTTTCATACCATTCCCAAGCCCGGAGAAGTCGGCTATGATACGTGGCCCAAAGATGCCTATAAGTATGCAGGCGGTGCCAACAATTGGGGCGGTATGAGTGTGGATGAAAAGCGGGGCATGGTCTTCGTTTCCTTGGGGTCTCCTACCTATGATTATTATGGTGCCGACCGGGTGGGTATGAACTTGTTTGGTAATTGTGTGGTTGCCCTTGATGCGGGAACTGGGGAGTATATATGGCACTTTCAGACCATTCATCATGATCTATGGGATTACGATTTGGCGGCACCTCCAAATTTGGTGACCTTGGAACGGGACGGAAAAAAAGTGGATGCCGTTGCACAAACTTCCAAAGTGGGGTTTCTGTATGTGTTGGATAGGGAAACTGGAGAGCCTTTGTTCCCTGTGGAAGAGAGGGAGGTTCCGGCATCCAATATACCTGGGGAATACGCTTGGCCCACCCAGCCCTATCCGCTTAAGCCCGCACCCTATGCGAGGCAATCCATCACCGTGGACGATTTAAGTTTTTACTCCCAAGCATCCCACGATTCCTTGTTGAAAGAATTCAATTCATATCGTTATGAAGGACTCTTCACACCGCCCGATACCGTAGGAACCTTTATGTTTCCGGGCAGCAGGGGAGGTTCAAGCTGGGGTGGTGGCGCTTACGACCCCAATACGAGTGTACTGTATGTAAAATCCAATGATTCCCCCGAAATCAGTATGTTGAAAAGAGTGGAAAAAACGAAAAGCGAAGATGAAAACGCTTCACTGTATGAAAAAGGGGAACAGTTTTACAAGAATTTTTGTTTGAGTTGCCATGGAGCCGATAAAAATGGACAGGAACCCGACTATCCATCACTTTTGGGCTTGAAAATGAAGATGGATCGTGGGGAAGTCTTGAAAAAAATCGAGGACGGTGCCGGGAAAATGCCTTCGTTTTCCAGTGTACTTCCCGGAGAGGAAGAAGCTATTTTGGCGTATCTGTTCGAGCAGAAAAATGCAAGGTCCAGACGAGAGGATCGCTGGCTTAAGGAAGTGCAGGCCAATGAAAAGGCCAATACTGAGGAACAGCAGGATACCCTACCAAGATATTTGAACATTCGGGCCTATGGGTATTTCAGGGACAGCGAAGGCAGACCAGGAATTAAGCCACCATGGGGTATGTTGAACGCCATTAACCTGAACACTGGTGAATATGAGTGGAAAATTCCAGTGGGAAACTATCCTGACCTGCAAGAGGAAGGAGCACCCATAACGGGAACGGGAGGTTCGGCCGGACCCATTGTGACCGCTGGTGGAATTGTGTTTTTGACGGGAACCCACGATCAAAAACTATTTGCTTTCGACAAAGATAGTGGGGAACTGCTTTGGGAAACCTTGCTTCCCGCATCGGGAACGGCCACTCCCAGCACTTATATGAGTGGAGGCAAACAATATTTGGCCATTTCCCTGGCAGGAAACGAGGATGAGCCAGGAGGGTATATCATGGCTTTTGCATTACCTGAAAGCGAAGGAGGGGGAAATTGAACCTCTCATAGCTTAGCGTATATGGGCAGTTTCTTTTTGAAGGTCCAAATATTTTTTGCGCACGAGTTTAGCGGTTTGATGTTTTCCCGTATGACTCCATCCCGGGGGCATGAACAGATATAATATTTTGTTTTTTAGGCCTGGAGCATTGACCACATCTTTGTAGAGTGCTTTGAATTCACCAAAATATACATCAAAGAAACTTCCCGAATCCATCTCACGGGTTATGCCATATTGGATGGGAAGGTGGTCTTCCTCATCTTGATAGGTTCCAAAAATCCTATCCCAAATGTTCAAGAGATTACAGAAGTTGGTATCCATATACAGGGGATTTCTACCGTGGTGAACCCGATGGTGCGAGGGAGTTAAAATAAGTTTTCCAAGGAACCCTAAACGTCCCTTTTGCAGTACATGCTCACCAACATGGATAAAAGTGGCATAGGTAATATCCAGCAGAAGAATGGAAAAGAACAGCTTTGGGTCAACTCCAAGGAGCATGCATGTTGCGGTGCGGATAAAATCAGCATACGGGAACTCGAGAAAAAAATGCGCATGGTTTACAGATAAGTTCATGGTCTCCGCCGCATGGTGCGGGGAGTGGAGGCACCAGAGCAAACGAACTTTGTGGCCAAAATAGTGATAGATAAAACTGCCCAATTCCCAGACTACATATCCATAAATGAACCAATACCAAGTGTAAGAGGTCTGAAAAGGTGCATATTCTTGAAAGAAACCGATACACCACACAATGGTGCCCAATGAAAGAATACGGCCAATCACCCTATTAAAGACAATGATGAAGAAGTTTACTTTGTACGTCTTTAATTGTTCCCTTTCCCTGAAAAAGACAATGAAGAACTCAACAAAAAGTAAAATGGGAAGCGCTAGGAAGACACAGGACATGATACCATCAAAACTTTTGAAAAAGGCGTAATTTTCTGTTTTTAAGGCTTCCAGTATGCTGGGGAAGCCCATAAAATTCATTATTTCCTCAAAAACTGCATTCAAGAAATCCATAAGTTGATCGTATTTCACTTTGTTCAAATATACTATTTTTTATGTATGAACATATGAACATGCATATAGGTAAACGGTTTACGAAAACGTTTTAATGGTTCTATTGGGGCGGACCAACGAGAGTTTGCTATAAGTGCCATATTTAGGCTATCAATAATTCAAGGGTTACTATAATAATGAATTGACAAAAAAGAAACATTTTTTTTGGCAACATGCAATAAATATCTATATTTGAACATATGTATGAACATATGGACATAATGTACCTGATTTTTGATTGGCCAAAGATGGGCTAGGTTGGGTAAAAGAGATGATATTTTAATAGAATTATTTGAGTTGTTGGGTTTAGTTCTAAAAATGGATGATGGGAAGAAGGAAGTGTCGATTCAATGCTTTCGGTCTTCCCATTTTCATTTGATGACTTGTTCAACAAAGTGTACCGTTAACTAAACTATCCTTCAAACTATGTATTTATGAAATGTTTGCGATTGATTTTATTACTGTCGGTCATGGCTGTATTAAGTTGTGATGACGACCCAGAACAAAACCCTGAAGGGTTTACCGAGTTCGTCACCAACATTGATGGTGACTGGAAGATTGACCAAGTGCTCCAGAATGGGAACGATATCACCGATCTTATAGATTTTCAATCCTTTTCCCTGCAATTATCGTATGAAAACGGGATACCATCTTCGTATACCCTTTCCAATTTAACAACACCTTTTGCTTTGGAGCAGGCGAGTGGGAGCTGGTCATTTGATGATCCTGTATATCCTACCAAGATCAATTTTTCGGATGGTACAAGCCTGGATATTCAGGGAGCAGTGCTTTCCGGTGGGGATGAGCTTACAGTGACCGTTCCAATGGGCTGTACCTCTAATACGTATACATACCGATTGAGCAAATAACCAGAAACTAACATGCACTGAAATGAAAAACAAACTATACAAACTAAAACGCATCCTGTTTCAGCAAAAAACACTGTTTCTGCTGTTTTTGTTGTTGAGCATGTGCATTACCATCAATAATGTAAATCAACCCTCTTCCATGGGTGTCGGAGAGAGAATGGACATCACTATAGATGTTGATGTTGCCCCTGCCGAAGATGCGGCCCACAACATTATATTTGGCGTTTTGGCTCCTGAGGCTTGGGACATAGCTTCCAATGCCACGGTTTCCTATACTTCTGATAATGGAAATGGGACCATGCGACTGGCCAATGGTGCCGACCCGGATTATACTACTCCCATTATGGATCTTGCCGGAATCGGTGAAAATTATGGTCTGGTAGAGTGGGTGGTGTTCATCTCCGATGAAACGGTATCCGGTGCAAATGGCGTAAACTTTTCCGGACAGATCCAACTTTCCATGGATGTCGGGATCGATAACCTTAAAACGCAACTGGGATATATTGTGGGAACTTCAGGGTATGGCATCACTGCGGGAGAGACCGATATAAGGTTCACCCCTTGCATGGAAGTGACCGGAGGGTCCAATCCGTTGATAGACCTCTGTGGTCCACTTCCCTTTCCAGTGACCTTTCAACCGGCGGAATATACGTATGATGACATTATCCATATTGGGTTTGATGCCACAAAGGGACCCGAAGGATCACCAACAGCGCTTTCAGGGGCTACTGATGTATATCTCTGTGCGAAGGCTGTTATAGACGGACAAGCTGTTGAGGTGTGCGATAATGCCAGTATCACCAAAATGCGCAGTACCGGCAATGACCAATGGGAAATATCCATATGGCCCAGACAGCTTTTCAATGCTTTGCCAAGTCAGGAAATTGCGGATATCACCTTCAGTTTTATCAATGAAAATGGAGATGTCGAGGTCAAGAATCCAGATACCGGGGAAGACTTTCAACTAATAGCCAACTGTACGAATTAAAAACATGACGATTATGAAAAACAGAACAAAAGGCCTTGTTGTCATTTTTTTGGTGCTTGGCAATCTTATGGCCTTTGCACAAAATATTACCATTCAAGGGGTGATCACCGCAGAAGACGATGGTCTTCCGCTACCCGGGGCCAACGTAGTGGTGAAGGGTATGGCCATTGGTGCCTCCGCCAACTTTGATGGAGAATATACCTTGGAAGTCCCGAGTGGGGATGTAACCTTGGTCTTCAGCTATCAGGGGTTTAGTTCCCAAGAAGTTCCGGTGGGCGGACAACGAAGCATCAATGTGGCCTTGAAAACGGATGTGAATGAATTGGACGAGGTGGTCATCATTGGTTATGGAAGCACGACCAAGAAAGATCTTACGGGGTCTATTGCCACCATTAAATCCGAGGATTTGGAGTCGGTACGTTCCACTACCGCCGATGACTTTGTACAAGGAAGGGTCTCGGGACTGTTGTTGACCCAAACTTCGGGTCAACCCGGGGGTGCCACTTCTGTCCGGATTCGAGGAAGTAGTTCCATCAATGCCAGTAATGAACCTTTATACGTAATCGATGGTTTTCCTGTGGACAACAACAGCGACAACCTTTCCGCTGGTGTGGCCGAGGGGCCTTCCATCAATGCACTTTCTACCTTGAGTGCCAACGATATTGCTTCCATAGATGTATTGAAGGATGCTTCCGCTACGGCCATTTATGGTTCCCGTGGGGCCAATGGGGTCATCATAATTACCACAAAGAGAGGATTGAACGGGGATGCCCAAATCAATTACGACACCTATTTAGGGGTCAGTGAGGTTATAAAAAAGCTGGATGTGCTCAATGCATCACAATTTGCATTTTACGTGAACGAGTCCAGATACAATGGTTCGGGAGACCCTAGGTTTTATACAAACCCAACCTCTTTTGGAGTGGGTACCGATTGGCAGGATGAAATTTTTAGGACGGCCATTACCAAAAGCCACGACCTTTCCATAAAGGGAGGGAACCAAGATATCAAGTATGCTGTTTCCGGGTCGTATTTAGATCAGGAAGGAGTGGTTATTGAAACCGATTTTAAACGGTACAATTTTCGGGTAAACCTCGATTTTAAGGCTACGGAAAAATTGTCCATTGAGAACTCCTTGAGTTTGAACAGGACCAATTTCAATACGGCCAGGACCGAGACCACAGGAGGGGTAGAGGTTGCCAGTAGTGCCATTACGGGGGCATATCAATTCAATCCCCTATTGCCTGTTTTTGATCCCGAAGGGAATTATACCAAAGGAAATTTCATTGTTCAGGACGATGGAACCTTTGTGAACGAAGTAAGCAACATCCAAGAACAGATACCCAATTTCCCAAGCCCAGTGGCTTATCAAAATCTATCGGAAAGCAAGGGTAAGGCCACAAGGATATTGGACAATTTGGCCATTAAATGGGATGTGGCCAAAAATCTACAGTTGAAGACTACTTTGGGTGTGGATTTAAACATCAACGAACAGTTTTATTTTAGGACCGAGGAAATCGATTTTGGAAATTCACCAGGGGCTTTTGCGGCCCAAGCCAAGAATACGGCCACCAGCTATTTGGCGGAGTCTACCTTGAATTACACCAATACCTTTAACAATAGACATCGTGTGAATGCCTTGGTAGGGGCTTCGTGGCAAGATTTCACCATTGAATCCCTTTCAGGGAATGCCTTGGGATTCCCAACGGAAAATTTTGGTTCCAACAACTTGGGACTTGGATTGAACCCTGGGGTAAGCTCCAATATCATAGAATCCAGATTGATTTCCTATTTTGGAAGGGTCAACTATATTTTGGACAACAAGTACATTTTTACGGCCACTTCGCGGGTTGATGGCTCCTCCAAATTTGGGGATGGCAATAAATATGGATTTTTCCCATCAGGGGCTTTCGCATGGAATGTTTCGGAAGAAGATTTTCTTCAGGACTCCGGACTCTATCTAAAACTGCGTTTGGGGTACGGAATCATAGGTAATGAGTCCATTGCACCCTATTCCGCGCAATCCACATTCAAGCCTACCTATCATTCCTTTAATGATAATGAGGTGGTGGGGCAATTGCCCAGTACACCGGCCAACAGTGCCCTTAAATGGGAGCGTACCGAGCAATACAATATTGGTTTGGACCTTGGATTTTTCAATGACCGATTGGGATTCACTATTGACGGATACCGAAAAAATACGGAAGATTTGTTGCTGAACCTCCAAGTACCTTCACAAACCGGATATATCCAAAGTGTGGTCAATGCAGGAAGTGTGCGTAACGAAGGAATTGAATTGGGCATCAATGCACAAATGTTCAAGGGGAAGTTCAATTGGGACGTTAACCTGACCGGGGCCTATAACAAGAACAAGATTTTGGATTTGGCCGGCTTGGACAATATTCCAACAGGCTTTGGGATTCTGGGTATTAACAATTGGCAGTTGCTTGTGGAAGGTGGCGAGATCGGAGCATTCTACGGTTATGTTTCGGATGGCATCGTTCAATTGGATGATGACCCTGCAACCACCCCTAGGTTTGCAACCGACACCTTTACCCCCGGAGAGCGAAAGTATAAGGATTTAAATGGAGATGGGGTCATCGACGCCGATAACGATAGAACCTTCATCGGAAATCCCATTCCAGAATACACCTTTGGGATAAACAATACCATAACCTGGAAGAACTGGGACCTTAACATTTTCATGCAAGGGGTGTACGGCAATGAAATAGCCAACTTCAACAGGATCAACCTTGAAAATTTAAATGGACAAGGTAACGTACTGTTGGAGGCTTTCTCAAACAGATGGACCCCGAACAACCATAGCAATACCTACACTAGGGCCGCGGATGGTCCTCGGAACATTGTGTTTTCCGACCATTATGTAGAGGATGGCTCTTACTTGAGATTAAAATCGGCCACTTTGGGGTATTCCATACCGGGTAAATTTTTGTCCAGGATGAAAATCAACAAACTTAGATTTTATCTCACGGGAAAGAATCTGTTTACCCTTACCGATTATAGCGGAGTGGACCCCGAGGTCAGCTTTGGGGGGCAGAACAACAACCTAAGTGCAGGAGCTGATTTTGGGGGATATCCTACCTCAAGGACATTTCTTTTGGGTCTTAACGTAAACTTTTAAAAGTCAAAATCATGAAACAATTCAAAAATTATAGAATGTACTTCGCCGCCCTGATTTTGATCTTGGGTTGTGAAAGTGCCTTGGAAGAGGAAGTGAAGACCTTTTATACCGAGGATACATTTTACCAAACAGAGCAAGACGCCAAATTGGCCATTAATGGGATATACGGGCATTTGGGGGCCACATTTGATGAAACGTTGAATGCCAAGGGCCTATATTTTGCCAACTATTGGACGGCCAATGCGCTTTTGTCGGATGAAGGGGAAACCAGCTTCAATAGGGGAGATGGGTACAATCAACTCTCAGCTATGGCCCATACACCGGAAAATACCATAGCATTGGAGATTTGGTCCAATCTTTACCTGGGTATCAACGCAGCCAACATGGCCATCGTTAACATCCCGGATGTTGAGATGGATGAGGACACCAAGGATGACTTATTGGGTGAAGCCCATTTTTTGAGAGGGTTACTCTACTTTGAATTGGTCCGTTTCTTTGGCGAGGTACCATTACAACTGGAGCCTCAAAAAGTATTTACTTCAAGTTCTTTCTTGGGAAGGGCGTCCATTTCGGAAGTCTATACCCAGATTTTTGAGGATTTGTCCATGGCAGAAAGTAGCCTTCCCTCCGAACAGGTTGGGGTGGACAACGGCAGGCCCACCAGTTGGTCGGCCAAGGCTTACATGGCCAAAGCGGCCCTTCAGCAAGGGGAAAACCTTCAATTGGCAAAAAGTAAATTGGAAGAAATCATGACCAGTGGACGATTTGGGCTTTGGGAAGACTACGCGGACGTTTTCAAAATTGCCAACAACAACGGTAAGGAGGTCTTGTTTGCCATAAGCTTTTTGGAGGGTACGGATTTGTTCACCACCCTGTGGGAAGGTGGACATTTGGTCTACAGGACACTCCCTGGAGGTGTCTATGGAGGTAGACCCAATGGTGGAGGCTTGGAGATACCAACCATGGCCCTGTATAATTCCTTTGATGATGAGGATAGAAGAAAAGAAGTGACTTTTATGACCGAAGATGTCATCAACGGGGAGTTGGTGGAATTTGATGCGCCCCATATCGTAAAATATTGGGACCGGGTAGCAGAGCCCTTGGTGAACAATACGGCCAATGACCTTCAACTTATTCGCTATGCGGATATATTGCTCATGTATGCCGAAGTGTTGAATGAGCAGAACAATGGAAGCACTCCCGCAGCGTTGGATGCCATCAATGAAGTGCGGAAAAGGGCAAGATTTGCCGATGGGGTGGAGCGCAATATTCTTCCAGATTTATCCGCAATGGGATACGAAGCTTTCAAAGAAGCCATACTGGAAGAACGAAAAAAAGAACTTACGTGGGAAGGCCATCGTTGGTTCGATTTGGTTCGATTTGGCAAACTGGAAGAAAAGGTTACCGAGGCCAAGCCCGGGGTTCCCGTGGCAGCAAGACATAACCTGCTTCCCATACCCCAAAGAGAAAGGGATATTAACCAAAACCTGACACAGAACACAGGCTATTGATATGAACAACACTTTTTTTAAGGCCCTTAAGGTAGTTTGCATAATGTTGGTGACCTTGGGCGGTTTTTCGGCCTGGGCGTCTGAAAACATTGCCAAGCAAGCCACTGTGAGAGTCTCATCCCAGTTGGAAGGAAATGAAGCCTCTAATTTAATTGATGGATTGATCCGCTTGGATGGGCAGGGCGAATGGGCCTGCATCGGGGAGCGCAAGGCATGGGGAGCCAATACATTGCCTTGGCTCCAAATGGATTGGGACGGACCACGGAGCATCAACAGCATTGTCATTTATGATCGTCCCGGTTTGGAGGAACACACCGCTGGAGGGGTTTTAAGGTTCAGCGATGGTTCCCTGATTCGCGTAAACACCATTCCCAACAATGGCGATGCCAAGAAAGTGGAGTTCCCAACAAAAACAGTGGAATGGGTGCGCTTTGAGGTCACCGATGGGGAAGGGCTCAACCTTGGTCTATCCGAAATGGAAGTATTCGCAGCACCCGATGACAGCACAAATCCATTGCATTGGGTGAATCCGTTTGTGGAGTCGGCCAAAGGTCGGTATTTCTTCTTCACTCCCGGTGCACATCCCATGGGAATGGTAGCTGCGGCACCGGTGACCCGCAATAAAAATCAATATGGTGGAGGGTACAGTTACAATTCCACGGAAGTATTGGGTTTCGGACAGATTCACGGTTGGTGCCTTTCAGGAATACAGATCATGCCCACGTTGGGTAACATAGACCCTACCTTGGGAGATCAAGGTTGGAAATCCAGTTTTAGCCATGACGATGAAGTGGCCATGCCGGGATATCAACGTCTGTATCTAAAAAAACATCATGTTTGGACAGAACTGACCAGTACCAAGCGTACTACCCTATATCGCTTTACATATACCCAAGCGGACAAGGCCAGTATATTGACCAATTTGGGAGGATATTTGGGAAATTCAACCATGATCAATGCAGATGTTCGTAAAGTCAGCCAAAATGAACTGGAAGGCTCGTTTGATTCAGCTGGAAGGTTTTGGGGCGGACCGGAGAAAGTCAAAGTGTTTTTTGTTATCCAGTTTGATAAACCTTTCCAGACCTTGGATGGATGGAAGGATAAGGAGAGATTCAGCGATATTACCACTATAAAAGGCTCCGATACCATGACCCGTAGGGATTCGGTCGTTTTTGCCGGAATTACCCAGAGTTATTGGAATGCGCCCACTACAGGAGTTGCTGCCACCTATGATGTAAAAGCAGGGGATGAGGTTCAGATGAAAGTGGCCATTTCGTACACCTCTGTGGAAAACGCCCGTAAAAATCTTCAAACCGAAGCACCCCATTGGGACTTTGACCGCTATAAGGAAGAGACCTTCAAGGTGTGGGAAGAGCAGCTGGGGAGAATTGAGGTAAAAGGTGGAACAGAACAACAACGGGTAAAATTCTACACGGACCTATGGCACATTTTGTTGGGAAGAAGAATCCTGAATGACGTCAGCGGGGATTATCCCGATTATACCCAAGGAGAACGCCAAGGAAACTTTACAAAAGCCGACCTAAAAATAAGAACCCTTCCAAAGGACAAAGATGGCAAGTCAAGATTCAATATGTACAATTTTGATGCGCTTTGGCTTACCCAATGGAACCTGAACATTGTTTGGGGACTGGCTTGGCCAGAAATTTTGGATGATTTCTCGGCTTCCTTGGTACAGTATGCCGATAATGGCGGACTGTTGCCCAGGGGTGCCATAGCTGGCGGATATTCCTATATCATGACAGGAAACCCGGCAACGAATATGCTCGTGAGCACCTACATGAAGGATTTGATGACAAAAACAAATCCCAAACATGCCTTCCAAGTGATGAAACGCAATCACATGCCCGGTGGTATGATGAGCGATTCCGCAGAGGACCTTGAGTTTTATATGGCCAATGGATACTGCCCTGATAATGCCGGAAAGACCCTGGAGTGGGCTTTTCAGGATTGGTCGCTTTCCCAAATGGCAAAGAAGATGGGGAAGACAAAGGATCATGCCTATTTTTCAAAAAGAGCTGAAGGGTGGTCCAAATTGTTCCATCCCGACTTAAAGCTGGTATTGCCCAAAGACCGATCGGGGAATTGGCTTCATACAGATTTGCTCTCAGGTCAGGGTTGGGTAGAATCCAACGCATGGCAAGGAACCTGGTCGGTTTCCCATGGTATTACGGAATTGTCTAAGCTTATGGGTGGAAACGAAGCCTTGGCCGATAAACTCAACTTTGCTTTTGAGCAAGCAGCCCCCCAGGATTTTGTATTTGGATATTCAGATGGATATGTCAGTTATGCCAACCAGCCGGGCTGTTCCAACGCCCATGTTTTTAACCATGTGCAAAAGCCATGGCTTACACAATATTGGGTGAGAAGGGTGAACGAACAGGCATACGGTGCCACGACCGTGGACCAAGGCTATGGCGGACATGATGAGGACCAAGGCCAGATGAGTGGCGTAAGTGCGTTGATGTCCATGGGACTTTTTAGCTTGACGGGTAACAATTCCATCACCCCTAAATATGAAATTACCAGTCCAGTTTTTGACGAGATAACCATAAAACTCAACCCAACCTATTACCAAGGAAAAGAGTTTACCATCAAAACCTTGGACAACAGTAAAGAGAACAGTTATATCCAAAAGGCAAGGTTGAACAATGAGCCGCTCCAAACATTTTGGTTCACCCATGATGTTTTTCAAAAGGGAGGGGAGCTTATCCTGCAACTTGGGCCTGAACCCAATACCAATTGGGGAATTCAAGATTGAACGTATAGCAAAAAGGAACCTTCCATCAACAGAAGGAGTCAGCAATGAAAAAAGGGATTGTAACATCTGGGATTTGGTCTTTTGTACTCTTGATTTTGGGTGCGTCGTGCACAGAGGGTACAAAGCGGGGGGAATATCTCTTCCAGCCAGTGGCGGCCAAAGTCTCTGGAATCCATTTTTCCAATGACCTTCCCTTGGATGACGATTTGAATATCCTCAACTACATCTACTACTTCAATGGTGGAGGTGTTGCGGTGGGCGATATCAACAATGATGGATGGGACGATCTTTTCTTTACGGGAAACCAAGTTTCCAACAAATTATACCTGAACCAAGGCAATCTAAGGTTCAAGGATATCACCGAAGAAGCAGGTCTGGAGTCCAAAGGATGGTCTTCTGGAGTGAGCATGGTGGATATCAATACAGATGGTTGGTTGGATATTTATGTGTCCCGATCTGGACATTTAGATCCAGAACAACGAAAAAATCTGCTTTACATTAACCAAGGTGATGGAACCTTCGAGGAAATGGCCCAGGAATACGGGTTGGCAGATGCTTCGTATTCCACACAATCCGCTTTTTTGGATTATGACAAGGATGGTGATTTGGACATGTACCTGCTCAACCATATGCACCAAATGACCGGGATGAACAATCCTGTGCCACGAAAACTGAATGGGGAATCCGAAAGCAATGACAAACTGTACCGCAACGATGGTGTTGGTCCATTGGGTCACCCAGTCTTTACGGATGTTTCTGATGAAGCTGGAATTACGATTGAAGGGTTTGGCCTTGGGGTAGGGGTGAGTGACCTAAATCAAGATGGGTATCCGGATATTTACGTGTCCAACGATTTTATTTCCAATGATATCCTGTATATCAACCAAGGGGATGGGACTTTTAAGGACAGATCTAAGGAGTTTCTCAGTCACCAAAGCCATAATGGTATGGGCAATGACATTGCCGATATCAACAATGACGGTCTTACCGATGTTTTGGTATTGGATATGCTGCCTTCGGATAATCGTCGTAGGAAACTGATGCTGAACAAACCCAACCACAACCTTTTTGAATTCAGCAAAAGTGTAGGCTATCAACCCCAATATATGCGGAACACCTTCCAATTGAACAATGGAAGCCAGGCCCCGTTCAGTGAGGTGGGCCAACTTATGGGTATTAGCAGTACGGACTGGAGTTGGGGTGGATTGATGGCAGATTATGACCGCGATGGTCTAAAGGATATGTTCATCACCACGGGTTACCTCAAGGATATGACCGATTTGGACTTCATCGTGTATCGCAGAAAGCAATTCAAGTTTAGGACCAGGGAGGAAGCGGACAGTATATACTTGGCCAGTATCAACAAGCTACCCGAGGTAAAGCTCCAAAACTATTTTTATAAGAACAATGGCGGGTTGAAGTTCATGAACACTTCATCTACATGGGCCCCTGAATCCCCTGGTTTTTCAAATGGGGCGGTGTACGCAGATCTGGACAATGATGGAGACCTTGACATTGTCACCAACAACATCAATGAGAAAGCCAGTGTACTGGAGAACACCTCTTCCCACCGTAAAAATAATGGGGGACATTCCTTAAAACTCATTTTTAAAGGCCCAAAGACCAATCCAAATGGGATAGGGGCAAAAGTATGGGCCTATGCCGGGAGTGCGGTTCAGTTTTCAGAGAACTATACCACCAGAGGGTTTCAATCCAGCGTGGCACCCTCACTGTATTTTGCATTTCCGGAAGATCAAAAAATGGACAGCCTTGTGGTGGTTTGGCCAGATGGAAAAGGAAAGACCTATTCCAATGGAGGGATGGACACTACATTGACACTAGAGTATTCCGGTGCTTCTGAGGTATCTGAGCGGATTCGTACGGTTGAAAAAAATCAAATGTTTTCCAAGGTTGATAAGATGATTTCTTTTGAACATCAGGAAATCCCTTTTTCAGATTTTGATATAGAGCCGCTCATTCCGCAAAAGTTTTCCAGCAATGGACCTTCCCTTGCAGTTGCCGATGCCAATGTTGATGGTTTGGATGACCTTTTCATTGGAGGCTCGTATGGTTTTTCAGGGCAGTTGTATATCCAACGCAAAGAGGGACGCTTTGAAAATAAAACCTTTGAAAGTAATGCAGAGCATGAAGATGCAGGGGCGATATGGTTTGATGCGGATAACGATGGAGATAATGACTTATATGTGGTCAGTGGAGGGTCCGAATTCTCGCTGATGAAGCCAGGACATTATCAGGATAGATTGTATATAAATGATGGTCAGGGGAATTTAACCATGGCCGAGGATGCTTTGCCCAACATGAACACGAGTGGGGGTAGTGTGGTTGCTTCGGATTATGACCAAGACGGGGATTTGGACCTTTTTGTAGGTGGAATGGTTGTTCCCGGAAGTTATGGGGTGGCCCCCAAAAGTTATGTATTGGAAAATAATCAAGGGAAGTTTACCGATGTTACCCATTCAAAATTGGACGAACAGGAATTGGGGATGGTTTCCGCGGCTCTTTGGACGGATGTGGACAATGACGGTTGGATAGATCTATTGGTTGTGGGGAAGTGGATGCCGGTAACCCTGTACAAAAACCAAAAAGGAAGTTTTCAAAAGGTTGTGTTGCCCAGTTCATCCGGTTGGTGGAACAGCATCAATGGAGGGGATTTTGACAATGATGGGGATACGGACTACATCATCGGAAATCAAGGGACCAACAGCGTGTATAACGCTTCGGAGGAATACCCCATGGAATTGCATGTTGGGGATTTTGACAAAGATGGCAGAGTGGACCCCTTGATGACCCAATACGGTCTAAGTCCCGATGGAATTATGATGAGCTATCCATTGGCATCCAGGGATTTATTGGCCGAACAAATGGCTTCCATAAAAAGTAAATACAAGAACTACCGTTCTTACGCCGATGTCCAGATTGAGGACCTCCTTTTGAACAATATGGCCGATAACCCTATCAAGAGAACCGTAGAAAATTTGGAGAGCCTATATATTGAAAACAAGGGAGGGGGCAAGTTCAATGTAAAGCCCTTGCCCACGGAGGCCCAATGGGCGCCAATTATGGGCACTACCATCACAGATGTGGACTTGGATGGGAACTTGGATGTCATCCTTATAGGCAACTTTTACGAGTACGAGGTGGGCTATGGACAGAACGATGCCTTTTTGGGACTTGTCCTAAAAGGGGATGGTACGGGAAACTTCAAACCAAAAAATCAAAAAAATACTGGCTTTATGGTCAATGGAAATGCCCGTGCCTTGGTCCGGGTACTGGGGAAAGAGGGGGAACTGTTGGTTTCTTCCATCAACAATGATAGCCTTAAGATACATCGAATAAACCAAGGTTTGGAAAACATGATAATGGTCCCACAGGATGCGCAATCGGGCATCATCACCTTGGAAAATGGAAAACAACGAAAAATGGAATTCTATAATGGCGAGGGGTATTTGTCCCAATCCACCAGAAAGGTGCAACTGCCCATGAATGCCAACATTAAGTTTAACACAAAACAGAAATAAAGTCCATGCAGGACCAAGACAAATATTATCTGGGGATTGATATAGGAGGTAGCCATTTTGCCCTTGGTATGGTGGATGCTTCGCAAATGGGCTTGCTCATGGAAACGGTGGAACGTTATCCTGTGGACGGTAATCTACCGGCTCAGGATTTTTTGGACCAATTGCTTTCTGCCATAAGGGAATCCATTCAAAAGTTCAAAAGGCCCATAAGGGGCATTGGTCTGTCCGTGCCCGGTCCATTTGACTATGCCAATGGGGTTTCCCATATCCGTGGACTCAACAAATACGACGCACTGTTTGGGGTCAACCTGAAACTCTTTCTGTGGACTCACTTACAGGATGCCTTGGCGTCCCCAGATAACATTGTCTTCATTAACGATGCGGACAGTTTTGTTCTAGGGGAGGCCTATACCAACAATCTCGATAAGGGAAAGGTTTTGGGGGTAACCTTGGGAACCGGAATAGGCTCGGGCTTTGTCATTGATGGAAATGTGGTCACCGAACATACCAACATACCCAATGAAGGCAATATTTATAACCTTCCCTTTAAAAACAAGAGAGTGGAGGATTGGATTTCCACCCAATGGTTTCTGGAAACTTTTACCAAGACCATGGGCATCACGGTGGGCAATGTGAAGGAAATTGCCGAGCATGCGGAAACCTTGGAAAAGGCCAAGGAAATTTTTGAACAATACGGACAGCATTTGGGTGAAGTGATGACTTCTCTTTCGGAAGTGTTCAAACCAGATGCCCTTGTTATTGGAGGAAGCATATCCAAGAGCTATCACCTTTTCAACGAAGCTTTTGAAGCTTGTTTCCCCGTCCTCCCCAATATTCATATTACAAAAGGCACGGCCCATGCGGCCATTTTAGGTGCCGTCATACATTTAACCATTAAACAGAATAAATTGAGCACAAAAAGAAACACGGAGCAGTATGTGATGCCAATGCAGGCAGATGGGTCAAGAACAGGTGAAGGCTATATGGTGTACCCCTCTTTTGAGATTTCTACGGGGACTGTTTCCATGGGCGTGGAGAGCCTCGTGGATGAACTTCCCAAAACAGGATGTGTTCTCATAGACGGTTATATGGGGGGATACTGGGAAGAATTTATGGCCCGTTTGTCCAGTGAACTCCAAAAAAGAAATGTAAAGCATATCAATTATGCTATGGCTTCTGCGTACAAGGAGGTTTCGGTCATAGAAGAGATGGTGGCTCCCTATTTGGGAGGGGACGACCCTGTTTTTGGAAAGATATTTCCCGGAGATTTAAAGGATTTTTTCGATGAGGAAAAATTGCAATCCATCAAACCGGAGGAGGGTGTCCTAAATATTATCTATGGGCCTGGGGCAGCCTTGAGTGGTTGGAAAGGAACCGTGATTTATATGGATATCCCAAAAAATGAGATACAATTTCGTTCCAGGGCAGGGCAGGTTACCAATTTGGGCAATATTATGGTGGCTGATAAAAAACATCAATACAAGCGCATGTACTTTATTGATTGGCCAGTCTTGAACAGGCATAAACACCAATTGTTGAAGGATATGGACTATGTTGTGGACGGGCAGTTTGAAGGTGATGTCTCATGGTGTTCGGGAGATACCTTGCGAACAGCACTTCAGGAAATGACTGCCCATGCCTTTAGACCAAGACCTTGGTTCTCACCCGGGATTTGGGGAGGGGATTGGATGAAGGAAAAATTTGATGGCTTGGCACAGAATGTGCCCAACTATGCATGGTCTTTTGAACTCATTGCACCAGAAAATGGGATTGTGATTTCAAAGAACGGCGCACGGTTGGAGGTTTCCTTTGATTTTTTGATGTTCCAGGATAATCAGGCCATTTTGGGCAAAGCGGCAGATATTTTTGGAACGGATTTTCCCATACGGTTCGATTATCTGGATACCGTGAATGGACAGAACCTATCCGTACAATGCCATCCCACCTTGGAATACATGCGGGAAAATTTTGGGGAAAACTTTACCCAAGATGAAACCTATTATATTTTGGATGCCGACGCCGGTGCCCAGGTGTATCTTGGATTTAAGGAAGGGGTGCGAAAAGAGGAATTCCAAGAGGCCTTGGAGCAGAGCCATGCCCAAGCAAAGCCCATGCCGGTAGAGAATTATGTGCAAACGTTCGATGCCAAAAAACATGACCTTTTTCTTATTCCAAATGGAACCGTGCATTGTTCCGGTATAGGGAACTTGGTTTTGGAAATTAGCAGTACTCCTTACATATTCACTTTTAAGATGTACGATTGGATGCGCATGGATCTGGATGGAAAACCAAGACCATTGAATATTGAACGCGGTGTGGCCAACCTGAATATGGAATGTCAGGGAGATAGGGTAGAAGCGGAATACATTTCCAAACCACAAGTGGTCCAATCCGGTAATCATTGGAAGAAGGTAAAGTTACCCACCCACCCAAAGCATTTTTATGAAATCCATAGATTTGAGTTCACTGACGAAATGATCATTGATACAGAAGAACAATGCCACATCCTCAATTTGGTGGAAGGCACTAAAATACGGGTGGTGGCCCAAAACAGGAGTATAGACATCCACTACGCCGAAACCTTTGTGGTCCCTGCCGCGGTAGGACGTTACAAGATTGAAAATTTGGGTGAGGGAGAGGCAAAAGTGATCCAATCCAATGTAAAACCAGAATTCTGTAAAACAGGATTTTAATCATTGACAAAAGCATGGAAGCACAAAAGAACAGCTACCTTTTTAAGATTACCGCCATTGGAGCATTGGGGGGATTTTTGTTTGGTTACGACACAGCCGTGATTTCGGGAGCCATTGGTTTTATGGAAACCAAGTTTTCCTTGACCCCTTCACTAAAAGGTTGGGCCGTATCCAGTGCCATTTTGGGTTGCATCGTAGGCGCTCTCACCGCTGGGTATGTGGCCGACCGGATTGGCCGGAAAAAGGCCCTGATCATAACAGCTTTGCTGTTCGCCATATCGGCCATTGGTTGTCTGTTGGCCCCAAGTTTTACACTTTTGGTCATTGCGCGGATTATTGGAGGTGTAGGTGTTGGTGCTGCTTCCATGCTTTCGCCATTGTATATATCGGAGATTTCGCCAGCGGAAAAAAGAGGGTCTCTGGTCTCCCTATATCAATTAGGGATAGTGTTGGGGATAATTATTGTGTATTTCTGCAATTATTTGGTGGCACAGGCAGGGGATGAAGCTTGGAACATTGCATATGGATGGCGCTATATGTTGGGGTCAGAGGCTTTGCCTGCCCTATTGTTTTTGGGCGCCCTGTTCTTGGTTCCCGAAAGCCCTCGGTGGTTGTCCAAGAATGGGAACAATGCGGCGGCCCTTCACATTCTGGAAAAACTGAATCCGGAGGAGAAAGCCACAGAAATCCATCAAGGTATCCAAAAAGCGTTGCAGCAGGAAAAAGGCAAATTATCCGAACTCTTTGAAAAAGGGTTCCGGACTGCGATCATCATTGGGGTGGTATTGGCTCTTTTTTCACAGATTACAGGTATCAATGCCATCATGTACTATGCCCCTGAAATATTGAAATCTGCTGGTTTTGGCGTGGATTCAGCTCTTATGCAGACTGTTCTGATAGGAGTGATCAATTCAATCTTCACCTTTGTGGCCATTAAGTACATTGATAAGGCAGGTCGGAAAAAACTATTGTTATGGGGAATTTTGGGAATGATCGTTTGCCTATTGGTCATTGGGGCCTTATATCAGTTCGATGCCCTTGAAGGACCTTGGTTGCTGATTTTCATCTTGGGATTTGTGGCTTGCTTTGCGTCTTCCTTGGGCCCCATTCCGTGGGTATTGATTTCTGAAATTTTTCCAACAAAAGTACGGGGAGTGGCCATGTCCATATGTATAATGGTCCTATGGGTAGGGGTTATGCTAATATCACAATTCACTCCCGTATTATTAAGTGACCTTGGACCCTCCTATACATTTTGGTTGTTTATGTTAAATGCCATTTTCCTATGGGTGTTTACGTATAGGATGATTCCTGAGACCAAGGGCAAGACCTTGGAGGAAATTGAAATGGGATGGAAAAAATAAATCTAATCATGAAGAAAATAGCTTTAAAGCTCTTATGTTCCTTTATAGTACTTGTACCCATGTTGGTGTGCGGGCAGATAGAGTTGCCTCCCATTTTTTCTTCCCATATGGTATTGCCCAGGGATAAGCAAATTCCTATTGAAGGGAAGGCAGAGCCAAGGACTACATTGACCATTACCATTGGAAGCCAAAGCCATACGGCAAAAGCGGATAAAAATGGAGTTTGGAGAGTGAATCTGCAACCCATGGCTGCCGGAGGACCTTTCGTTCTCCAAATTGAAGATAATCAAGGGAGGGAATTGACATTGGACAACCTATTGGTCGGTGACCTATGGTTATGTGCAGGGCAATCCAATATGCAGTACACCCTGAACATGCTGCAGTATAAGGAAACCCCGGATGACAAATATGATTCCCCCAACCTTCGGTTGTGCTCGGTATGGGTAGACCGGGATTATCTTCCAAGAAAGGATGTACCCAATGCCGTATGGCAGGAAGTGTCCAAGGAAACCGCCCGGAACTTTAGTGCCGTTGGATACTTTTTCGGGAAAAACCTAGTTGGGGAACAAGAAGTTCCCATAGGGCTCATCAGTAGTAATTTGGGGGCTACGGCCATAGAAACCTGGATGGGTATGGACGTTCTCAAGACATTTCCGCAGTTTGATGAGGTTACGCAGAAGGTGGGTAAAATCAACAAAAGTTTTAAAACCCTGGATTCTGAATTGGAAAAGTTCAGAAAGAAATGGGATGATAAATATTATTTGAAAGGACCTGGAATTGAGGGGAAATGGTACGAAGAAGGGTATGATTATTCCAATTGGGAAGAATGTACCTTGCCCGCTTTTTGGGACGATTTTGGGTACGCTTCACATGACGGCAGCATGTGGTTTAAGCGAACCTTTGATTTGGACTCCGTTCAAATGGAAAGCGATTTCAACATAGTACTCAACCAAATTGATGACTACGACAGGGTTTGGGTCAATGGGGTGCAAATAGGGGAGTCCTTTGGGAAAAGTAATTTCAGGAATTATTCCGCAGCCAAGGACATCCTTCGGGAAAAAGGGAATATACTTACGGTACGTGTCTTTGATGTTGGCGGGAAAGGAGGAATCTACACCAATGCTTTTTGGGGCAATTCCATCCTTAATGGGACTTGGAAATATAAAAAAGGCGTACGTATAGATAGCAGTCGGTTTCCAAAACCCGAAGTGGCCAATGGCAGTCCATTTTCGCACCCCATGCTCTTGTATAATACCAGTATAGCTCCATTGCATAAACTACCCATAACCGGAGTAATCTGGTACCAAGGGGAATCCAATGAATCCAGGGCTGTGGAATATGGCTCCTTGTTACCGGCCATGATACAAGATTGGCGGAAGCAATGGAACAATCCTAAAATGCCTTTTTTGGTTGTTCAATTGGCAAACTATAGGCAAGAGGATGCTGAACCTAAGAATAGTCAGTGGGCCGAATTGCGGGAGTCCCAAATGAAGGCCACCGAACTGGAGTATGTGGATATAGTGAATGCAATAGACATTGGGGATGCCAATGATATCCACCCTTACAACAAAAAAGAAGTGGGTAGGCGATTGGCCCTTTTGGCACAACACCATACCTATGGTAAAACCCTTAAAAAAAGTCCTGTTTTTAAAGGCAGCACCCTGTCGGATTCTATTATCACCATTGAGTTTGAGACCTATGGCATTCCATTGAAAAGTAAGGATAAGCATGGCTATGTAAGAGGTTTTGCCATGGCGGGAGCAGATGGAAAGTTTTATTGGGCCAAAGCCAAGGTTTTGAATGATACCCAGGTGGCGGTATATCATGGGGATATTAAAAAGCCAATGTATGTCAGGTATGCTTGGTCTGATAACCCTGGACCATTGGATTTGATAAATGCGGATGGACTCCCGGTCTTTCCTTTTAGAACCGATGATTTTGAGTTGAGTACAGAAAAGAATAGATATAGCTACGATCCACATGCATTTTAGTCATGGATTGTAGGTAAAATGAGTAAATAACGGGTCTTGGAGCCTAAAAAGATGACATATGAAATACATAAGATCAATACGTTCTTTTAAGCAACAATGGATGGGCGTTGTGGCGATTACATTGTTGTGCACCTCCTGCGTTGACAAAAAGGAGACAAAAAAGAGCGACAAGGACAGTGCACCGGAAGTAAATGTTGCCATGGCAGGCGAATCAACAGCGTGGAGTGAACTCTTCATTAAAAATGAAGGATGGTTTGGAGGAGATGGCATTTTTGGAATTCCCATGGATGGTAAGGAGTTTGTCCCGGCGACGGAGAGTACGGTAACGCTGTTTACTTTTGGGGATACCATGATTGGCCACCATGATGGGGAAACCCTCTTACCGGAAGACTTTTTGATGATCAATAATTCGGTGGGTATCCTTACAGGAAAAGAACCGGATTCGGAAAAGATCACCTTTCACTGGAAACAAAGCAGTGAAGGTAAGGCCGAGGGCCTTTTCAAGCCCAATACAGAAAACGCAAGACCCCATGATTATTATTGGTTGGGGGATGGCTTTGTCAATACGGAAGGGGATGGCAACCTGTATATTTACGCGTATCCTGTAAGGGAAAAAGATACCACCGGGATTGGAGGGTTCACATTTGAGCAGGTAGGGGTGAACCTATTGCAAATTCCAAAGAACAGTCAACCTCCATATGTGGAGCATAAGCAATTGGAGACCCCATTTTTTGATTCGGAAACCCAAACCTCATTCGGCAGTGCCATTTACGTGAATACAGCGTCGGCAGGAGCACCTAACCCTGATGGATATATCTATACCTATGCAGTTTCCAACCAGGACGGGACAAAGGGACTATTGGTGGCCAGGGCTTTACCGAAGGATTTTGTCAATTTTGGACAATGGAAATTTTGGAATGGGACCGATTGGGTGGCCAATATGGCAGATGCGGCATTGATCGCCAGGGATGTTTCCAACGAAATGAGTGTTTCTCCGCTATCGGATGGCAGCATTATACTTACCTACCAGCGTTACACCATGGGACCGGAAGTTGCCATACAAGTTGGGGAGTCCCTTGTAGGACCATTTACCGAGCCCAAAATTGTTTATAACACCACTGAAAACAACACGAACAAAACGTATTTTACCTATAATGCCAAGGCCTACCCTCATCTTTCCAAGCCAGGAAGCCTCTTGGCCAGTTACAATGTAAATTCATTCGATTTTTGGGCAGATATTTTAAAGGACCCCAACCTTTATCGACCTAGATTCCTTGAGATTCCTTTGGAATAGAATCTTAACGTTTAATGTCTATACTGTAGGTGAACTGATCGGCCCTGTAATACCCAATGTTGTATTCTATGGGCCTGTTACCGGGGTCGTAGACTACCCGTTTTCTCTGGAGAATGGCCGAGTTTACGGGTACCCCCAACTTTTCTGAAAGGGGTTTGTTGGCCAAAATGGCACTTATCTGTTCCCTTGAAAGTACTGGGACAGTATGGTATTCATGCTCCAAAATATCGTAGAGGTGGCGTCCAAAATCCTCATTTCCCGTGATGCCAATTCTGGGGTGAAAATAACTTATGAAATACACAAAGGGTCCATTGTCCAGCCCTCTGAGCCTTTCCAGTTTAAAAACTTCCAGGCCTTCCTTGATTTCCAGTTCCCCGGCAATTTCAATATCGGCCATGATCTTGGAAACCTTGATCTCATAATTTCTGAAATCAATCCCCTGGGCATGCATCTCCTGACTGAAACTTACCCAATTGGACAGTTTGGTCTCGACCTGTTTTTTAGCCACTTTGGTACCAACTCCTTTTTTTCTGATCAAAAGCTTTTCCTGGACCAACCTATTGGTGGCCTGCCGGATAGTGTTCCGTGAAATACCAAGCCTTTTGGACAGATCTACCTCTTTGGGCAAGAATTTTCCATTCTGATATTCCGGGTCATTGATCATGTCACGGAGTATCTCCTCAACCTGTAGATGTAAGGGCACAGGGCTGTCATGGTCTATGCTTAGGGACTTAAGGTTGTCCATGTTCTTTTGTTCAGACATGAAGCAAACTTATAAAAATTGTTCTAATAACTACCTATTCTCCACTGTTGGATTTTATTGGGGTCCCTTGTAGATGAGTTGGTCCAAACGGATTTCACCCAGTTTTCTGGTCAATTGGGCGTCTGTATATAACTCCATAACGGGATCCAAGAAATGAAAGGTAAAGTTAGGACTGTAAACAAAAGGATTGGCAGTATCAAAGTCCTTGAAAACAGACTTTACCTTCATGGTCAGTTGCAGTAAAACGCTTTTGTCATTGATAAGGGCTTCAGCCTTTTCCGGATTCATTTTGAAGAGTACTTCGGCATTGATGTAGTCCACTTGCTCCGTTTTACCATAGAATTGATTCCCATATGTTGTTTCTGGTGAAAAGGTGTTGAAGTATTCCAAAGCTGAAACCCCTAAAGGAGGTCTCTTTATGGGAAGTCGTAACCAAAAACCTCCATGATCAAAATCATATTGACCTTGAAATTTAACAGCATACACAAGCTGGAAATCATGGGTGCCATCAGCAAAAAAGTCTTCGCTCCATTTTAGGATGATATCCAAGTATTTCTCAACAAAAGACACGTATCGCTCATTTTCAGTGAAGTCATCAGATTGGTGTCCACCCCATTTTCTAACAAATGGGCTTTTACCGTCACCACTCCAATCGTTCATAAAATACTCTTTTTTCAAAGCATCGGTCCCCATGCTGAATGCAAATTCCAACAAGGTTTTTTGGGCGAGGCTCGATTTGGCTTCCTCTTCCACAATGGCTCCTTTGGTTCTTTGGGTAAGAGCAGTTCTGACCATCACTTTAAAATGGTCCTTTAAAATATGGATTCGGGCCAGATGTATAAAACCCGTATATCCCAAACCAGTCAAATTTCGTTTCTCGGCTGCCTCTTTGGAAAGGTCCACTTTTTTTGGATTGTCGCGCATCATATAAGAATCTATGGCCCCAAATCTGGGAAGATTTTTATGCTTTTGGAGGACAATATCCTTGAATGCAGGGTTTGGGGACGGCAATACCATAAATTCAGAAATGTCAGGAGAAGGAGATGTCTGTTTTTCCTGTTTCTTTTGTGGTTGGGAGTGTTCTTTTCCAGTTGTAGGACTTTTTTCTTTCTTGGGTTTTTCGGGTTGTGGATCTGTGCCCTCAAAAACAGCATCCACTTGCTCATCGGCCTTTTTCAATAGTTTTTCTTCGGCTTTTTGCTTCAATTTTTTTAAAAATTGGGCATTTGCATCCGTGGTCTGGGAAAAGAAACAGAGAATTATTACAAGAAAAATATATGTGGTTCGCATGGTTTCTAGTATTTGGATTGCAATGTCTTTAGGTCGATTTCCCCCATTTTATTGGTAAGGGCCACATCACGATAAATTTCAATGACCGAATCTTCCAGCTCATACTCCCAAGCCACATGGGTTGGGTTGCTGAGTTTTGGGGATACCTTTACCTTAAGAACGGCAAATACAGGGGACCGTTGTTGAAGGTTCAAGGTCTTCGCCATGGAAGGATCAATGGGTACAAAGTGTTTCTTGGCGTTGGTGGCCAATGCCTTTTCATTTTCAGTGAAGGGTAAAAACTCGGAATGGTGGAGCATGAAACTGCTACCTACCAAAGAGAAAATGTTGTTTATCCAGTACCCCTTGTTTTTAAAATCGTATTTCTCCGAAACGAGTGCCCTGTTCACATAATAGACCGTTTCACTGCCGTTGGCATAAAACGTTCGGCTCCATTCTTGTAAAGGCTCCAAATAGTTCTTGACGAAACTTGTATAGCTACGGTTTTGGGCAAATTCATTTTTTCCGGCCCCGCCCCAATAGGCTACGTGTTTTCTTTCCCCGGCAGGAGTATAGAAATTGCATGGCGATTTTGCCTCTGGGTCGCAAAAATATTCCATGAGCACCTTATCCGAAGAAACATATCCGGCAAGTTGTAGTAAATGGTGTTGGGCAAACTCGGAATTTTTGAATTCCTGCCCCTTTTCTTGTTGGGAAGAGTTGGACTTTGTCAATTTGGAGCGATTGATATCCGCATAGGTTTCCTTTAAAAATTGGAGTTCCATGAGTTTTTCATACGCTTTGTTGTCGGTAGGCTTTGTAGTCCCCCGCACAAAATAAAGCGCACCATACCTAGGAAGTCCCTTATGGGACTGTATGGTGATATCAATAAAATCCGAACTGGGCGATGTATAGGTGATTACGGAACCTTCCGTGCCAACAGGATAGGTTGTGGAGGTTTTCTTTTGATTGGGTACCGATGACGGTGTCTTTGTTTCACTTTGGGTATTGGTGGACTTTTCCGTTTCTTTTTTGGTTGAGGAGGTATTCCCGTTTGTGCCATTTAGGATCTCATCGGTCTTTTCGTCCGCTTTTTGGGCAATCTTTTCCTCAACACTTTTCTTTAATTTTTTCAGGAACTGTCCCTGCACATGGGTAGGGGCAGCCATCCCCAACAGGATAACGAACAGGATATAGTGTATTTTGATGTTCATCTTTTTCATGCTTTTTTGGATTATCTGGTTTTGGATACCATGGTGTTGATATCGATTTCACCTACTTTTTGGGTGAGACTGTCATCGGAATAGATCATGATCGTGGGGCTGTTCAAGGTAAATGTGGTTTTCAATTGGTCCGCCCTATAGTTTTCCAATCCGTTGATAAATGCAGTGATGTCAAGCACCAGAAATATGGTTTGATGGTTTTCCGAAAAGGCCTCGGCTTTTTCCGGTGACATTTTAAGCAAGATTGATGAGCCGTTGGGATGCACCAGTTTTCGCTCTACGGAATTGGAGGGTTGTAGCTCCCACCATCGCAATAAAAAATCGTTTTGGTGCATTTGGTGGGTGTGTAACCAATATCCGCCATCCTTAAAGCTGTAGGTGCCAAGCTGGGTCTTTGCCACATAATACCCGTCAATGGTGTTGTTGGGGTATAGTGAGTTGCCCCATTTTTCCAATTTTGGTAACAGTTCGTTCACAAAAGCCGTGTAGGCCCTTAACTGCTGAAACTCGGAAGCTCCCCGACCACCCCAGGAGCGGATGTTCCTCGGTTCGTTGTAGTACCCATCTTCTTTAAAGATGGAAGCACAATCTTCTTCTTTTTCATTGCAGAAAAACCGTTTTAATTCACTCTTCGAGGATAGGGCATTGGCCAAGGCCAGCACATGTTGTTGGGCCGTGTAGGATTTCAAATCCTTTTCAAACATGGATTGGGTGCGTTCCGTAAAAAGATTACGATCCATGGCACTGAACATGTCCGCTTTAAAACGGATTTTCAAAAGTTCCAGCAAAGCGTGTCTACTGGCCCGGTTGTGGCTGGATTTTTTGTCCACCTCAAAGTAATTTTCAGCTTTGGAACTTACATAGGTACCATCGGCTTTTACAAAATACTCGTCCTGTATCCCAAAGCGAAGCTTGTTGTTATGGGTCTGCAATGAAAGGGATATAAAATTGGGCGATGGCGATGTAAAGACCTTCTCCTCTTGAGATTTTAAGCTGGGCAATACGGCCAAGGTCAGAAGCACATATAGGATTTTTTTCATTTGCTAAGGCGTTTTTAAAATAAGGTTGTCCATGGACAAGGTGGTGAAGTGTTGGGTCAGGGCTTCATCCAGATACACATCCATTTCCTTGTTCACATGGGAGTAATTGAATTCGAGGCGATCATTTGGTCGGGATAAGGGCTTGCCCGAGTACACCATCTTTATTTTCTTTACCAAGTACAGTTTGCTAATGCCTTCTTTCATTAATCGCTCTGCAGTCCCTTCATCCATTTGAAGGAAGAAGTCCACATGGTTTTTTGAGCTGGTTTTTTTCATCAGTTCGGTTTCAAAGGAGGCTGACGGCAGGAAGGTCATCGAATGGATACCACTGGGTTTTAGGAAAAAAACATCATTCAATTGGAGCGGATGTACCAACCAATACCCCTTTTGGTCAAAATCGTAGTTGTTGCCCACATGCAGGGTGGAAACGTGATAGCCCACCATTTTCTCATTTTTGAAGAAACTTTGGCTCCATTGCACCAAGGGATCTAAGCATTGCTCTATAAAAGCCTTATAATTCCGGATTCGTTCAAACTCGTTGGCCCCACGATTGGCATTTTCGCAAACCGGACCTGTACCAACACTCTGTGCTATTTGGTTACGGAGATAATTTTGCAAGTAGGCCGAGTTGCGTTGCTCTTGCGACATATTTCCCGAAATTGTGGTCAAACGTTCCCGATTAAGATCACCCATAAAGGGTGTCCTATACTTGAGCCCCAGGAGGAGGGAGAAGTTTCTGTAGCCTAAACCAACCTCCTTGCTTTTTTCGGTATCGTAGGAGCCCCGTACCGGTCTTACGGTTCGCCCGGGAGTTTTCCCCGTGTTGTTTTGGATTTTGTAGTTGTCCCTTGCGCCAAATCTTGGCAATCCTTTATGGGACTGCAGCACAATGGGGATAAATTGGTCCGATGGCGGGTCAAAAACCAATAAACCATCAGATTCTTGCTGTGCATGGATATGTACGGCGAATACAAAGGCGATGGCCCAGAGGTAGTATTTTAGTGATAGTTTTTTCATGTTGAGCAGTTATTCCCAAGTAACGACACCATCCATGGTCAAAACCGCATCGCTGTCCGTGTTGATTACGGTAGTGCCATTAAAAACAACTTTCTTGGCATTGAAGTCAACACTGTATCCATCGCCACAGGCGGTAAAAAAGCCTTGGTAGGGTGATGAGCAGGCATGCCGGAATTCTTCACCATTCTTCACGATGGTCATGGAGATGGTCTTTTCAATATCCGGGGAGCCCCCGGTTGAAAAATCCGCAGCAACGATTACAAAGCCATTTTGGTCATTGGTGTAGACCAATTCGTTGTTTTCCACTCGGATGTTTTCGGAGAGCAGCATAACGGATTTATCTGTTCCCGTAAGTCCCACTTGGCCCATGGCTATGTTGGCCACGGTAAGGGAGTTACCAAATTCCGAGGTTTCTTCACCGGACAATTGAATGCTTCCGCTTGCTTTTTCGGTTGCTATGTTTTCGGTTGTATTTCCATCATCCGAAGCACAATTGAAAAAAAGGGTAATCGATAGAAAAAAAAGGGAGAATAGAGGTGTTTTAAGCATTGTAACTAAGGATTTGGTCTTGATGAACCTCTAAACTATGGGATTCCTGAACGATACACCATGACCATTTAGTTATCGTTATATATTGTTGGATTACCGTTGTGGTTTGTGCAATATTCGTATTGCTGCCAAACTAAGGCGGTATAATGGGACAAAAACCGTTAAATTTGGAACTACACCAATTTCCAAACATGCCAGTACCCTTCAAAAAAGTCGTACCCCTTTTTTTGATTTGTTTTTTTCCCCTTTGGGGAATTTCCCAAAAAAATCCTTTGGATTCGTTACAACAGGAATTGGCTTCCCATACTGCCAAGGATTCGGTCAGGGCCAATTTGCTCATCAAAATTGCAGGGAGCATGACCTATTCCGAACCACAAGGAGCTTTTCCCTATGTGGAGGAGGCCATAGGTATATCCAAGACACTGGATTGGACCAAAGGTGAAGCTTTGGCGCTTCGGCAAAAAGGACATCTGCACTATGTCATGGCCGATGAACTCAATGCCTTGGATGCCTATCAAAGCGCTTTACAGTTGAGTCACGCTATGCAGGACAAGGAGTTGGAGTCGACCTTGATAAGCAATATTGGGAACATTTATGCCGATTTGAAACAGTATGACAAGGCCTTGGAAAACTATGAAAGCTATCTTGCCTTTGCGGAATCCACGGGGAATATCAATGAACAGATCAAAGGACTTTCCAACATTGCCATCGTCTATAACGATACGGAACGATACACCGAAGGAGTGGCTTATCTGGAAAAAGCCTTGGCATTGGCCAAAGAGGAAGGGAATGAACTTTTTGTAGCCGCCATTACCAATAATTTGGCCTTGGCGTATAAAAAATTGGAACAGTACCCAAAGGCATTGGAGCATTATCAAGATGCAGCTGTCCTGGCCCATACGATTGGCAATAAATATATTGAGGCGTCTGCCTTGAACAGTATTGGGATAGTGAACATACTCGTGGGAAATTATGATGCGGCCAGTGAGGTAGGACAGAAAGCGTTGGAATTGTCACAGGAAATTGAGGCGGTGGAATGGCAGGCCGATTCGTGGAAGGTACTCAGCGAAATCTATGAACACGATGGGAAAATGACAGAGGCCCTGGAGGCTTATAAAAACCATGTCCGGTTACAGGATAGTGTATTGAGTGAGGAAAAGAAAATGGAATTGACCCGTAAGGAAATGCAGTTTCAGATGGAAAGGCAGCAAGCAGTTGCGGATGAGGAAATCAAGCGCCAACAACTGGTGAAAAACGGGTATTTAGCGGGTGCTGTGGTCTTGGCATTGATTTCTGTTGCCGGTTATTTTGTCTACAAGCGAAGACGGGATGCCCTTGAGAAAAAGAAGGTGGCAGAATTCAATGCAAAAGTGGCCGAAACGGAACTAAAGGCCCTAAGGAGCCAAATGAACCCGCATTTTATTTTCAATTCGTTGAATTCCATAAGTGATTTCATTTCAAAAAAGGATGTGAAGCAGGCCGATGACTATCTGGTAAAATTTGCCAAGCTCACCCGTTCCATTCTGGAGAATTCAGAGAAAAAATGGATCAGCCTTGAAGAAGATTTGGAATTGATGGAGCTGTACATGCAGTTGGAGTCCCTCCGATTGGAGAACAAGCTTCATTACAGCATTGTGGTGGATGAAAGCATTGACCCGGACAATACCTTGGTGCCCCCAATGATTTTGCAGCCTTTTGTGGAAAACAGTATTTGGCATGGGATTGCCAAGCGAACCACGGACGGAACCATTGACATTACCATCAAGAATGAGGGGGATATGTTGTTATGCGTAGTGGAGGACAATGGAGTAGGGCGTTCCAAGAAGGTGCCCCAAGAGGAGCATAAAAGTTCTTTGGGGGTGAAGATTACCAAGAACCGTATCGATATTATCAACCATCTTAAAAACACCAAGGGTTCCATTGCCATGATCGATAAGGAAATGGGACTTCGGGTAGAGCTGAAACTGCCCTTGGAACTTCAATTTTAAAAAAGTATGCTAAAGGCTATTATCGTTGACGACGAACAACATTGCATCAACCGTTTGGAAGAACTCTTGCAGGAACACAAGGAGGAAATCCAGATCGTATCATGTTGCAAAACGTTGGAGGAGGCCAAACAGCAGATAGGGAACTTTGGGCCGGACATCCTGTTTCTGGATGTGCATTTGGGAGATGTGACCGGGTTTGATCTACTTTCCCAGTTGGACACCATGGATTTTGAACTCATATTCACTACGTCCTTCGATAGCTATGCCCTGCAAGCGTTTAAATTTTCAGCATTAGATTATCTGTTAAAACCTATAGACAAGGATGATTTGAAAGAAGCTGTCAATAGGGTACAGCAGGCCAAAAAATTAAAGGAGACTTCCCAGAAAATCGATGTGCTCTTCCATAACTTCAAAGACGGTGCCGGAACATCCAAAAGAATAGCGGTGCCCACCATGGATGGGTTCGCCATGGTAGATGTGAAAGACATCATCAGGTTGCAGTCAGACGGCAATTATACCCATATATATACCACCTCGAACAAACGGATAACTGCCGCAAGGACCCTGAAACATTTTGAGGGGCTGTTGGATACGGATGCATTTTTCAGGACCCACAAGTCCCATTTGGTGAACCTTTCCTTTGTGGACAATTATATCAAGGGCAAGGGTGGGTATGTGGTCTTATCCGATGGAACCAAGGTTGAAGTCGCTGTAAGACGGAAAGAGGAGCTGATCCAAAAATTGATGCCCAATTCGTAACGGAATTAGACTCCAATTGCATTGACGGATACGGATATTTTCAAGATATTTATGGAAGCTTGTCCCATATCAAAAAGAGTATGCAAAAACAGGAGTTCGATATTATAAAATCCACAGGGGAGAAGACCAAGTTTTCCGTTACAAAGCTGGAAAATTCACTAAAAACCAGTGGAGCGGACGATGCCTTGGTGAAAAAAATCGTCAGTGTGGTCATGGATGAACTCTATCCAGGGATTTCCACCAAGGAAATCTACAACAGGGCATTTGCCATGCTCAAAAAGGCTAAATCGGTCTGTGCTTCAAAATATAAATTGAAGAAGGCCATTTATGAGCTGGGTCCCACGGGATTTCCCTTTGAACGGTTTATAAGTGGCATTTTGTACTATTCGGGATACACCACCCAAGTGGGGCAGATGGTACAGGGTACCTGTGTGTCCCACGAAATAGATGTGTTGGCTCGTAAAGATGGGATCTTGAACATTATTGAATGTAAGTTTCATGGTGAGGATGGCCTCAAGTGCAATGTAAAGGTGCCGCTGTATATTGCTTCCAGATACCATGATGTCAAAGTACCGCTTGAATCGGAAAAGGAAAAGGAGTATGAAAAGACCGCAGGATGGGTGGTCACCAACACCCGTTTCACCACAGATGCGCTCCAATATGGTCAGTGTGCTGGATTGAACCTGTTGAGTTGGGACCATCCCTCTGGGAATGGACTGAAGGATAGGATAGACAGGCTAAGGTTATATCCCATCACGGTCTCCACCTTGCTGTCCGCAAAAGAAAAACAGTTCTTGTTGAACAGGGATGTTGTGTTGTGCAAGCAATTGCTGGAAGATAGCTTTTATTTGGACCATTTGGGGATTTCCAATGGGAGGAAGAGCAGGATTATCAAAGAAATGCAATCCCTGTGTCACATCCAGATTTAGTATATGGAAAGACTTAAAGTTCATTTTTTGGGTGCTGCCAGCACCGTAACGGGCTCCAAGTTTTATTTGGAAACCAATGAGGTCAAGATACTGGTGGACTGTGGCATGTTTCAAGGGAACAAGGAACTTCGGATACAGAACTGGGAACCTTTGCCCATTGAGGTTTCCCAGATTGATGTGGTTCTGTTAACGCATGGTCACTTAGATCACTGTGGATATCTTCCCCTATTGGTGAAGCAGGGGTTTCAAGGAAGCATTTTGGGAACGGCGCCCACTTTGGAGATTGCCAAGATCATTCTTGAAGACAGTGCCAAAATACTGGAAGAAGAAGCCGAAAGGGCCAATAAGGAAGGATACAGCAAGCACGACCCGGCACTTCCACTGTTTGATCAGCATGATGTAGTGGCCACCTTGAAACTCTTTAAAAGTATAGAGGAAGAGGAAAGTATAGGGATTTCGCCCCATTGTTCGGTACGTTTTAGGTATAATGGCCATATCATTGGTTCAACCTTTATTGAAATAGATCTTTTTGGTAAAAAGTTGGTATTTTCTGGGGATGTAGGGCGCCTAAAGGACGACCTGCTAGACCCGCCCAAGCGGCCACAATGGGCCGACTATCTTTTTGTGGAAAGCACCTATGGGGATAGAAAGCATCCAGAAGAAGACTTGGAAACTATTTTACGGGAACTTATCCAACGGACCATACAAAGGAGGGGCACCTTGATCATACCATCTTTTGCAGTGGAACGATTACAATCGCTAATGTACTTATTGTGGAAGCTTTATGACAGGAACAAAATCCCCAACATTCCCATATTTGTGGACAGTCCAATGGGAATAAATGTATTGGAGGTCTTTGGCCGATTTCCCAAATGGCATAAGCTCGCCCCGGAAGAATACCATAACATGTGCAACCATGTTACTTTAGTGAGTTCGTACCGGGAAACCTGGGAAACCATAGATGATCCCAGGCCCAAGATTGTCATTGCGGGCAGTGGCATGGTCACAGGAGGGAGGGTGCTTACTTATATCAAACAACTGGCGGATATGGAATCCACTTCCATATTGCTGGTGGGGTACCAAGCCGAAGGAACCCGGGGCAGGGATTTGTTGGAGGGCGCACAAGAATTGAAAATGTTTGGAAAGTATGTTCTGATCAAGGCCAATGTGCAGCATTTGGAAAGTTTATCGGCCCATGCAGACCAAGGGGAACTGTTGCATTGGCTTGAAGGCGTGGACAACGTCCCAGAAAAGGTGTTCCTCATACATGGGGAAACCGAGACCATGTCCATTTTCAAGGCCAAGATTGAAGAGGTGTTCGGATGGCACACCCATATTCCTAAACTCCATGAAACCGTTGAGATTTTACTTTGACACCTTGGGCGAGGGCATCATAATTTGATTCCATAACTCAAATCACCCGCATCACCCAGACCAGGCACTATATAGCCTCTGCTGGAAAGCTTATCGTCAATGGCAGCAATCCACAAATGGGTATCTTTAGGAAAGACTTCTTTCACTTTTTCAACTCCGGCCTTGGAACCAATTACAGAGATAATGTGGATTTTTTTTGGCGTACCATGTTCTTTTAGAACATTGAGTACATTTTCCAAGGTTTTTCCCGTGGCCAACATGGGGTCGGTCAATACCAATACTTTATTTTCTAACGAAGGTGCGGCAAAGTACTTTACCACCACTTCAAAATCATCCGAATTGTTGGGATGGTGCCGGTATGCCGAGATGAATGCATTTTCGGCAGCATCAAAGTAATTCAGAATGCCATGATGTAAGGGTAACCCCGCCCTGAGTACCGAACAAAGAACCAGTTGATCAGTACAGCCAAGAATTTTTTTGGAACCCAAAGGTGTGGTAATTTCCTTTTCCCGATAGGTAAGGGTCTTGCTCATTTCATATCCCAAAACCTCACCAATCCGTTCAATGTTCCTCCTGAATCGCATGGCATCTTTCTGCACCCCAACATCCCGTATTTCTGCAATAAAGGTATTCAGCACGGTAGGAGTGGTATCAAAACGGTTGATGATCATAACGGACTTTTAATTTGGATTGAGGGTCTTCTATAAAAATAGCACATAAAGGTTCAAATTGTACATTAAGTTGCGTATTCCCCTTTTCTTTATTTTCTATAATCAATAAAAGATTCTCGGTGTGCAACAATGGTGGTATCCGTAATTAAAAAGCTATAGAAATAACGCAAGAGTGATATAATGATAATATAGAATTAATAAATATGATATGTTTTCAACCAGCCTTCATAAAATAGAAAACTTTTAAAACTCAAAGCGGTTTGTCTTTTAACATATCATATGTTTCTGTAAATCAAGTAAATAAAAATATGTTAGTTAGTTGGAAATTATAAATATCAAAAAAATGACTCACAATAAGTTATATTAGCGAAATTCTTGATTTTACTAGAGAAAAGCGGTTGAAGAGGAATTCTGAAATATGATTGTTTTGAAATATCACAAAAAAACATTGTAATTTTAGGATTTTATCCAAAGAATATCGTTAAAAATTTGAAAATTTACAGGAATTTTCAAGAATTGGCGGTGATGTACTTGATGATACGCTTAATATAGAAAAAAAGTGGATGCATAGCGAACATACTTGAAGGCATCCAAATCCAACAGTTCGGATAAGCGACATTAAAAGTATTTCCCCCTATTGTTTCTATCGCCAGAAAATGAAAAAAGATTTTTATAGCGCAGAGGACTTTCAGTTTTCCCAATTTAAAAAAGGGGACAACCGTGCTTTTGAGTTTTTTTTCAATAAATACTTTAACGACATTGTTGGATTTAGCCAAAAGTTCATTGGTGATCGGGATAAGGCCAAGAGTGTTTCCCAGGATGCCTTTATCAAATTGTGGACCAACAGGGATAAAATCATTAAAATAGGGGGTATCCGTTCTTTTTTGTTCACGTCGGCCAAGACGGATTGTTTGAACTTGCTTCGTCATAAAAAAGTCAAGAGAAGATATGAATCCTTGAAACTTCAAGAAAAGGAAAGATTACTGGACATGGAAATCCTGGATTCTCTAAAGTTTGATTCCATGACCTTTTCAGAACTTGAGGAATTGGTGGAAAAATCCATTGCCGAGATGCCTGAAAAATGTAGGCAGATTTTTATGAAGAAGCGCATGGAAAACAAGAAGAACAAGGAGATAGCTGAAGAAATGGACATCACCCTAAAAGCAGTGGAGGCCAATATGACCCGGGCGCTCAAGTTCCTTAAATTGAGGCTCGCCAGCTACATCCCCTACATCCTTATTTTAATTTTTTTAACGCTTTTTTAAAAAAAACTTAACTGTCATATAGGGTAGAAAGTGTTTGACGTGTACCTACTACAAACACCAAAGACTTTCAATGGAATATCGTTTGATAACCAAATACCTATCAGAAGCAGCTTCCGAAGCCGAGGTGGCGCAAATTTTTGAATGGATAGAAGCCTCTCCAAGCAACAAGGAGGCATTCATGGAAATAAAGAAGATTTGGGCCTTGGGTACCAAGGGAGATGAAGACATTGAAAAGGCTTGGTATGAAATTCAAGGACGCCTCAAGATCATGTCACGCAGGAGAAAACGGGCCAATACCCTTAAATACGCGGCCATTTTTGTTGGACTTGTTGCAGGGGCCTATGTTTGGTTGTCCCAAGAACCAGTGGAAAATCCAGGATTGATCATTGAGGACAGTGCCGTTGTTCTTAGTACGGGTGACAATACCACCGAGAAACTCAATGTGAACTCAGAGCAGAACTTCTCGACCCAAGGAGGAAAAGTATTTGCTACCCAAGTGGGGAACAAGATTGTGTACAATGCCAATGAATCCATTAAGGAATTGGTGTATAATGAGATAAAGGTACCCCATGGAAAGACATTTCAGTTGGTACTTTCGGATGGTTCCTTGGTGCACCTCAATTCGGGCACTTCCATGAAATTTCCAGTCAACTTTCTTCCAGGTCAGGAAAGAAGGGTATTCTTGGATGGCGAAGCCTATTTTGAGGTGGCCAAAGACGAGAAGCGCCCATTTTTGGTTGAGGCCAATGATATAGATGTCCAGGTTTTAGGAACACATTTCAATGTAAGCTCATATAAAGGCACCGAACCTTTTACCGTATTGGTTGAAGGAAGCGTTTCTGTGTCGGATAAGCAGCAGGAAGAAGAAGGAAGAATATCCCAAGTCATAGTTCCTGGGCAAAAAGCATCTTTGACCTCCAACGGGTTTGCTGTTGAGGAGGTGGATGTGAACGATTACTTGGAATGGAGACAAGGAAGGTTGATTTTCAACAATGAGTCTTTCCAAGAAATTGTCTACAAAATTGAAAGAAGATACAATGTAGAGATCAACAATGCCTATACAGAACTGGATCCCATACGATTCAATGGTAAGTTTGGAAACGAAACCATCATTGATCTATTGGATACCTTCAAGGAAAGTGCCGGATTTGACTACTACATTCAAGATAATAAAGTGATAATTAATCAACCCAACTAAAAACCCACTTGCCAATGAATTAAAACAAACTGACTCAAAAAAAAAGGGAACGCGGCCACGTTCCCCTAAAAAATGATTTTAACTGAAGGATTAATAATCAATCAAAATCTCTCAAAATTATGAAAAACAACCATTGGTTTTCCTGTTTTTTGGAAAACATTTTAAACAAGAACCGAACATTGAAGGTTTCGATCTTATTATTTATATGTGTCTTGTTCAATCTCCATGCGAGCTCATATTCCCAGAACACAAAAGTGACGGTGAGTGTGAACAACGCCCCTATTGAAATGGTATTGGGCCAGATAGAGAACCAAAGCAAATTCAAATTCTTTTACAAAACAGGTGAAGTTGATGTGAACAAAAAGGTGACCATCAATGTGAAGAACATACCTATTAAAGATTTGTTGCACAAAATCTTTGTAGGGGACAACATCTCTTTTGTAACCGTAAAGAACCAGATTGTACTGAAGAGCAACAGACCCGTGCAGCCTGTCTTTTCTGGAAAAACCCCTATGGCCAATGCGGAACAACCTGTTCCTCAGATTTCCATTAGTGGGACTATTGTAGACAGCAACGGAGTTCCTATTCTTGGAGCCTCGGTCATAGAAAAAGGGACCACTAATGGTACCGCGGCCGATTTCGATGGGAACTATGTGCTACAAGTTTCCGGTCCTGACGCCGTGTTGGTGTTCAGTTCATTGGGATTCTCTACCCAAGAGATTGCCGTAGGAACCGCCACTACCTTAAACGTGACCTTGATGGAAGATGCACAGAGTCTTGATGAGGTGGTGATTGTAGGATATGGTACCCAGAGAAAAAGTGATTTAACCGGAGCCATTTCATCTGTTTCCTCGGATGATGTACAAGGACAGCCTGTTGCCAATATCAACGAAGCCGTTCAGGGAAGGATTCCCGGTGTTGAAATTACCTCTAGCTCGGGAGAGCCCGGCGCGCCTTTACAGATAAGAGTGCGTGGTATGGGTACTTTTGGAAATACCGGTCCACTATATGTTGTGGATGGTATGCCGGTAAACGTTACCGATGTGAACTCCATAGACCCGAATTCCATTGAGTCCATGGATATCTTAAAAGATGCTTCTGCCTCTGCCATTTATGGGTCAAGAGCTGCCAATGGAGTGGTATTGATCACCACCAAAGCAGGTAAAAGTGGTAAGCCCAAAGTAACTATAGACAGCTACTACGGTATACAAGAGTTTACGGATTTCATTCCAATGTTGAACTCTAGACAATATGCCCAATTGAATATTGATGCTTCCGCCGCAGCAGGAGCAACAGTTGAACCTGCATTTGCCAACCCTGATGGCATAACCGTAAATACTGACTGGCAGAAGGCGGCCTATCAGGCTGCTCCGATACAAAACTATAACGTGTCTATATCTGGAGGTAGTGAAAATGCCAAGTATTCTGTTTCTGGCGGGTATTTTGATCAAGAGGGTATCATGGTGTTCAGTAACTTTAAAAGATACACCGCTAGGGTAAAGAGTGAATTCAAGATTGGAGAAAAACTGACCATTGGAGAATCCATCAACCTAAGTAGGGGATTGGGTCTAAACATGGGTCAAGGAAACAACTTGGACTTTGCTTACCTCTTGGGAGCGTCCCCAACGATGCCCATCTTTAGGGAAGGAAACCTTGGAGGGTATGCCGGTCCCAATGCTGCCGAAACTGGCAGGAACAACCGTGAGAATATTGTAGGTAGAAGGAACTTTAGACGTACCTATACCACCATCAATAAAATCTTGGGAAGCTTGTATGCCGAGTATCAAATCATTCCTAACTTGAAATATCGTTTGAATTTGGGTATCAATGCCGGTTTCAATACATCAAAATTGTATGTGCCCAAGTTTGAAATGGAAAACAGGACCAATCTTGTTCAACAATTAACGGAGAGCAAGAACGAATCTTACGAGTATTTGGTTGAGAATATTTTGACCTATGACAAGCAATTTGAAGATTTCTCCCTATCTCTTTTAGGTGGATACACCGAACAGAATGCTTTTTATAGCAACATCGGTGGATCAATTCGCGAATTCCCCAGCAACGAACTACGGGTAATCGATGCGGGAACAGGAAGCTTCACGCTTCAAGGGAATGAGTCCGAATGGGCATTGAGATCTTATTTGGGAAGGGCCAACATCACCGTTTTGGACAAGTATTTGTTCACAGCGACTTTCCGTCGTGATGGTTCTTCAAGATTTGGTAGTGAGAACAGGTTCGGTAATTTCCCATCCTTAGCTTTGGGATGGAACATTTCCAGAGAAAACTTTATGTCCGCCATACCGGCCATCAGCAACTTGAAGTTAAGGGGAAGCTGGGGTAAATTGGGTAACCAGGATACCAATGATAATTATGTGAACCAGACCACCATTGATACCACACCAAGGTATATTTTAGGATCAGGTCAGGGTATAGCTGCTGCTGCAGCGGTCACAAGCTTGGGTAATCCCGCCTTGAAATGGGAATCCACAACACAGACCAACGTAGGTGTTGATCTAGGATTGTTGGACGGATCTATTTTCTTTACCGCGGATTACTGGGTTAAGGATACCGATGGCGTTTTGTTGCGTACCCCGATTTCGGTAGCCACTGGTATTGATAGGTCTTCGGGCCCATATGAGAATTCCGCAGGGATCAAAAACTCCGGTTTTGAGTTCTTGTTGGGATATAGAAAAGATCGTGAGGATTTCAACTATGAGGTATCGGTTAATTTATCCACAGTTAAGAATGAGGTGACCAGTTTGGGAGATGGAACTACATCCATCATCAACTTGGTGAACAACGCCTATAACTATGGAACCTTTACCCGTACCACAGTTGGAGAGAGCATGTCCAGTTTCTATGGTTATGTTGCCGATGGAATCTTCCAGAACGATCAAGAAGTAGCCAGCCATGCCACACAGCCTGGAGCAGCACCTGGAGACGTAAGATTCAAAGACTTGAACGGAGATGGTGCCATTACCGATGCGGATAGAAAGGTGATAGGAGATCCATTTCCTGATTTCAGTTACGGTATCAACGGAAGCATGTCTTACAAGAACTTTGATCTGAGCTTGAGCTTTCAAGGAATTGCAGGAAAGGAGCTATACAATAGCCAAAGAGCATATTTGGAAAGTATGGACGGTGAACACGGACAAATGGCCACTACGTTGAACCGTTGGACCAGTGAAGGTTCCACAAATACCTTCCCAAGGGCAGTACGTGGAAACCCTAACGACAACACTCGTCCATCCACACGTTTTCTTGAAAATGCCTCTTTCCTGAAATTACGCAACATACAGGTTGGGTATAGATTCCCAAAGAGCATCTTGGATTCCGTTGGGCTGACCAATGCCAGGATTTATTTAAGCGCCCAAAATGTGTTTACCATTACCGATTATTCAGGATATAATCCTGATGTACTTGGTGGATCTGGTTGGGCGACCAACGATTTGAATCCTCTTGCAGTAGGGGTTGATACGGGAACTTACCCTTTGCCTAGAACCATACAAATGGGCGTGCAAATAGGATTGTAGGAAACCGAGGAAAATAAATCGAAAAAAAATAGAGATCATGAAATATATATATAAAATACTCACTCTTAGCTGCTTGGCTTTATCTCTAGGCAGTTGCGAAAAAGATTTTTTAGATAAAACTCCGCCAGATGCCATTCCAGTTGACGGATTTTTTAACTCTGCTGAGCGTGCGGAACAAGGGGTGAATGCAATCTATGCGACCCTACAGACCACCGAATTGTATTCGAACACCATGGCAAAGTTGTACGATCCCCCAACAGGCGAGACCGTCCTTACCAACACTGGTGGCTATGGATTCAATGATTTTACCTATTCAGCTGCTGATGGTATTCTAATGGATGTGTATGGAAAGCTATATGAAGGAGTCTTTAGAGCCAATACAGTAATCAAGGAAGTACCTTTAATGGAAGAAATCGATGCAAGCCTTCAGGCTAGGTTTGTGGGAGAAGCCAAGTTTCTACGCGCGTTCTATTATTGGCACTTGACCACCTTGTGGGAAGATGTGCCCCTGTTCACAGAGCCTTTTGATGTGCCTTCTGATGCCCTTGTGGCCAAATCGACCAGAGCTGCCATCTATGAAGTGATGATTCAGGATTTGATTGATGCCGAGGCAGTGCTTCCCGAGGTGTATGGGGCTTCAGATTTGGGTAGGGCCACCAAAGGAGCTGCCCAGGCCCTTTTGGGAAAGGTCTACCTGTACGATGAAAACTATCAGCAAGCCGAAGTTTGGCTAGGTGAGGTCATAGATTCAGAATTATATGACTTGGTGGAGAACTTTGGGGATATCATCAATATCAACAATGAGAACAATGTAGAGTCCATTTTTGAAATCCAGTTTGCCGAAGTGGGTGAAGGAGATGTTGGTACGCTAAGGGTATCTTACAATAATCCACAGGTTAATGGAGGTTTTGGAAATCACTTGCCTACCCAATCTATTGTTGATGCTTTTGAAGATGGAGATCCAAGGCTCAACGAATCCATCTTCATTGATGGAGATGTTTTTGCTCCTGAACTGAGCACGGAGAGTCTTAATTTGGATACCTATCAATCGGTATGGTCCGCTACAGGATATAACCTGAAAAAAGGCTTGTTCCCTGTAATGTATGTGAACAACCGAGGAACCAACTTCCCAGCTATCAGATACGCAGATGTTTTGTTGATGTATGCAGAAGCTGCCAATGAGTTGGATATGAGAGATGATGCCCGTGATGCGGTGAACGAGGTTCGGGACCGTGTAGGAATGCCTTTGTTGGATGCCGGCACCACTGGGACCAAGGAAGCTTTGTTCGATGCCATTGTACATGAAAGACAAGTAGAATTGGCCTTTGAGTACCATCGTTTCAATGATTTGAGAAGATGGGGATTGGCTCAAGATGTATTGGGCCCTAACGGTTATGCAGAGCGAAACAGATATTATCCATTACCTCAGGAAGAAATAGATACCAATGAAAACCTTGTTCAACGACAAGGATGGTAATTGGTCCATTTTTACTGACAGAGGAAAACTAAAATAAGTTGAACAGTGATGGGTGCCACCAGAGAGAGTTCTGTGGCACTCGGTCACTGTCTTTTCAGTACAATTGGGAGGAAGTGGAACGTATCATGGAATTGGAATAACCCAAAAGCAATAACAAATGATTACAAGGAGAAAATTATTGAAAAACTTATCGGCTGTTCCGGTAGTAGGTGGATTGGTAGGTACCGGTATGGTATCGGGTTGCGAATTCAGCAAGACCGACTCAGGAGCTGGAACAGAAGAAGCGACCAGGAACTTTTTTGAGGAACTGGGCGTGACCCCGGTAATCAATGCGGGGGTTACCATGACCTTTCTATCGGGCTCGTTGATGCGTCCAGAGGTTATGGCGGCCATTAACTCCACCGCCCATGATTTTGCCAATATGTACCAACTACAGGACAAGGTAGGGGAAAAGATAGCTGAAATGCTCAACGTGGAAGCGGCTATGGTAACCTCCGGTGCGGCCTGTGCCATGGTATTGGGTACCGCAGCGACCATAACGGGCATGGACCTGAAGAAAAGAAGGCAATTACCCGATCTTCTAGATCCACGTCCGGAAGTTATCATGCAGAAGAGCCATAGATATGTTTTTGATCAAGCAATTCCTACGGCAGGAGCCAAGATTGTTGAGGTTGATGGTGCGGAGGAAATGGAAGCTGCCATCAATGAGAATACGGTAATGGCCTTGTACTTCAATGCAGCAAGTGGCCCAATTTTACACGAGGAATTTGTGGCCATAGCCAAGCGCCATAATGTACCTACGTTCATTGATGCTGCTGCTGATGTACCCCCAAAGGAGAACTTGTTCAAGTTTCAAAAAATTGGGTTTGATTTAATCACTTTTTCAGGAGGAAAAATGATTAGGGGGCCACAAAGTGCCGGGCTTCTTTTTGGTAGAAAAGACCTTATTGAAGCGGCTAAATTCAACCATAGCCCGCATGAAGCTCCAATAGGTAGGCCCATGAAAGTCAACAAAGAAGAGATTTTTGGTATGTATGCCGCCCTTAAGGCTTATTTGGAACTGGACCATGAAAAGGAATGGCAAGATTGGTTGGATCGTATTGAGCGTATCAAAACAAAGATAACTACCATTGAGACCGTGAGTGGTGAGACCCATGTAAGTCCTGGTCCCGCAAATGCTTTTCCAAGTATGTTGGTAAGCTGGGATGAAGAAAAGGTGAAGATGAGCCCCAAAGAGGTTAGTGATGCCTTAAAAGCTGAAAATCCAAGTATAGTAACCAATATAAGAAGAGGAAGAGATGGTGCTGCGGACAGATTGAGTGTCGGTGTTGTACTATTGAAGCCTGAACAGGTTGATTATGTGGCCGAACGTTTGGCAGATGTCTTGAGTAAGGCCGTTTAAGTAAGAAATTTGGCCAATATCAGATGTAGGATGATTGGCCCCACTGTACATTTTATTACAGTGTGTAAGATCGAGCAATCATTGGAATTGTTTGGTTAGTTTTTTAGATTGCATGGGGCGCAGGTGATAACCAGCGCCCCATTTTTGTTTTGAAATGAGTGCACTTTGATTTTTACGGCCTTTTATTCCAAAACCATATAGCCAAAGTATTCAGGCCTGTGGAAAGCAGGTCTTTTGGCCATGGTGGAACTCCAACAGGCAAAGGTGGAATTTTCTGCATTGTTTCTCCAACCCTTTTCGGTTTGGTCTTCTTGGGAAATGATTCGGTAAAAATTCAATCTATATACATTGTCAGGCGTGTTTTCAGGGTACTGTAGCAATTTTAATGGAATTCTCATGTGTCCGCTCCATGTATTGGTGTTTTGGTCCTTGGAGGCACTGTGTTCCACACCCATGGCGTTGGGATCCAAATGCTCCGAGCTAAATTTTCCATCACCTTTGAAGTTGTTATGTATGGTGGCCAGGAACATGGCATTGTTGGGGTTTAATTGAATCTCAACATAGTCCTCCATAGGTTCTTTTCCTTTGCTGATAAAAAGCTCAAAGACCTCTTGTGTGAACATGGGAGTGTTATCTTCCGTGAAATAATTCTGGTCCATTCTAGGGTTGTCCCTGCATTCAAATTGTATTTCAAGAAATTCATCATCATATTTTACCAATACCAAGGTTTCTTCTTTAATGGGCTCTCCACCAACGCTGTGCTTAAAATGTAGGTCTCCCAATTGGGTAAAGGATTCCTTGTTTATGGTAATTGTTGGCAGTTTTCCGGTGTTGTTTTCAGTCATGGTTTGGGTTGTTTCAATTGTATTGGTATTGTCCTGTTTTTGTTTGGTATTGCAGGATAAGTAAAGGATAGCGCATAAAAATACTGTGATTGGTTTGGTTTTTTTCATGGTTGAAAATATGATATCAGGTTGTGTAAATGTTCAATTTAACAGTGCATAAAAACGTTAAGGCCTCAAGAGATAAAAACAATCATACCCGTTGAAGATAAATGAATGTCTTTTCTACCGTAGTTTAGGGTTACAGGCAAGAAAAAAAATGGTCTCATATTTATGTCCCAGTTTTTTCTCAAGAATTTTAAAGGCCCTGGTCATGTGCGCCTCAATGGTTTTAATGGAAATACCTAAATGCTCGGCAATTTCTGTGTGGGTAAGCCCTTCTTTTTTGTTGAGAAGGAAAATACGCCTGCATTTTGGAGGTAGATTGTTTATTTCCAAATTCACTAGCATAATGATCTCTTCCAGATTGTCTTGCTCATTTTCAACAGCAATGTCTATGGCCTCCAAGTATTTTTTTTCCAAGTACAGAACAGACTTATTCTTTCTATACTCGTCTATAAACTCATTATAAACCGCTTTATAAAGGAAGTTCTTGATTAAAAAGCTAGGATTGAGTTTTTTTCGTTTCGTCCAAACCCTTACAAAGACATTTTGTACAATATCTTCTGCTTTACCATGATCGTTCGTCAAAGTGTATGCATAGCTGCAGAGTCTTTGATAATAGGTGTCCATTAAGTATTCGTATGCTTTCTCATCACCTTTGACCAGTCGTTTTGTCAAAAAGTAATTATCGTCAGTATAGTCCATTGAAGGTTGATGATTTCCTAACTACGTTATCGTTTTCGTGTGAAAAATTATAAAAAAAATCATAAAAAAAATACAGGGTCAAAAAACTTTCACACGTATTTAAGAATAATTGCAAAACATGAAATCACCCAAACGTCATAGACTTATTGTCAAGTTCCTTAATAAGGAAGCCAATCAAGAAGAATTGGAGAGGTTGGAGGACAGTTTGCATGAAAAGGAGAATATCACAACCTTTAATAATTTAGTTAGAATCCAATATCTAACCGCTAACGGTATGGCAAACTATAATTTAAATGAAGCCAAGGAATCCATTAAGCAAAAAGTCAGATCCGAAAAAAAGAAGCAAAGGTTACAGCTTTATAGAAGAGTTTCTGTTGCTGCTTCGGTTTTGTTGGTTTTGGGACTGGTTCTTAACGGGTATTATGGAGAAGAAGCAATTCAAGAGAAGCCTAACAAGATTGTAATTGGTTCTGACAAAGCGGTACTTACCTTGGAAAATGGAGATCAAGTAGCGTTGGAAAAAGGCAAGAACTTCAGTACGCCAATGATCAAAAGTAATGGTGAGCAAATTGTGTACTCCAGCAAAGAAAGTATAAGTAATGAAGAAGGCGACTTGTACAACTACCTATCCATACCGAGAGGGGGACAGTTTTTTGTGCAGCTTTCAGATGGAACAAAAGTGTGGTTAAATTCGGAGACCAAGCTGAAGTATCCAGTATCTTTTAATGGGATGGAGACCCGTAATGTGGAACTTTTGCATGGTGAAGCCTATTTTGAGGTGACACCAAGCACCCTTAACAACGGAGCAAGTTTTCAAGTGGTTTCCAACGGTCAGAAAATAGATGTCTTGGGTACAGAATTCAACGTTAGTGCGTATAAAGATGATGATGAAATTGTGACCACTTTAATCGGTGGCAGCATTGCACTTGAGAGGGGAACTTCCAAGAAAATGCTTCGGCCCAACCAGCAATCCAGGATTCATAAATCCTTGGATGATATAGTTGTTGTGGATGTAGATGCATCCCAAGTAATGTCTTGGGTAAATGGTGTGTTCACTTTTGAAGGGGATACGCTGGATGAAATAATGAAAGTGCTTTCCAGATGGTACGATATAGAGGTGGTCTTTGAATCGGCCCAGCGTAAAGATTTTAGTTTTACAGGGATACTGGAAAGAACCAAATCATTTGACGACATCTTGGGCGTAATGGAAGTAGCGGCCCAAGGAGAAGTCACATTTGAAGTAAAGGATAAGACCGTGCATATTAAATAAAACAATATGACAAGAAATTGCTAAATGCATAAAAAAAGGAAAAGGCTAACACATTCCACCGTAATAGCCTTTGTCCTCAGAGGATTAATTAAAACTAAGTATAACTAAACCAATTGCTAATTTATGAAAATTAACTTGAATCTGGGTCGATCTAAAACAAGATTTCGACTCTTAAAGTTTCTTATGAAAACTTTTATTTTCTTATGTTGTACCCTTGCCTTTGCTCTGGGATCCGAAAAGGGCTTTTCCCAAGATGCTGACATTTTGATCGCAAAGGATAAGGTGCTCAATGTTAAGCAAGTATTTAAACTGATGAACAAGCAAGCCGACTATAAATTTATTTATAGGAACGACTTGTTGGAAAATGCTCCTGAAATTTCTGTGAAACAAGGTGTTGTTAAAGCAAAACAACTTCTTGATATGCTCCTTACCCCTGTAGATTTCACTTACGAATTCACTGCCAACAATACCATTGTGGTTCGGAAGAAAGAGAAATCTGAGATAAAGATTGAAGAATCGAAAGTGGAAACCGTAGAGCGTTTGCAGCAACAAGTAAGTGGTACTATTGTAGATCAACAGGGAATTCCACTGGCTGGGGCCAATATTGTTGAAAAGGGAACCACCAATGGAACACAAACCGATTTTGATGGAAATTATGCCATTTCAGTAGATGACAATGCCATTTTGGTTATCAGCTATATTGGCTTTCAAACAAAGGAAATTTCTGTTAACGGACAATCGTCCATCGATGTTACCTTAGTGGAGGATGCCAATCAACTTAGTGAAGTGATTGTAACTGCCCTCGGTATCCAAAAAACCAGAAAGTCCCTGACTTATGCAGCACAGGACATCGATTCTGATGAATTGAACCGGGTAAAACAGACCAACCCTATGAACAGCTTGTCAGGTAAGGTAGCCGGTGTGGCCATTACCAGAAGTTCATCTGGTGTAGGGGGATCTGTAAAGGTGACCTTGAGGGGTAACAACTCTTTTGGAAACAACCAGCCCTTGTATGTGGTGGATGGTGTACCGTTGTCCAACCCAACTGCTGCCCAACCTACAAGCACCTTTGGTGGAGGTAGGGACGGGGGCGATGCCCTTTCCTTGATCAACCCTGACGATATTGAATCCTTGACCGTATTGAAAGGTGCTTCCGCATCGGCACTCTACGGAAATGCAGGTCTTAACGGGGTAATATTGATTACCACCAAGAAAGGTCGTGATGGCACCTTTAAAGTGGATTTTTCTTCCAACCTTACGGTGGATAGAGCTGCTTATATGATTGATTTTAATGATGAAGCGCAGCAGAATGTTGATGATTTTTTGGAAACAGGAGTGAACAACATCAATTCCGTGTCTTTGTCCGGTGGAACAGAAAAGGCGCAGACCTATTTTTCTTATAGTAACAGTTTTGCTTCAGGAATTCTTCCCGACAATACCTTAAAACAACATACCATAAACTTGAGGGAAACCGCCAAGTTTTTTGATGATGTGTTGACCATGAATGCCAGTATTATGGCATCGACCCAAAAGATACACAATAGGGCCGTTTCAGGATTTTATTTCAATCCTTTGGTGGGTACCTATGTGTTCCCAACAGCAGAGGGGCGTTTAACAGACTATGCTGATTTTGAAGAGTACAACCCGGACAGGAACATTCAGGTACAACGATGGGTAAGACCATTGGCTGATATTGAGCAGAACCCTTATTGGATCGTGTACCGAAACCCACGGGAAGACACCAATAGAAAATTACTGGCTTCATTGAACCTGAATTTTAAAGTGACAGATTGGTTGTCGATTCAGACCAGGGGAACCTATGACCAATCTTTTTTGGATTTTGAACGAAAGGCCTATGCTTCCACCCAGGCCACATTGGCCCATGAGAATGGCCGATACACTTTTAACGAACAGGATATCCGTCAACTATATGGGGATATCATTGCCAATATCAATTACGATATCACCGAGAAGATTTCTTTGACAGCCAACGTAGGTGGCAGTGTTAAGCGAAATACCACTGAAATTCTAAATGCAGATTCAGGATCACAGGGAGGGCTTCAGTTTGCCAATGTGTTCACCGTTCAGAACTTTAATGCCAATTCCCAAGTGGCCTTGTCACAGACCTCATTGAATAGACAGATCAATTCTGTTTTTGCAAGTACTACCTTGGGCTATGACGAGAAGATTTTTGTGGATCTTACCGCTAGAAATGACTGGTCGTCCACACTTCCACCAGAAAACAATTCTTTTTTCTATCCTTCTGTGGGTATTACTGGGGTTTTGAGTGAAATGTTTGATTTTGGAGATAAGATTTCCTTCGCCAAAATAAGAAGCTCATATGCAGAAGTGGGTAATGATTTTGCCCCTAACCAAATTAGCCCAAACAGGACTATTTTGTTTGGTAATGGAATCAGTCCTACCGATCCTATCAAGCCATTTCCAGGGACCACACCAAAGCCGGAAAAGCAGAAGTCTTTTGAATTGGGTACCGAGTGGAGATTTTTCAACAATCGTTTAGGCTTTGATGTTGGGTACTACAACACCAAGACCGTTAACCAGTATTTCCCCTTCCCAACTTCGGTTGCGGTTATTGGAGCGCCCAATGCAGGGTTAAATTCAGGAGAGATTGTCAACAGGGGTATTGAGGCCACTATTTTTGCCACACCCATCCAAAGTGAGGATTTCCGTTGGAAGACCACAGTGAACTTTGCGCGAAACAAGAACGTAGTGGAAAGCATCTATGACGGTACGGTTGCCGATGGACTTATTGAGCCTACATACTTTACCCTTTCCGGGGCAGGGAACAATTCCTTTGCTTCCTATTTGGTTGAAGGAGGTTCCTTTGGGGACATCTATGGCCGAGTGGTAAAAAGGGATGAACAGGGTAGACCTGTTGTGGTTGATGGAGGTTTGGTGGAAAATGACCAAAACCCCGACAATGTTATAGAAGGTTTGGAAAAAGTGGGTAATGCCAACCCAGACTTCACCTTGGGATGGAACAACTCTTTTAGCTACAAAAACTTTAGTCTTGACTTTTTGATTGATGGGAAGTTTGGTGGTGAGACCATGAGCATGACCCAGGCCGCTGTGGAAGGCTTGAGCAATAACACCGCTCGTGAAACAGCCAATGGAAACATCGAAGTGGTTGATATCAATGGTAATCCAGAAACTTGGACGGCACAACAATACTACGGTGCAGCAGGTGGAAGGAATGGTTTTACGGGTGAATACGTCTACAGTGCTACCAATGTACGGTTGGCCGAATTGGCATTGGGCTACACCTTTGATTTGGGAGAAGAATCTTTCTTCAGCAATGTGAGCGCTTCCTTAGTGGGAAGCAATCTGTTCTTTTTCTACAAGGACGCCCCACATGACCCCAATGTCAGTTTAAGTACGGGCAATGCACTACAGGGAGTGGATGTTTTAGGTCTTCCCTCTACAAGGAGCACAGGTCTAAACGTAAAACTAACTTTTTAAAAAAAACTCATGAAAAATATATATAGATTGGGCGTTTTGGCAGCAACTTTAGGTTTTTTGGCAACGTCCTGTACTGAGAATTTTGAAGAACTCAATAAAAACCCAAGGGAAATAACCCAAGAACAGCTCGAAGGGGATTTCCAACATGTGGGATCTAAATACAAGCCTGTGTTTGAAAGTATCTATATTTTCAACCCGGGGTGGCAATACCAGCTTCAACAGAACTTGAACGCTGATGCCTACGCAGGGTATTTGACCCCTCCAAACCCTTTTCAGAACGGGTCCAACAACACAACGTATAATTTGGTGAGCGGTTGGAACAATACCATCTGGTCTGTTCCTTACTCCAATGTCATGAACAATGTAAAGGACATTGAGAGCCTCACCCAAGGGGAATATCCCACTTTGTATGCGGTATCCCTGATTTTAAAGGTGGAGGCCATGCACAGGGTTTCAGATGTTTTTGGTCCCATTGTGTATACCAATTTCGGCGATTTGGACAATGCTGGGGTGTATGACTCGCAAGAAGAGGCCTATGATGCATTTTTTGCCGATTTGGATACCGCTGTGGATAATCTTATGGCCGATATAGAAAGCCCAAGGTTTACTGCATTCGACCTAGCTTATGGAGGGGATTACTCCAAATGGGTAAGATTTGCCAATTCCTTGCGGTTAAGACTGGCCATTCGAATTTCCAAAGTAGCCCCTGAAAAGGCCAAGCTACAAGGGGAAAAAGCCCTGAGCCACCCGCTGGGTGTAATGGCAGGCAATGATGATGGATTTTTTGTGACCAGTACCAATAGCCATCCGTTGGCCCAGATAGATAATTCATGGGGAGATACCCGTATGAATGCATCCATGGAGTCCATTATGGGTGGGTACAACGACCCGCGAATCAATGCCTATTTTTCGGAAGTGAACCCTGGTGATTCGGAAACAGAACCCATTGTTCCCGGAACACTCAAAGGAATCAGAAACGGATTGCCCTTGTTGGATGGATATGCAGATGCATCGGCTCAAAAAGCCGACTATGTGAGATTTGGGGTAATCAATGACGATTTGACCCAGTACACCGTACAGCTAATGACGGCTGCTGAGGTAGCTTTCCTTAAAGCAGAAGCTGCTTTGAGGGGATGGACTGGTGCTGGTGATGCACAAGCCAATTATGAAATGGGTATAGCTCTTTCTTTTGAGCAAAGAGGTGTAGGCAGTGCGGACGATTACATAGCGGACAATACTTCCGTGCCAGCAGATTACGTAGATCCCGTATATCCATCAAATAATATCAATGCCCTTACCAATGCTACTATTGCATGGGATGGAGCCGATGATAACGAAACCAAATTGGAAAAGATCATCACCCAAAAATGGATTGCAGTATTTCCTGATGGGCAAGAGGCATGGAGTGAGTTTCGTCGTACAGGATACCCCAAAATTTTTCCGGTGGTGAGCAATCAAAGCCCTGGAACCATAGATACGGATATTCAAATACGAAGAATCCCATTTGTGGATAGTGAACTTTCAACCAATGCCGAAGGTGTTGCGGGAGCCGTTACTAAACTTGGCGGACCTGACAACGGAGGCACTAGGCTTTGGTGGGATACTGGCGCCCCTAATTTTTAGAAGTTTACATGTTTAAGTTGAGTTAAGTTTGAAGCCGCGGGTGGGGAAGCCAGTTTTCTCGCCCGCTTTTTTTTCCTATTGGAAATATTGGTATAGGATATTTAATTCAAAAATTGAATCCACAAGACTCCGATAAAACCTTGAGAGCTACCTTTTTTGAAGGCTTTGTTTTAGAAGTACAATAATTATCACCCTTTTAAACCAAAGGAAATCGAAAATTTAATAGATTGCGATATTATGCACATCTGAAGATATTTTATTAAAAATCATAAAAAAGTATAGGGTTATTAAAGTTTCGTGCGTACTTATAATATGAGTGCAATGAAATTGGTAAAAAAATTACAGAGGTGTAAGGTCAATTTAAATCATTATGCGACTTAAGTCAATTGACATTCTTAGGGCTCTGACCATGTTTTTTATGATATGGGTAAACGACTTTTGGACACTGCAAGGCTTGCCCAAATGGCTTTTGCATGCCAAAGCTGGTGAGGATTATTTAGGATTTTCAGATGTGATATTCCCACTTTTTCTATTCATTGTAGGGCTAAGCATTCCCTTTGCTATTAAAAACCGGTTGCAAAAAGGAGATTCTCGTAGAGACATAGCCAAGCATATTCTAATCCGCTCTTTTTCTTTGCTTTTTATTGGCGTTTTCATGGTAAATTATGAATCTGCCTATCATGAAGGCATCATTATAGGAAAATATCTTTGGTGTATTCTAATGGCACTTGGGGTGTTTTTAATATGGACACATTATAAGAAAAGCCCAATTCCAAAACAATGGCATCTACCATTACGGATTCTTGGGCTGGCGGTTTTCGTGTTTTTAGCCATTATTTATAAAGGAGGTGCTTCCGGGGAACATTGGATGCGCCCTCAATGGTGGGGTATTTTAGGATTGATAGGTTGGGCATATTTGGTCAATGCCCTTATTTTTTTATTTGTTAGAGGAAATTTTGCTGTAATGATTGGCGTTTGGGTTCTCTTCAACATACTTTCTGTTTGGGCTCAAACAGACATGGCCATTCAATTGTCAGGACCATTCAGGTATCTTTCAACCATTGTGGGAGGTACTATACCAGGATTGACCACTGGAGGAATTGTTGCATCCTTGATATTCGAAAAATGGTCTAAGGTCAGCTTAAAGCAAGTATACACAATCCTTGCTGTCTTGGGAATTGTATGTCTTGCATATGGATTGGGTACACGACCAATGTGGGGAATCTCCAAACTTGGGGCCACACCTTCATGGCTTGCCATATGTTCGGCCATGGGTTTTTTCCTTTTTGCTATTCTACATTATATCGCAGATAAAAGGAACATTACCAAATGGGCCAAGATTATAGCTCCTGCGGGAACGGCTACATTGACCTGCTACATGTTGCCTTATATTATTTATCCAATGCGCACATTTGTGGATTTCACATTGCCAGATGTTTTGAATACGGGGGTGATAGGGCTCATAGGCTCCATGGTATTTGCTCTACTTGTTGTTGCGATTACGGGTTGGCTGGAGAAAAAAGGAATTAAACTCAAACTGTAAATCATATTATCATGGGAAGAAAAATAACATTGCTGATTTTGTTGCTTGCCACAACCTTGGGTTTTGGTCAATCCTCATTTGCTGTTAAAGGCTTTTGCATTGCAGCTCCTTCAAAGGACAAAGTGAACGATTTTGTAAAATTCATTGAAGATGAACTGGCCCCTGGAGGGATCAACACTATTATTCTTCGGGTGGACTACAAATACGCTTATGAGTCTAGGCCAGAGCTTAGGGATGAAAACCCTTTGAGCAAGGAAGATGTCAAAAAAATGGTTGCGGCCAGTAAGAAACACAATATCAACCTGATTCCACAGGTCAATCTTTTAGGGCACCAATCCTGGCATAGCGATTTGAGCAAACTGCTTGAAGTTTACCCAGATTTTGATGAAACCCCAAATGTGAAGCTTCCAGAAAAATACGAATGGCCCAACGCAGATCGGCTTTATTGCAAAAGCTACTGTCCATTGCACCCTGAGGTGCATGATGTGGTTTTTGATATTGTGGACGAGATTGTAGAGGTGTTTGAGGCCAAAGCCTTTCATGCTGGTATGGATGAGGTATTTTATCTGGCCCACCCAGATTGCCCCCGCTGCCAAGGCAAAGACCCTGCTATGTTGTTCGCAGGAGAAGTCAATAAGATTAGTGACCATTTACAAAAAGGAGGAAAAGAACTTTGGATATGGGGTGATCGACTAATCGATGGAACAGACTCTGGAATTGGCATGTGGGAAGGAAGTTACAACAACACGGCCAATGCAGTGAACCTAATTTCAAAATCTGTGGTCATATGCGATTGGCACTATGAGAAAGCCATTCCAACACCTGCCTATTTTGCAATGAACGGATTGCAGGTTATTGCCTGTCCATGGCGAAGGCCCAAAGTAGCCGAACAACAAGTGCAAATGATGCATTCCTTTAAACAGAATTCAACACCGGAAATGGCAGAAAAATATTTAGGGGTAATGCATACGGTGTGGTCTTCCGCTGATTCTTTTTTGGAAAATTACTACAGCCAAAAACCAGATGAAGCCAGTGCCGGAGTTGTAAATACCCTAAAAGCAATGATAGCCGAAACACAAAGAATAAAGAACTAAACTAAGTTGAACCAATACCAAAAAATGGAGCAATAACGCTTATTAAAATGATTAACTTTTTAAACCAAACCAAACAACCAAATACTAAATACGCCAACAATAAGCGTGTTTTTGTATATCCCTTACTTTGCGTTATCGCTGCAATTTTTCTTGTGCAATGTTCCTCAAAGGATAATGGATTGCCTGCAGGCGACCCAGATAATGCAGGCCTTTTTGTTCCAGATGGATTTGAGGTCGTAGCCGTTGTAGACAGCTTAAAGGGAAGGGCTAGGCACCTTACCGTGAATACCAATGGTGATATATATGTAAAGTTGAGATTTCCAAATGACGAGGGAGGAAATGCTGCACTCCGGGATACCGATAATGATGGTAAGGCAGATATCATTGAAACATTTGATGATTATATAGATCGAAGTAGTTACGGTACCGAGATGCGGATTCATAATGGCTACCTATATTTTAGCTCTGTAACACGGATCTATCGTCAAAAACTAACAGACCAATTGGTGCCAGATACTGAACTGGAACTAATTCTAACGGATAGGCAGCCCCCCAGACAGCACGATACCAAACCTATAGCTTTTGATAATGAAGGAAACTTGTATACCGTGTATGGGGCTCCCTCCGACGTCTGCCAAGTGGATGATAGATCACCATTGTCACCAGGAATGTTCCCCTGCCCCATACTGGAAGATAGAGCCGGGGTTTGGAAGTTTGATGCCAACAAGCTGAACCAGTTTCAGGAAGATGGAGAAAAATTCGCTACTGGTCTTAGAAGCGTCGTGGGAATGGATTGGAACGACCAAGATGACAACCTATACGCCGTGGTCCATGGAAGGGATTATATGCACCCCACATGGCCAAACAAGTTTACACCTTGGGAAGGTTCTGTATTGCCTTCGGAAGTATTTGTTAGACTTAAGGATGGGGATGATGCTGGATGGCCATACCATTATTATGACCAGATAAAAGGAGACTATTTCCTTAACCCTGAATATGGTGGTGATGGTGAAAAACAGGGAGAGGATGTGGACCAATTGACCGATCCTGTTGTTGGTTTTCTTGGACACTTTGCACCAAATGATATAATGTTCTACGAGGGAGATCAGTTCCCAGAGCGATATAAAAATGGAGCTTTTATTGCATTCCATGGTTCTACCAGTAGTGCCCCATACCCCCAAACAGGTTATTTTATTGGATTTGTCCCTATGGAAAATGGGATTCCAACAGGACCTTGGGAAGTATTTGCTGATGGTTTTGCGGAGCAGGAAATCATTAAGAATACCAGTGATGCAACCTATCGTCCCATGGGATTAGCAGTTGGACCTGATGGTTCTTTATATGTGTCGGATTCTGAAAAAGGTAAGATTTGGAGAATCATGTACAAAGGAGATAAAGACGAATTTGGGGAAGCTGAATTGGCCGGGATGGAAGAGCGCAAAAGAACCGCTTCCAATATTAAAACCCCTGTTGAGTTCGAAGACTTGGTGGTTAAACCGAATGATGAGGACGATATATATAGCGATGAAAATGTAGGAGAAGGTGGAAAGCTTTACAACACCTATTGTTCTGTATGCCACCAGCGAAATGGTTTAGGTAACGATCGTTTCCCACCTTTAGATGACGCGGAGTGGATTTTGGGAGACAAGACACGCTTGATCAATGTAGTGCTTCAAGGCCTACGTGGGGAAATATTTGTGCATGAAAAATCATATAACAACGTAATGCCAAAGTTGGATAGACTTTCAGATGAGGAGATAGCGGGTATATTGACCTATGTGCGTGGAAGTTTTGGAAACAAGGGTTCAAAAATAACCCCGGAAGAAGTGGCCAAAGTGAGAAAGACCAACGAAACACCATAAGATAACCAATTAAACCACTTTTTTTATGAAATCTGTATATCGTATAACAATGGCTGTTAAGAACAGAAGCATTTCCAATTGCTTCCGTAACTTTAAGCTGATGACGGTATGTTTTGTGCTGCTATCCACAGCGTGTAAACAAAAATCAAATGATCAGTCAACAACGGAAGATCAGGAAAATACCACTAAAGAAGAATCAACATTGTACAAGAGTAGCGTTTTAACGGAACCATCAGGCTTTACTGGAGGAATTGAAGGACCTGCTGTGGATGCAAATGGAATCCTCTATGTAGTAAACTTTGAAAAGCAGGGTACCATTGGCCAAGTTGATGCCGAAGGGAATGCCTCACTCTTTGTAACCCTTCCCGAAGGGAGCATTGGAAATGGCATCCGGTTCAACAGTAATGGGGATATGTTCATTGCGGATTATACCATGCACAATGTTCTAAAAGTAGACATGGATACCAAGGAAATTAGTGTCTATGCCCATAATGATGGATTAAATCAACCCAATGATATTGCCATTATGGACAATGATATCATCTTTGCCAGCGATCCTGATTGGGCCAATTCAAAAGGACAGATTTGGAGAGTGGAAGAGGGGACCTTTACCCTGCTCGAAGGAGATATGGGGACCACAAACGGTATTGAGGTAAGTCCCGACAACAAGACACTTTATGTGAACGAATCCGTACAACGAAATATATGGGCCTATGACCTTTCCCCTGAAGGTGAAATCAGCAACAAGCGCCTGCTTATCAAATTTGAAGATTTTGGCATGGATGGCATGCGTACCGATGCAGATGGGAATTTGTATGTGACCCGGCATGGAAAAGGTACCGTTGCCAAAATATCCACAACAAGTGGGGAAATTCTCGAAGAGATTTCATTGACCGGAAAGAGAGCCTCCAATATTGCATTTGGGGGTAAGGAAGGCACCCAAGCTTTCGTAACCCTGCAGGACAATGGAAATGTGGAGACCTTTACTGTGGAGAGTCCAGGAAGGGCATTTCAAATGATTAAAGAAAGAAAAGAATAACCTAATCTCATAACACAATGAAAATACATAAATTAAAGTACGCACTTATTGCTTTGGCAGTCTTGTTTTGTTCTAAGGCCGTTCAAGCCCAGGAATATGATTTAGTAATCAAGAACGGGACACTTATCGATGCCAAAAATGGTATAAACAAGAAAATGGATGTGGCCATTTCAGAGGGAAAAATCGCTGAAGTTGCTAGTAATATATCGGCCAAAAAAGGTAAAAAAGTAATCGACGCCCAAGATAAATTGGTCACTCCGGGACTTATAGATCTTCACGGGCACGTGTTCTTCGGAACCGAAGAGAATTCAATGTATAGCGGCGGTTCGCACAGTGTTGCCCCCGATAATTTCACGTTTAGAAGTGGTGTCACTACCATCGTGGATGCGGGAAGTTCAGGTTGGCGTAATTTCCAGATTTTCAAGAAGAATGTCATTGACGAATCCAAGACCAGGGTATTGGCATTTTTGAACATCGTAGGTTCCGGTATGAAAGGCGGTATTATTGAGCAGAATATTAACGACATGGACCCAAAAATGACGGCCTTGACCGTGAAAAGATTTCCTGAATTGGTTGGTGTAAAATTGGCCCACTATTCTGGGTTTGAGTGGACCCCAACCGAAAGAGCAGTTGAAGCGGGCACCATTGCGGAAGTACCGGTAATGATTGATTTTGGGGGTAGTACCCCGACCCTATCCATAGAAACTCTTTTTATGGAGAAATTGAGACCAGGTGATATCTTTACCCATGCCTATGCATCGCTTGGCAGCAGGGAGCGTGTGGTAGATGATCAAGGAAAGGTTAAACCATTTGTGTTCGAAGCCCAAAAAAGAGGAATTGTTTTTGATGTAGGCCATGGTGGAGGAAGCTTTGCTTTTTCGCAGGCAATTCCTTCCATGCAACAAGGGTTCAAGCCCAATTCAATAAGTACTGACCTGCACATTGGAAGTATGAATGGCGGCATGAAGGATATGACAAACATCATGTCCAAGTTTTTGAACATGGACATGTCGGTTGAAGAAGTAATAGAAATTTCAACATGGAAACCTGCCCAATATATCAACAGGACCGATTTGGGGCAATTGAGTGTTGGTGCCATCGCCGATGTGGCCATCCTTAGTGTTAAGCAAGGAGAATTTGGTTTTGTGGACACGAGAAACCAAAAAATGATGGGAGATCAAAAATTTGAGTGCGAAGTGACTTTAAAGGATGGGAAGGTAGTTTATGATCTCAATGGATTGTCCAGTAAAGAATGGGACAAATAGAAAGGACCAAACGAAAACAAACTAATACTTAAAAACATGAGCATGAAACGAAGGGAAATAATCAAACAGTTAGGTGTTGTTCCTGTAGCGGGAAGCCTAATGGCCAGCCAATCTATGCTTGGCGGTACATTGGGTAATGTAGGCCCCTTGATGACAAAATCATCCAAAGGCCCCAGCATTTATGAATCCTTGGGGATAGACACCATTATAAACTGTAGAGGTACCTTTACCATATTGGGGGGCTCCACGGAACGTCCCGAGGTTATAGAGGCCATAGAAGCCGCATCTGGGTACTTTGTACAATACGATGAGCTGGCCGAAGGGATTGGCCGTCGTTTGGCGGAAATCACCAAGGCGGATTGGGGAATGGTCTCCGCAGGTTGCGCCGCAGGCATGAAACACGTTACAGCTGCCTGTGTGACCGGTGGTAACCCAGAAAAACTGATCAGAATACCCCATATTGATGATTTTGAGAAGAACGAAGTCATCATCCCAAGAAGTTCACGAAACTACTACGATCACGCTATCCGAAATATTGGGGTAAAAGTGATCACCGTGGATTCACCCGAAGAAATGAGGGAGGCCATCAACCCAAGAACGGCCATGATCTATATCATGACCGGGGATGACAATGAAACAGGAAAACCACTTTCATTGGAAGTGATCAGCGAAATTGCCAAGCCAAAGAACATTCCAGTCTTGGCCGATGCGGCCGCGGAAGATTTAAGCATTCCTTGCGTGCACTTGGAGCGTGGCGCCACAGTGGTAGCCTATAGTGGTGGGAAAGCCATTTGCGGGCCACAGTGTGCGGGACTTTTATTGGGAGATAAGGACCTGCTCATGGCAGCATGGCAAGCTAGTTCTCCACACCACGGACCTGGAAGGGACAATAAGGTAGGAAAAGAGGAGATGTTGGGGATGTTGGCTGCTGTTGAGGCTTGGACCACCAGAGATCATGATAAGGAATGGCAGACTTGGTTGGGTTGGTTGGATGAGATTTCTTCCAAATTGACCAAGATTGATGGAATCACTTCAGAAGTGACCTTGCCCAAAGGATTGAACAACAGGACCCCTAGATTAATTTTAAAATGGGATCCGGACAAGCTTCATATAACAGGAGAGGAAGTGGCCGAGGAAGTGGCCCGAAACAAGCCAAGGATAGCTATTGGTGGTTGGAGTAGGGGTGATAGTACTTCCATCAACATTACTCCCAGCCAAATGCGCCCAGGAAATGCAAAAGTGGTAGCGGACAGGTTGTATGAGGTGCTTTCACAAAAAAGAGAACCAATTTCAGATGAAATGGTATCTCCAAGTGAGGATATCTCCGGACATTGGGAAGTGGACGTAGCATATTTTACGAGCAACAGTGGCCATAAGTTTTTCTTGGAGCAAGATGGTAACTGGATTTCAGGCTCGCACACCAGTGAATATGCCAGTCAGGATATTATTGGTATGATAGAAGGGGATGAAGTAGTGCTTAGAAGTAATTTCAGGATTCCAGGAAATGGCATCAGTTTTTGGTTCATTGGTAAGATTTCCAACGGGGAGCTTAGTGGCTCCGTATTCCTTGGAGAATATTTAACAGCGAAGTTCGCTGCCAAAAAGGTATCTTACAAGCAAAATCGCACAAAACTAAATGTGCCCGGAGGTCCACCATTGGCCACTTGATCATTAAAAAAGCTAGAATAGTAAACAAACAAACCTTAATCATTTTTAAACATTGTAATATGGAAAATCAAACAAGAAGATCATCGTTCAAAAGAATAGGAGTAGGATTGGCAGCTCTTTTTGGAGTTGGGGCTACAACAGCTGCAAAGGCCATGACCGGAGGCGCCAAGGCTAAAAAAGAGGTTGTAGGTGATATCATTACCGATCAGGATGTTCCTTTGTTCTCTGGAGCAGTAAAGCATGGAAATACTTTATACATAGCAGGTAAAGGAGCTCACGTTGAACCTTTCGAAATAAAAGCGCACACCAAGATTGTATTGGATAATATCCAGAAAGAATTGGAAAAGAACGGTTCCTCAATGGATAAGGTCCTTAAAGTAAATGTGTATTTGGCAGACCTTAACGATTATCATGCAATGAATGAAGTGTACCGTGGACGTTTCGGTAAAAACCCTCCTGTAAGAACTACTGTCGCTACCTATGGTGGTGTTCCTGGGGATTCCTTGGTGGAGATTGATTGTATAGCTGCTTTGGACTAAACAAATAGTACAAACGATTAACTTAAACATGATGAAACATATGTTCAAACTGAACATTGCCATAGTATTTTTATTTTTTATCTCAATAGGTCTGAAAGGTCAGACAATCCCAAAAGAGGAGTTGATTTTCTTGACTTCGGAATGGAAAGGCGAACGTTTTGATGATGGACGCCCCCGTATTCCGGATGGTATTTTGGAGAGAGCCAAGAAAATAGGGATAGATGATGCTTGGACCGTACTCAATAACGAAGGGTATACCAACCAGTTCGAAGGGAATTGGAAAATGATCCATGATGATGTTCCGGTAGTGGGCCGTGCGCTAACGGCCATGTACATGCCAAGCCGACCCGATGTGGAAAGTAACATCAAAGCGCGTGGACATACCGAGGGCAGAAAAGGAAATACCAATTCCTGGCCTATCGAAATGCTTTCCCAAGGTGACGTTTATGTTGCGGATGGCTTCGGAAAAATTGATGCAGGTACACTTATGGGAGCCACATTGGCCACGTCAATTTTTAGCAAGTCGGGCAATGGTGTGGTCTTCAACGGAAGTGCAAGGGATTTGGAAACCGTCAAGGAATTGGAAGGGTTCAATGCTTTTGTACGGGATTTCCATCCTTCTTTTTTGGAGGAAATGGTAACCATGGGACTCAATGTGCCCATCCGTATGGGTGCTGCCATAGTACTTCCCGGTGATTTGGTGATTGCCAAACAAGAAGGTGTTCTTTTTGTGCCAGCCCATTTGGCGGAACAAGTAGTGGCTACCGCAGAATTCGTTGCACTAAAGGATGTGTTCGGTTTTGAAATGGTAAGAACCAAAAAGTACACCACAGGGGAAATCGATAGTCAGTGGAGCGATAAAATCAAGAATGACTTTATCAATTGGCTAAAAGGAAAACCTGAACTTGGAAAAATGACCAGGGAAGAACTGGACAAGGTCTTAAGTAAGAGAACTTGGTAAAGAGAATTAAAGATTAATAAATATTTATGACTGTAAAAAATAATACGGCCATTGCCCTTTCGGCAATGGCCCTGTTGCTATCCCTAGCTTCCTGCGGGGATACCCAACAGAAACCGGAAGAGACAACAACAGTGGTTGAATCCGCAGCCCCTGCGCCTAAAGTATCGGACGTGGAAGCTGTGGTTTTGGAATTTAATAAGGCATTGGAAAATCCAACCAGAGAAGTGTTGGAAAAACTTTGCTCGGACAAGATGACCTACGGCCATTCCAGTGGATTGGTCCAGGATAAAGCAACCTTTATTGATGATGTGCTCAATGGCCCTTTTGATTTTCAATCAGTGACCGGACCAGAGCAGACTATTACCTTATCGGGGAATACTGCGGTGGTACGGAACATTTTTTTGGCCAGTGCCACAAAAGATGGGGAACCCCTGGAAATCAAAATAGGGAACATGCAGATTTATGAACTCTCCCAAGAAGGAGAATGGCAATTACTGGCCAGACAAGCCTTTAAGCTATAGGTATCTGTTCCATGCACAGGAACAGTACACATAAGAATAACCAAAACAAACTCAACTTTTGAAAAAATTAAACAAACATTCGATTTCATTGTGGATTTCACTGCTGTTGCTGTGCATTGCCATAGGAATGGCCGTAACGGGTAATTTGGCCAGTGCCGGTCTGGTAATCATTGGAGTATTTGCTTTTTGCGCCTATGGTTTCAGCGGGTACGAATCCTTGAACGGCAATGTATTCACGGCCTTGATATTTGCCGGGGTAACATTGGCACTATATTACCCACAATATTTTACGTATATAGGCGACTTTAAACTCACAGGTTTGATCATCCCTTTGATTCAGATAATCATGTTTGGGATGGGAACCTCCATGAGTGTCAATGATTTTGTTGGAATAATCAAGACCCCAAAAGGGGTTTTGGTAGGGGTTACCGCCCAGTTGGCCATTATGCCGGTCATGGGTTTTATATTGGCAACCTTAAGTGATTTTCCACCGGAGATTGCTGCAGGTATAGTGTTGATAGGCTGCTCGCCTAGCGGTGTGGCCTCAAATGTAATGGCCTACTTGGCCAAGGCAAATTTGGCCCTGTCCATAACCATTACTTCCATTGCTACACTGATAGCTCCCTTTGTAACCCCTTTGTTGATGAAACTATTGGCAGGGGAGTTCATTGAAATAGATGTATTGGGTATGATGTGGAGCATCGTCAAGATGATTATCCTGCCCATTGGTGCCGGTCTGTTGTTCAACAAATTGAGGGGTGATGGTGCCAAATGGTTGGATAAAGCCATGCCAGTGATTTCTATGCTAGGGATAGGACTAATCATAGTAGTGATCACTGCGGCCGGAAGGGACAGTCTTTTGGATATAGGTGGTCTGTTGATGGTACTGGTGTTGGTACACAACCTTTTTGGGTACACATTAGGATATTGGTTTGCACGACTTGTGGGCATGTCTGAGCGGGATTCCAGGACCATATCCATAGAAGTAGGAATGCAAAATGGTGGATTGGCCTCAGGTATTGCAAACTCCTTGGGTAAGATTGCCACTATGGGGCTCGCTCCTGCGGTATTTGGCCCCCTTATGAACATTACAGGATCTATCTTGGCATCGTACTGGCACAAAAGACCTCCAAAAGGAGAAGAGATCGAGGAAGATAAAGAATAAGAAACTAGATTAAATTAAAAAATAACAAACAAAAAATACGATTAGTAAAAGGAATGAAAAGAGTTGTGACATTTGGAGAGATTATGCTTCGATTGGCCCCTGAAGGTTTTTTAAGGTTTTCGCAAGCAAGCAGTTTTGATGTGGTGTACGGTGGGGGAGAGTCCAATGTGGCGGTTTCCTTAGCCAATTATGGGGTTCCCGTGGATTTTGTGACGCGACTTCCCAAGAACGACATAGGGGAATGTGCCCTTATGGAGATGCGGAAAAGAGGTGTTGGCACCGAACATATTGTGTTTGGTGGGGATCGTCTTGGAATCTACTTCTTGGAGACCGGTGCTGTGAGTAGGGGAAGTAAGGTAGTCTATGACCGTGCCCATTCGGCCATGGCCGAGATCACCAAAGGTATGGTGGATTGGGATACAGTGTTCAAAGGAGCAGAGTGGTTTCACTGGACAGGGATTACTCCTGCCATTTCACAAGGAGCTGCCGACGCCTGTATCGAAGCCGTTAAGGCCGCGAAAAAATTGGGACTTACGGTTTCCACAGACTTGAACTACAGAGCAAAACTTTGGAAGTACTGCGACGATGCCAAGCGTGAGGAGATCATGTCCGAACTGACCTCATATTGCGATGTTGTACTGGGCAACGAGGAAGATGCCGAGAAGCACTTTGGAATCAAACCAGAGGGATTGGACATCACTACCCAAGGCGAGCATGTAAAGGCAGAAGCTTTTTTGTCGGTCTGTAAGCAGATGATGGAGCGTTTCCCCAATGCCAAAAAAGTGATCACTACCCTTAGGGGATCTATATCTGCCTCGCACAACACTTGGGCAGGGGTTTTGTATGATGGGAAGACCATGTACAAGTCCAGTGAGTATCAAATCACCCATATTGTGGACCGTGTAGGTGGTGGGGATTCGTTTATGGGAGGCCTTATTTATGGATTGCTAAAGTATCCCGAAGATGACCAAAACGCATTGGACTTTGCGGTAGCGGCCTCTTGCCTTAAACATACCATCAAAGGGGATGCGAACTTGGTAACCGTGGATGAAGTGGAGAAACTCATGGGAGGAGATGCTTCCGGAAGGGTTGCCCGATAATAATTATTTAGAATAGAAGAAGATATATGGCAAGGTACAGTAGATTGGAAGTGGCACAGGTCATGCAGGAAACGGGTATGGTCCCGTTGTTCTATCACCCTGATGTGGAACTTGGAAAAAAAGTGCTCAAGGCATGTTATGATGGTGGGGCACGTTTGTTGGAATTCACGGCCCGTGGCGATTTTGCTTACGAGGTCTTTTCAGAACTCAACAAGTACGCTTTGGCTGAACTCCCAGGTATGATCATGGGAGTGGGGTCCATTACGGATGCGGCGGCAGCTTCACTTTTTATACAGATGGGGGCAAATTTCATTGTGACCCCGTCATTGCGTGAGGACATTGCAGTGACCTGTAACCGTAGAAAGATAATGTATTCGCCAGGCTGTGGGAGTCTAACGGAGATCAACCGAGCCGAGGAGTTGGGTGTGGAGATCATTAAACTGTTCCCGGGATCGACCTATGGCCCCGATTTTGTGAAAGCAATAAAGGGACCGCAACCTTGGACGAGCATCATGCCTACCGGAGGGGTAAGCACGGAAACCGACAACCTGAAAGCATGGTTTACCTCTGGGGTCACTTGCGTAGGCATGGGATCTCAACTGATTAGCAAACAAGTTTTGGCCGATCAAGACTATGCCGGACTGGAAGCATTGGTTCGTGATACATTGAAGACCATTAAGGAAATCCGTTAAGGAACCTAGCATAAATCTGTAAAGCCAATAGCAAAGAATTTTTGTTGTTGGCTTTCTTTTTGAATAATATGTATCGTTTACAGTCATCAGGAATCCCAAGTAAAGAACCGCAGTATTTGTGGCAAGAATATCCCCAAGAAAATCCTATATTGAACAGGAATTAATTATTACAGATGAAGATGAAAACAGTTTTAATATCAGCTAAAGGTGTTTTAGGTATATTTTTAACACTGCTTTTAACAGTAAGTTTAAATGCTCAAGAGAGTTTTGGCGGACTGGCCTTGTATACGGTCAGGGATAATATGGGAGATGATGCCAAGGCTGCCCTGGAGAAGGTAAAGGAGGCAGGCTACGCCTATGTGGAGGCCGCTGGTTACAATGATGGGAAGTACTATGGAATGGCTCCCGAGGATTTTAAGGCGTATTTGAATGGTCTGGGACTACAGCCGGTAAGTACGCATCAGGCATCCGCCACTTTGGACAATATTGATACTGAATTGGAAGCTGCCAAAAGAGTGGGATTTGAGTACTTTGTTATTCCCGTACCTCCAATGGGACTTTTTACCTACAATGCTGAGACCAGAAGTATGGGAATGAAAGGTTCTGTATCCGATTTGGCAGAAATACTTACCCAAATGGGAAAAAAATGTGAAGCCGCTGGATTGAAATTGTTATACCATAACCACGATTTCGAGTATCAAACGAATGAAGAGGGTATTGTACCCATTGATTACCTTTTGGAGCACACAGACCCAAAGTATGTGAACTTTCAAATGGATTTATACTGGGTGACCAAGGCAGGGGCGGACCCACTTGCTTATTTTGAAATGTATCCGGGCCGATTTAAGGCATGGCATGTCAAGGATATGGATGAGGAGGGAAAATTTGCCCCAGTTGGTGAAGGTAACATTGATTTTAAAAGGATTTTGGCTCAAAAAGAAGCTTCTGGAATGTTAAAATATTTCGTTGAGCAGGATATGACCTGGGACAAGGAACCCTTGGACGTGATTAAAATAAGCCACGAAGGACTCAAGAAAATAGGATTTCACTAGAGAATCAGAGGAAATAGGGGTGAAGGGGGTAAGAAATCAAAAAAATTTTTTTTACAACCGAAGACATTAGTATCTTTGCACCCGCAAACTTAGGTCGCGTAGCTCAGCTGGATAGAGCATCTGCCTTCTAAGCAGACGGTCGAAGGTTCGAATCCTTCCGCGATCACTTTAAGAGTTCAAATAAAAACAAAACCTTGCATATCTTATTGATTTGCAAGGTTTTATTTTTTTAGGAGCCCCATTTGAATTGGTTTGAAATGGTATGTTTTGGTTTGTAATTCGGTTAGTAAATTTTTTTCTTCAAAGTGTTAACCGAATAAGCATGTAATTAACTATATTACAATCACTTAGTATTTGACTTTCGTAGGTAATTATCGTTCAATTTAACACAAAACCTATGAGAACCCGGACAACATTTTCAATCAGTTTCTGGATAAGTACTTCCCGAAGAAATGACGGCAACGCAAAGATTTATGCCCGAATCACCGTTGATTCGCAAAGGGCAAACATGAGTTTAAAGTATACTATCCCAAAAGAGATCTGGGACAGTAAAGGGTCGAAGGTTCTGGGGCGAACAAAAGAAGCTCAGGAAATCAATACTTATCTGATGGAAGTTGAAACAGAACTTTTTCAATGCTATCGTGAACTTCGGTCTAGGACGTCCCATATCACTCCACAGATGGTGAAAGCGCACTATTTTGGAGAAGATGTGAGTGAAGTTACTTTAAAGAGTTTGTTTGAGTATCACAACACACACAATGCACATAGTCTTTGCAAGGCTACTCTTAGTCATTACAAGACATGTCAGAAGTACCTGTTGAAGTATATCAAACAACAATATAAATGTGATGACTACAGACTATCACAACTTAAACACCAATTTATAGTCGGATTTGAAACATATTTACGCAAACTACATCCCATAAATCATCACGCTAACCTTTCAAACAACGGTGCAATGAAGCATATTCAACGTCTACGAAAAATGATTAGAATAGCCGTTGATAATGAATGGATAGATAAAGACCCATTTCAAAAGTTTAAAATTAGAATGGAAAGAAAGGAAAGGGAGTTTTTGAACTTACCTGAACTTCAGAAAATTCAAGAATATCACACAGGGATTGAACGGTTACGTATAGTAAAAGACTTGTTTGTTTTTAGTTGCTATACTGGTATTTCTTATTGTGATATAATGGGTCTTAGCGAAGATAACCTTGTACTTGGCATTGATGGAAAATATTGGATAAGCACAAAAAGGATGAAAACGAAGAATAGTTTTAAGCTTCCATTGGTTGGTCCAGCATTATCTATTATTAAACGATACCAATATCATCCTAAACGAGAACCTGAAAAACTATTCCCTAGAATCTCCAATCAAAAATTGAACAGTTATTTAAAGGAAATCGCGGATGCATGTGACATTCCAAAAAATGTTTCTTTCCATATGGCAAGGCACACTTTTGCAACTACGATTACTTTGAGTAATGGGGTTCCCATAGAGACGGTTTCCAAAATATTAGGACATACAAAATTGGCCACTACCCAAGTTTATGCAAGAGTATTGGATAAGAAAATAAGTGAAGATATGAGTGGTCTAGAAACGATTCTGGATTCGAAATTTTCAGATTCAAATGACAATAGGGAAAAGTTTGGAGATCTTGACTTTTGATTTGTAATTCGGAAAAGCCATTCATAAATGCACATCATAAATTTTGTCCCAAGTCTGAACTTCACCTTCTGTATTTGGTTTCTAATTTGTTTTTGTAGTTCGTGAAGATAAGTCCAATCAACAGCTACAAAGAGACAAAAACCACAGAGTTTATTGATACTCCATACACTAAAAGAAAGGTATTTGGGTTTTCACGCTCGCGTGAAAAAACGAATAGCAAGAGGGTGATGCGCAAATTGCGCCATCACGGTTGTTTTCGAGTCTTCAACAAGTTGAAAACCATTTAATTAAAATATTTTTGGAATACTGTTCAAAATCAGGGGTTACAGTAAACTTTTCCGAAATCTACAGTAAACCCTTCGGGAAGCCCCATAAACACTGGAAATTTTTGACGAAAAAATTGACGCAATTTGACGAAAAAATAAATTGGACCTATGGAAAAGCAATCTAAAGCTTAAAATAACGGAATGGAGATTGGAAATATAAAATTGAGGTCAACAGACCATTGGATTAACTCAAATGATGGGAAGAGTATAGCGGATTAATAGATAAAATTGCCTCGCTCAGTATGGTTAGTTTGGCAAGATTTGGGGCTTGCAGCACTTCACTGCGTTCCGTTCGCTAAATTTTGATTTTTTAATACTCAAGGAATCTTGAGTAGCTTAAGCTTTTCATAAAAGCGCTCAAGTTTTCTAGAACTTTCCGGTCAATTGCCCATCACCCCAAATACCTTTTTGTAGTATTTGATGCTCTTTGTTATAAAAAATGCCAAGTCCATTACGTTTTCCTTGTGAAAAATCACCCAAATAATATTGTCCGCTAGGTCTATAGAATTCTTGACCGTAACCGTTATGCTGTTCATTAACAATTGTTCCGATATGCGCCATTCCAGATTTCCAAGAGTAAGCACCTAAATGATCTCTTTTGCCATTGGTGAAAAATCCAACATAGCTATCTCCATTATCATACTTATAGTATCCAAATCCATTCTGACAGTCACCTACACAGTTTCCCTTTGCTATTTTGTTCTTATAGTTATTGGTTAGTAGGTCTTGGGTCAATTTCCCTTTTTCATATTTACCCGCCTGCAATATTTCACCCCCATTTTTGATGTAGCCATATCCGTTTTGAAAACCCTTTTCCCATTGTCCGATGTAGTAGTTTTTACTGCCGACCCAGGTGTATATACCGAATCCGTCCCTGAAACCTTTTACAAAGTTGCCTTGATAATATCCTGAATTATCCTTGTAGAATAAAGTTCCTTGGCCATTGGCCTTGCCATCACTAAAAAAACCTTCAATGGTATATGTCCCAAAATCAGCTTTCCCAAACCCATTAGAACAGTCACCGTTTAAACATGTTGGGGAAATCTCGTTTTTAGTTGCGTTGCTTGTACCTTTGTTGTTTTTGTTTCTGAGCTTAGTGATATCTTGAAGGAATTTCATGGATTTGGACATCAATATGGGATCGCTGAGTTTTGGGAGGTCTTTCAATTTGCTCTGGTTGGATGAATAGGCGATTTCTGGAGTACTTGGCACATTGCTACCTGTTGCCGTGCCATCTGTGTACGTGATGGTCCTGTATTTTACCTCATCGATGATCCATTGATATTTGGTTTCGGTAAAGTTTGATGCCCTAAATTTGGTTCTTTCAATCCAATTGCCACGCTGGTCGTAAACATACTTATATAAAAGGCTTTCCCAAATCTTGGACATGCCCAATTCTTCCTCCAATAACTTTTTGTCATTGTATTTAAAATAACGTATATCCTTTTGATTGTAGGATTCATCTAGTTTTAGTCCATCGTAGGTATATTCACTGGAGTAGAACACCTTGCTTTCTCCATTGTTTGCTTCCGCAAGCTCATAGACGATCACGTATTTTTTGTACTTAAAGATTGCACCGTATTTTAAACCGCCAAGAACAATGTATTGACCTTCATCGTTTTTTACGGTTTCGGGTAGGTCATCCGAAATTATACCAATGGGTGTTTCATAGATATAAAGGGTTTTATCCAAACCTTCTTGTTTACCTAATGGATTGAATTTTTTCTCTATGGCTTTTGACGCATTATTAATGTAATCATAAGTGGTAAGCTTTTCGTAATTATTATCCAGGTAAAGTTTGTCCTCTGTTAAATAACCATCGGGGTTGAACATGAGTTGGTTCTTTTCACTGTACAAATGGGCTCCGATAGCATGATATTTGGTGATGGACATCGCTGTTACCTGCCCATACTTGATGTCAAAATTGCTGAGGTGCAGGTTTTGGGCAGACCCTTGGTAATGAAAAAAGTGGGCAAGAATTATAAATATGGCAAGGGAAAGTCTTTTGGTATTGGTAATGGAATTCATTTTTTTTTGGATTGGTTTTCAGCAAAACTATCTGTATGCCATGCTATGCCGCAATAGGACAATTGCCCTATTGTGGGGATTCTAGGAGACCCTAATTTTGGCTCTACCAAATTGTGGATCATGCCTAAATTGGAAACATTGCCCTTAGAACATAGAGATAAGACCAAGCTGAGGCGTCAATTATATGGAATGTTGTTATTTCCGGTAGTGGTTATCGGTATATTCTGGTTGTTTCTGTCGTTTATGTTCAATTCAGGTTTTGCAGATGATTCAGTTGGAGTCTACATGATGGTGGCCTTCTCGGTCTTATTTTTTAGCATCATAGCCTATATTATTGCATCCACGGCAATCGATTTAAAACTAGGTTTAAAATCTCGGGTTTCTGGAAAGATCACCGACAAAAGGATGCATTGGGCCACAACGGGAGACAGGCCTGTTTACGGGCACAAAACAAGGACCCGAACTAGAAGGTCATATTATGTTTATATTGATAATGAGGAGTTTTCGGTGGACTATTCTTATTACTCAAAAGCTAGAATCGGAGCAGAGGTGCAGCTGGACCGTGCTCCCAAATCAGGAATCACACTAAATCTTCATGTTTTGGGGCAAGTTGAGGATGCCCATGTTGCTCAAAAGCTTGATGAAGAAGAAAAGTTTCTGGAAAAACACATTCCACATACTCGCTATACCCCAAAAGATTATGAAGCCTTGCATAGGATCTGGAAAACGGAAATAAAAAAGCGTTTGGTAAGGTCCAGTCCATTTATCACTATTGGCCTTTTAATGATCATTAGCGGTTTTTGGAGCTTTGTCGTGCTATTGTTTCCAATCTGGGTCGTACCTCTTTTTCAATTTTATAGATTATATGTGGCCTACCGAAATTATAACAGGAACAAGGAAAGGTCCCATAAACGTGGAGTTCCATCCATCGTCGAAGATAAATTCGCACTGACTTCCAACCGATATGCCAATTCCAATCGAATCATACTTACATCAGGACCACTCTTGGTAAGCTCAACCCTGTACGACAAACTCTTTATTGGGGACAAAGTATTGGTTTACAAGACACAATATGGAAATGTGCCGTTGAGCATTGTGCTGCCCAATGGTGAAGAAGTTTATTTGGTATAAAAAACATATTATGTTCGGTAGTGTGCTATTGTTGATTGCGATGCTTGGGCCCATGGTACTTCTGGCAACTTTTCTGTATTATCGTTATCCTAATACAGCTGTGAGCCGTATGAATCAATGCATACCACCGGCAATATCGGCGATTTCAGCATGGGCGCTGTGCACCAGTTGGCTATGGTTCTACCTTTTCAACTTCTATTTGAGTCTACCTGCGTTTCTTTTGGCATTGGCGTTGCACATTTATGCAACCCTGAAAAAATTGAACCCAAAGTTGCAACGCATCAATTCGGCTTTGCTTTTGGCAACATTCGTGATCGGGCTTTTAAGCTTTTTCTATTTTGATATTTGACACATAGCCACCTATTCCCTGTCATTTTACGACAATTGCCCTATTGAGTTCAACGCCATTGGATGCTATGTTTGTTCAAAACTTTAAACCAATAGTATGAAACGTATCAATTTACCCATGTTATCTTTTTTATTGATTCTACTTTGTGCCTCCCCTGTGGCATTTGCACAAAATGTAAAGGATTTTAAGATAAAAATGTTGGGGCCGGCCAATCTCAATTTTAGAAAAAGTCCAAAACGAATCGTCATTTCCGATTTTCAGGTCAATTTTCAAACAGCATTGCAGTTAGAGGACAAGAAAAAAGGAGGCAAAATGTGGCGAGGAGGACTAAAAGGAGATGCAAAGGCGTCGTTGACCTTGGTGCTGGACGGGCTCAATATTGAAGACCTTCAACAACTTACCGATAAACTCTTTGAAGAGTACAAGGCAGACCTTAAGACAAAAGGATTTGAAATAGCTTCCGTTGATGAGTTATGGAACCATAGCGCCTATGAGAAAAACCGCGAAAAAAGATGGGATTTGAGGTCTGGTCAAGGTGGAGAAAAAGGAGATGAGTTCGGTGACATAGTAATGCGTCCCACAGGACAAAAATTTATCGTGGCAAAGCAAAATATGGAGAACAAGAAAGCTGGGCCATTAAAGCTAGCCAATTACGAGGAGCAGGTCGAAATGAAGGTGTCCAACCAGAAAAATGATTTTATTTTCAACAAGGTAGTGCTAAATGTTATTTCTTTTGATAATGCATTGAGCGAAACCACAAGAGCCTTGAACAGACATGCCGGGTACGCACAGGTAAAGGCAGAGACCGATTTTAAGATTGATGCATCCAGCGTCAACAGGTTTAACATAGGGCAGATGGTGTCCAACCGTGGAGTAGAGGTTGAAGGCGTTCTTGAAAAGCAAAAATTTGATGCCTCACAGGGAGCAGATGTGGACAAGCGAGGAATGGATGCCGGTGTTTTCCGTGTTTGGAGGGTAGAGGACAAGGAGGACGTTAATGTGTCCGTTGTAAAATGCGATCCAGAAAAATATAAGAAGGGAGCAGAACTTGCAATATCATCATTTTTAGATGCCACCATTCAAAAATTGGTGGACAAGGCGAATTAATTTTTTTGTAAAAACTAAGATTATAAAATCAATTGGATTAGTTTTAAGCACCAACCATTCCTTTTAGTTATAATGACCACTTATTACAAATTTCCAATCACCTTTTTATTCTTTTTGATATTCACGTTGCAGTCAATTTTGGCACAGGATATTAAAAAAGAAATCAAAGCACTTAAGGATACTGCCCAGTTGAAGGAGGGCGGCGATAAAGTTTTGGCACTAAAAGATGTTGGCATGAGGTTTCGGTCCGTAAATATGGACAGTGCCCGATATTACATGGATATGGCCTTTCGACAGGCCGAAATTATGGATGATGACCATTTCAGGGCAAGAATATGGGTAGCGTATGGAGTTCTTTCTCAAGATGAGGGTAGGCCCAAAGAGGCGTTGGATTTTCATTTGAAGGCCAAACCGATTTTAGAAAATTCCAAGGATTATTATGTTTTGGGAAGTCTTTACACGAATATCAGCAATGCATATGAGGCACTGTCAGAGTTTGACAAGGCTGTGGATTTTCAATTAAAGGCATTGGAAAACTTTAAGGCTGGAAATGATAGTCTGTGGATTGCTGGGTCATATTTAAATCTTGGAAACAGATTTAAGCTCATTGAAGAACCTGCCCTTTCATTGGAGTACTACCTCAAGGCAATGGAAATGTATAAAGTTATGGGTAATCAATATATGTTGATTTCGAGCTATAATAGTGCGGCATCGGCCTATATTGTAAAAAAGGAATACGATACAGCATTTGAATATGCAAAAAAAGCATTCGATGGCTTTGGGTCCATGGGAGCAAGATTGGATCAAGCATATCCAGTGACCAATATGGCCTTGGCAAGCTGGGGGCTTGAAAATTTTGAGGAAGCAGAGCGATATTATATCCAGGCCATTTCGCTTCAAGAGGAAAGAGGTGAGCGTCTGGCGTTATATTTTCTAAGAAATGATCTTGCCAATGTACTTCTCAAACAAGGGAAAAAAATCAAGGCAGAGGAATTGGCTTTGACCACATATCAAGAAGCAGAGCAAATAGATTTTATTCCAGCCATTGATGTGTTGTCGAAAACCTTGTCCTTGATTTATGAAGAAAAACCGGATTTTGAAAAGGCCTATGTTTATCATCAAAAACATAAGGAAGCAAGAGATAGCCTTTATTTTGCTGAAAAAGCAAGCGAAATGTTCAACCTTAAGGAAAAATACGAGTCCGAGCAAAAGGAAAACGAAATCCTTCGCCAACAGAATGCATTGGTCGAGGGTGAGCTAGTCCTGAAAAATAGGAACAGTATGCTTATGGGCAGTGGGGCTCTATTGGCCATACTGCTTATTGTCGGTTTTCTGATTTTCCGTGAACAAAAGGTAAAGGCGAAGAATTTTGCTAGGGAGACCGCTCTGGAAAAGGCCATGGCAGAAGCCCGAGCACAGGAAAACCTTAAGGAACAACGTTTACGTATTGCCAGAGATTTACACGACAATATTGGGTCGCAGCTCACCTACCTCACCTCAATAACCGATTCGGCAAAGCGCGGAATAGATAGGGGAGAAGTATTTTTAATGGAGAAGCTTACCCAGATGAAACAGTTTTCACTCGTCACCATATCTGAGCTTCGGGATACCATTTGGGCCATGAACAAGGATGAAATCAGTTTGGAGGATATCAAGGAGCGGACCCAGCAATTGGCCGCCACTGTTCATGAAGCCACAGATGATAAAATCAATGTGAAAGTTGAGGGGAATCCGGATCATAAGGTGCTCAATGCCTTTGTGGGGATGAATCTTTTTAGAATTATTCAAGAATCCGTGAACAATGCTGTAAAACATTCAGGGAGTGATCAGATTCAGGTAAGGTTTGTCAATGTTGATGAAAAAGTGCAGATTGAAATAGAGGACTTCGGAAAGGGTTTTGATACATCAAAGGAGTCGACAGGGAACGGACTTCATATAATGAGGAACAGGGCCAAAAAAGCTGGCATTTATTTCAATCAAGAAAGTCTAATCGGTAAAGGCACCAAGGTAACGTTACAGGTAAAGACATAATTCTTTCACTTCAAAAAGTATAGGACCATGAGCAAAATCAAACTGGCCATAGTGGACGATAATACGTTCTTGGCTCGTGCCATAAAAGAGAAATTAGAAGATTTTGAGGATTTGGACATCAAGTACATGGTGTACAACGGTGGGGAGTTGCTGTCTAAATTGGAAAAGAACCACAACCTCGATTTGGTACTTATGGATATAGAAATGCCTGTTTTGGACGGTATAGAAACCGTTCGTATCGTAAAACAGAAATATCCCCACATTAAGTTGCTCATGCTTACCGTTTTCGATAATGATGAGAATATTTTCAATGCAATCCAGGCCGGTGCCGATGGGTATTTGCTCAAGGAAATTGAAGGACAAAAGTTGTACAATGCCATTACCGAGACTCTTGGGGGAGGTGCGGCGATGAGCCCTTCCATTGCGGTAAAGACGCTCAAATTATTACGATATCCGGAAAAACAAGAATCACTATCCGTACAGGAAGATGACGTTTCGTTAAGTTCACGTGAAAAAGAAGTATTGGAACAACTGGCGGAAGGGTTAAGCTATACCGTGATTGCCAATAATCTCTTCCTATCCCCAAGTACGGTAAGGAAGCATATCGAGAATATTTATAGGAAGCTTCAGGTCCACAACAAGTTAGAGGCTGTTCAAAAGGCTAGAAGACAAAGCCTCATATAATATACCTCATACAAACCTTTGAATTTATTCATGGGCATGAATGTAGAAACCCCGATTTTTAGGACAGGTTTAATATTTTATAGTTAATTTTGGGTCCTACGAAATGAGATTGCTCATAGTGGTCTGTAATTCGGTTAGTTACAAAACATAAGCAAGGCGAAACCCAATTAAATTAAGGGTTAGCGGACGGGGTTCAAATCCTTCCGCGATCACTGATAAAAAAAGCAAGCTTTTAGCTTGCTTTTTTGTTTTGTACGATTTTGATTTTCCGCTCTTTCCTCTAACCTCCGGTTACTTCTCGAATCACACGTAGCCAGTTGAGACCAAGGATTTTCTTGATTCGTTCGTCACTATAGCCCAACCTTTGCATTGCCATAGTGATTTGGGGAAAGTCACTGATATCCTTGATTTCGCGGGGGAGTTCTGGGCCACCATCCAAATCGGAACCTATGGCCATATGGTCTTCGCCAATCAAGTTCACACCATAATCAATAACCTTGGCCAGTTGGTCCACATGCATCCAGTACTCATCAGGAATGGTTCCCTTGAAATTTAACGGAACTTCTTTGGCTACCTCCCTATCTGCTTCCTCAAGGGTTTTTGCAAAATTCTGTACCGAAGACGGAGTGGTCTCGTTTGCGGCCTTTTGTTGCCAGCCAAAATATTTTGGATTGTTGAAAAGACTACCAAAGTGAATCCCGATCACACCTCCTTTTGCCGCGACCGCTTTAGCTGCCTCATCCGTAATACAGCGTGGGTGGTTCACAATACTATAGAATCCACCGTGGCTATAGGTCACTGGATGTTTACTGGTCTCAACCGTCTGCAGGATGGCATCATTGGAGGCATGGGCAACATTGATGACCATGCCAAGCCTGTTCATTTCAGCAATGACTTCTTTCCCAAGATTGTTGATTCCGCCCCAACGGCTCACATCATTACATGTGTCGATGAAGGCATTGGTCGTATTATGTGCCGTCAATTGCATGGACCTAAGCCCCAAACGATGGAGCGCCTGGAGCAACAAAATATCCCCATCAAGGTCGTAACCACCTTCCAAATCCAGAAAGGCAGCCATTTTCCCTTTTTTGTTGATGCGTTCTATATCGTAAGCATTGAGTGCCAACTCGATGACATCGTTGTTCTTTTCAATCTGCTCCAATGCAAGATTGATCACACGGAAGGTGTTTTTGGTCTCCAGCCTTCCTGGATAATAATGTTCCGGGGTATATACGGAGAAGAACATGGCATCAAGGCCACCTTCTTTGGCTCTTGGAAGGTCCACAGTACCATCAGCATAACGCTGACCGATGTCGGTTCCCATCAGCAGTTCACGGGTCATGACATGGGTGTGTCCGTCCATCACAAAAGCATTCCGATGTAACTCGGGCATTTTTTGTTGGTCAAAATTCAAAGGTAATTTGCTCCCAGCTACAGAAGTGGACAATAAGGATGTTATGGGAAAAACACTACCTGCCAAGGGGAGCATGGATAAACTCTTTACTAGTTCTCTTCGTTGCATATGTGTATTACTTTGGTATCAAATAATCATTATTGAGTCTTGCACTATTCGCTAAAGCCTCTTATGTAGGGCCTGCTTGGTGGCCGCTCGCCCGTATTGAATTGCGCTCCCCGAGTAGTGTGGTATTTCATATTGAGTACTGGGGTTTCAATACGGCGACCTACTGGGGAATATTGGCTATTCTCCCAATTGGACTCCATATAATGGTTTACAATGCCGGTGGATAACAATAGTCGTTCTGCATTGAATGGCTCTTTTTTGGTTACCATCATCTCGGTAATCCAGTGCGGTTGAGCATTGGAGGCATGATATTGGTCAAAAGGGCCTGCCCAGCCCAACATGGAGATGATAGTGGGATCGGTTTGTCCTTCAATTTCACCGGCATAGGTCCATCCCACACCTCGACCACCAATAACAGCGGCCATGGTACCATCATTATATTCTATCAGGCACATATTGGTTTGGGGGTGCTGTTGAAAATGTCCGGCTTCCAATTCAAATTTCTTCTCCACGGAACCCAGTAGTTTGCTGGCCCATGGGGTATTTTCCACCCATTTCCAGGTTTCTGGACCGCGTATGGATTGAACGGACTTTACACCTGTCTCTCCTCCCTTACGGCGTTCCACAAAGGCTTGGAGTACATCAATGGCATGGAAAATGGCACCTTCATCTGAAGTTCCACCAAGTACGATCGAATGTTTTATGGGAGTGTCTACGGCAAGTTCCCTTTCAGGTTTCCGATAGTAAATGGGGATGGAAGAACCTCCGGTGAGTGGAAAGTTCAACTCGCGGGATTTGTCGAACATCCACTTGGCCTCGTCCCAATTATAGGAAAGGTGCTTGTCATTGAAAACGGGAACAGAGCGATTACTCCGCTCAAAAACCCGAACAACTTGATTATAGATCCACCATCGGGGTAAAAGCCAATGGCCTTTAAGGTCCGTAGGATAGTTTCCATGTTCCCCAACGATGACCACACCGTCCACCGCAAGTTCATCACCACCAAGGGTAACAGCTTCGCCAACGGTATCAAAAATGGGAATGCCCTTGGCTTTGCATATTTTCTGGCCCAGGCCACTTTCCTTGAGTTGGTGGATGTAAACGGAAACCACCTCCACGCGCGACTCCATATAGGCACCTTGCCACCAATAGCCATCCAACAACTTGGTAAAAATCCAATCTGCATGCGATCGGGTCGCAGCCCAATAGGTGGTAAGACATGCAATACGTACCTTTTTTTGTGGCTGCATTGGAATGGCACTGGAAGTCAATCCCATTAGTGCTGCTAAACCGGCCATCCCGGTCATTCCCAATGCTTCGCGACGTGTAAAATGCGTTTCGGTTGTGGTGGTTTTCGTGGTTGGGCATGAATCAGCCGCCCCGTCTTTAATTTCGAGCTGTCTCTTTACTTTCATGGTTAGGATAATCTTGTAAATTCAAAGGAGTGGATATAGCATTCCATCATTGCCTACAATTTACTTATAATTCATGGTAACCCTTTAGAAAAGAAACAAATTGTTTGTTATAATTCCTTGTGTTTAAGTGTCTATTAGTTGAAATATATCAAATACGAAAGCTTTTGGCAATGCCATATGTGCAATACTTCAATGTAATGAGTTCAAAAGTTATTGTTCCCATCGCTTTCTTCTCAATAGGACTTTAGCATAGTCACGGGCCATTTTATCCCCATAGTCTTGATAGGATTTTTGGGCCCATTGTAGGGCGAGGTCGATATTTCTCAATGGTTTTGGGCACGTGCGTGGGGCATGACATTTACCTTGGTACATTGGAGACTCCCTCAAAAGTCATCTTTACAGGTTTGATGGTGCCATCGGCATTGAATTCCATTTTATCCATGCAGGTAACTCGATGGTCACGATCTAAATTGGGAATGGGCCTTCTGTGGTATACGATAATCCATTCATCGGTTCCTGGTTTGTTTATCACGGAGTGATGCCCGGCTCCTGTTGCGATGTCCCCTTCTTTGGATTCCAAAATGGTACCGATGCGTGTATAGGGTCCGGTAGCCTTATCAGACATGGCATAGGCCACTTTATAACTTCCATTGGTCCAACCACCTTCAGACCACATAAAATAATAGATTCCGTTGCGCAAGAACATGAAGGGGCCCTCCACGTAACCTTCTGGGGTTATCTCTTTGAACGTTTGGCCATCTTCCCATGGAAGAAAACCCGTAAAATCTGAGTTGAGCCTTCCAAGGTTGCAATGGCTCCAGCCTCCATAAAAGAAATAGAAGGTGCCGTCGACATCCTTAAAAACAAATTGGTCAATGGGTTGTGCATCATTGTAAAAATCGGAAACCAAGGGTTTGCCCAAATAATCTTCAAAAGGCCCACTGGGACTATCGGACACAGCCACTCCAATACCTCCAAAATGGTTGATATCGTTATTTGGATCATAGGAATCCCTGCCCGGTCTTTGAATATCATTCGCTCCAAAAAACAGATAGTATTTGTTCTCCTTCCCAATGATGGAAGGTGCCCAAAGTGCTTGTCTTAACCATTTGATTTTGGTGGTGTCCAGAATACTTTCATGCTTTTCCCAAGTAACCAAGTCTTTGGATGAAAATGCATCAAAGTGCAATTGTTTGTCATAATCATCCGAAAAAGTAGGGTAGACCCAATAGGTATCCCCAAATACAACTCCCTCAGGATCAGCATACCATCCGTCAAAAACGGGATTGTTTTGTTCTTCTTTGGAATCTTGGGCCAATATGCATACCCCAAACAATGAACAAATCACCAAAAAATAACCTTTGATTTTCATATCCTTATATGAATTTTGATAAATCAAGTATAGACATTAAAAATGGATTCGGACCCATGGGTAGATATTTTTTTGGAACAGTAAGGGATTGACATTGTTTTTGAATACTAACACAGTTTTTTTTATCGTTATTGTAGGTAATCATGACAAACTATTAGCGACATTTTTCCTAAATTTAGTTTAATAACCCAGCGTGCTACATGACGATTGACCAATCTCTATTTCAAAGAACCCCCGTACCAATAGCGTTATTGGATGCCCAATTGACTTTTGTGGATTTTTCAGATCGATGGCTCAACCATTTTGGACTATCACGAAATACTTTGGGAAAACCCTTTTTTGAATCCATGCCAAAATTGCCCGAAGAGCTAAAACTGGACATCGATTATTGCTTGGAAGGTGTCAGTTTTAGAACAGATACCATGAGGGTGATTTTAGAAAATGGTGACAGTGTATGGTACGAATGGAAGATAGATTCTGTAAAAGACGACGATGAAGAGGTAAGCGGAGTGATCTTGGTTTTGGAAGATGTTACCGAAAAAAAGTTGGATGAGGCCCACTTGAAAAAATCCCAAGAGGTAGCCAGAATTGGTGGATGGGAAGTGGACCTATTGATGAATACCATATACTGGTCCAACATTACACGAGAAATACATGAAGTGTCGAATGATTATGTCCCAAATCTAGAAGAGGGTATCTTATTTTATAAGGAGGGGCATAGTAGAGAAACCATCACAAGATTGGTGAAGGAAGGCATTGAATACGGAACACCTTGGGATACAGAGTTGCAAATTGTAACGGCAAAAGGAAAAAATCTTTGGGTAAGGGCCATAGGTGAACCTGAAATGATCGATGGCAAATGTGTTCGAATAACTGGAACTTTTCAGGATATTGAAAGGCGCAAGAAAGCTGAGATTGAACACAAGAATATCAGTAAAAGATTGGCGTTGGCTACAAAGGCATCGGGAATAGGGATTTGGGAATACGATGTTCAGAACAATGAAATATTCTGGGATCCGAACATGTATATGCTCTATGGTATTGAAGCATCCAATTTTGAGGGAGTATATGAAGCATGGCAAGCTTGTGTGCTTCCGGAAGACTCGGAAAGGACCTCCAATGCGGTACAGGATGCCATCGAAGGAAAAAGGGAATTCAACACTACGTTTAGGGTAAGATGGCCCAATGACGAGGTCCGATGGATAAAGGCGGAGGCCACAGTGATAAGAGATGAAAAAGGTGCCGCTTTAAGAATGATCGGGGCCAACACGGATATTACCGAGTTAAAGACTGCCCAATTGCAGTTGGTCACCAGTGAAGAGTCGCTCCAAGGAGCTTTTGAGAACTCTTCGGTGGGGATGGCATTGGTGGGTATGGATGGTAGGTTCATTCAGGTGAACCAAAGCTTTTGCCATAGTTTGGGCTATACCAATTCGGAATTGCTTAAATTGACCTTTCAGGACATTACCCATCCTGATGATCTGGAAATAGATCTGGCCTTGCTTCGCGAAGTTGTGGAAGGGAAACGATCCACATATCAAATTGAGAAACGCTATTTTGATAAAAAAGGACAATTGGTGTATGTGCTTTTAACTGTGACTTCGGTAAAGAAAATAGATGGGGAAATATCCCATTTTATATCGCAAATCGTGGACATCTCATCCAGAATTACTGCAGAAAAGAAATTAAAAGGCTTGTTGCAGTTGACCACCAACCAAAATAACAGCCTTCTCAATTTTGCGCATATTGTTTCGCATAATTTGCGTTCCCACGCGGCCAACCTTACCATGATCAGTGAGTTTCTTTTGGATGAAACATTGGCCAAGGAAGAACGCAAAGATACGTTGACAATGCTGGGCAGGGCTTCCCACGGACTTAATGAGACCATTGCGCATCTTAACGAAGTGGTACAGGTGAAACTGGAAACGGAAAAGAAATTGAAAGTGGTCCCTCTACGAAAAACCGTGGATAAGATTTTAATGGATGTACATGCCTTGATCAATGAGAACAATATCCAGGTCAGGGTAGATGTTCCTAATGAAATGAACATTAAAGGAGTCGCGGCCTATATGGAAAGTATCATCCTGAATCTAGTGACCAATGCCATCAAGTACCGTGACCATAAAAAGGAATGTACACTTGCCATTTATGCCAACGCTGAAGGACAGTACATTGAATTGATAGTAGAGGATAATGGACTTGGAATCGACCTAGAGAGGTACGGCCAGAAGTTATTTGGAATGTACAAAACCTTTCATGGCAACAAAGATGCCCGGGGTATTGGACTATTCATCACCAAAAACCAAATAGAGTCCATGGGTGGGCGTATAGAGGTTGAAAGTGAAATCAACATAGGAACAAAGTTCAGGGTAAAACTATTAAAAGCGTAAAACCAATGAGTCAGTTGCAAAGTGCTTGTATTGTGGATGACGACCCCATACACTTATTTGGGATGAAGATCCTCATGAAAAGGCTGGACTTTTCCGATGAGGTGTTGGTGTTCCAAAATGGACAGGAAGCCATTGACGGTCTTTTGGATATGCTGGGGGCCGGAAGACCGTTGCCTTCGATCATTTTCTTGGATTTGAACATGCCTATCAAAGACGGTTGGGGCTTTTTGGATGATTTTGTTAAAATACCCCACCACAATAGGAAAAAGGCTACCATTTATGTGGTAAGTTCATCCATACACCCGTTGGACCAAGAGCGCGCCAAGAAGTATGAGGTAGTGGGCAATTATATCATTAAACCCGTTAATGAACAAGAATTGAAGCAAATCTTAGTAGGGAAAGACTAGAATTGTTTCAAGAAGTTGATTTTTACAATGGCCTGTTGTTCGGTTTGATTGCCATAAAGGGTCTCATTGAAGTCCCGATCATTGAACACCAAATACACAAAGGACAGTGGGCTGTATTCCCATGAAAAACGGACATTGATGTTGGTGAGGTCGTTTTCCGTGTTCTTTTGAAGGAACCCAGAAAGTTGGACCCTAGGGTTCAGGGCCAAGCGGGACTCCAAGCTGAACAGGTCTACTTTTTTGCTGATATTTCCTGTCCCTACAGCATCAAACTCAATTCTATTAAAACTCCCACCCAAGGAAATATGGGGAAGGGGAGAGTATCCTACCTGCGCATTGTACGAGGTCAAATCTCCATCAAAGTAGCTTCCCCACTGTACTTCTCCTCCAAAATTGAGTTTTTTTGAAGGGTCGCTGTTCCCAAAAACGGAATGTTGCACATAATCATACTCGCCAATGGGAACGGAAAGGCCCAGAGGCGTAAAGGTTTCGGTCAGATTTTGGAAAAAACTGGTAATCTCATAGCCAAAATTCCCGCCATTTTGGAGGTTGAGGTACAAGGGATTTCCCGTTAACTGACGCTCTATCAATTTTCCTGTGGAAGCTTGATGATAAAACTGGGCATGCACACTGGGTTCATAAGCACGTAACCACTTCTTGAAAGGCATCTTTTCACCTCGGAAGAAGCGGGTAATGCCGGGTGTGGTCCCAATAACATCACTTCGGGATACAAACCCCATTTCCGGATTGAAATCCTTGGTGATCACGGATTGGGTCCACCATGCTTTCCATTTGTTGGAAGTGTAATAATATTGAGCAATTCCGGAGAAACCGCCGCCACCTATTTCCGTATTCCCTGAGTAACTCAAAAGGGCATTGATGGAATGTGGTTCGCCCAATCGTATAAAAGCATCCACAGTTCCGGTAATGTTGGTATTTTCAGAACCATTTTTAGCGGTTACCAGTGCCCCGATGCGGTTCTGTTTTCCAAAATTCTCCGAGTATCTTCCCACCAAAAAGTTGGTTCCGGATATGGTGGAATTTCCTGCTTGGCGAATATAAATACCACCATAATTTCTTCTTGATGCACGATGCACAAAACGTCCACCAACATCAATGGGAAGCGGATTCCCTTCGTTGTCAAGACCAATGCTTCGACTAAAAAATGGCTGTACTACCATAGATCCGCCCTGTGAACGATCGCCTGGGCCTACATTGATTCCGAAAAGGGAAGCATTCTCCAGAAAAAACTGTCGCCGTTCCGGGAAGAAAACGGAAAAACGACTGATATTGTTTACCTGTCGGTCAACATCGGCTTGGGCAAAATCAGTGTTTACGGTAATGTCCAAAACATTGTTGGGGTCAATGGCCCATTTAAATTCTCCCCCTGCTTTCACATCCGTATTTTCATCTTCAATATCAGGGTTGTTTCCCTTATACCGATTGTAGGAGGTGAGGAGGTAAGGCTTTACTTGGATATTGGGCGTTGGCGGAGGTGGTTTAAGGTTGGTAAGCCTTCCTGCATAATCCATTCTCGCCGCACTGAACGAACGTGGAAATGGGGAGAAAGCGGTAATCTCGTTGGTCAATCTTCGGTTACGATACAATTGAAAGCCCCAAATTTGAGTGGGGTCATCGGTCTTGGGATATCTTAAGGTCTTCCATGGAATGGCAATTTCGGCAATCCAACCTTTGTCTGTCCGAGTAGTCCGGGTAGTCCATCTACCATCCCATTCAATATCGTAGTACATGGCATCAAAGGATAGGTAGTCCCGTTGCACACCATAGGGGTTGACCACTATGGACATGGCATTTCGCTCATCATTGAACCCATCAAAACACAGGGTTACCAAATCATGGGTCCTAAAATTAAAATCACGTTTGAAATCCGTGGCACGAATGGCCTTTTTTCCCAATGAATCCTTGCAGAAAATCCCGAAATATAAATTGTCTTCGTCAAAAAGTACCTTGATTTCCGTATCGTGATTGGGAGCTTCACCTTGATAAGGGTCTACCTGGGTAAACCTGGGGTGGGGCTTTGTTTTTGCCCAATCGGCTTCGTCCAGTATGCCGTCCACTTTGATGGGACCCGAAGTCTCCATGGCTTCCAGCTTATTTTTATTGGGATTGGGTTTAAAAATTTCTACATCTTGGGAATAGGTCGTTAGGCTAACGAGAAAAAAGAACGATACGTAAAGGCGCTGCATTTTTGCAATTTGGTTGAATGCTGGCAAAGCTAAAAAAAACGATGGGGTCCGCGGTGAAAAATCTTGTTAGATATTACGATATTGAGCATTAAGTTGTGATACTCTCAGCCTAAATAAGAAAACGTAAGGATATCTATAAAAAATGCCCCACAGCTAGAGGGGCATTTTTTAATTGCAAATAGACCTTGATTTTACATGCGTAATCGCATGAAGAGTTCATGGGTATTGTTGTCCAAACCATCAATGGAATTCTGGATGGAAGTCTCGTAGGCATACCCCAAGTTGAAACCATTACTTATGTTAAATAGGAACAAACCACTGACGCTTTCATCAAAGCGATAGGATGCCCCAAATTCAAATCGTTCCCCAAAATCCAAGATACCGGTAAGTTCCAAAGATATAGGGGAGGCATCCACATAGCGAAACATTCCCATGGTCTTTAGGTCCAAAGTTTTGCCCAAGATAAAACTGTAGCCTCCACTTAGATAGGCGTGCATTCGGTCAACGCCTAAATATGCGTTTCCATCCCGTTCCTGTAATCTATCAGGGGTAAGGAGTTTAGGAGCCGAAAGGGACACAAAGTATCTATCATGTTTCAAGTAGGCCCCTGCACCCACATTGGGCGTAAACCTACTTTCATAGTTCATGAGCGTGCCATCTTGCCCCACACCGTAGGTAATCAACCCATCGGTGTTCGCATCATAAGAGTTGGCACTACCCTTGATGCCAAAATAAAGGCGATGGTCTTCATTCAATTGGATGAAATAGGAAATATCTATGGCCACCCAAGTCTGCTGTTCGATAAAGGTGCGATCATTGAGAATGGATGCTCCCAATCCCACATTCTTTCCAACGGGCATACCAAAGATGGCACTTTGACTCTCCGGTGCACCTTCTATACCTGCCCACTGGCTCCGAATTCCCAATGAGAATTCGGCAGCCTCGGAGCTCCCGGCAAAAGCCGGATTGTATATGTTCATGTTATACCGGTAAAAGGTATAGTTGGGGTCTTGTTGAGCACTCACAGTTGCGGTAAAAGCCATGGCCGCCAACAGTATCTGTAATTTATTAATTAGGTTCATGTCTGTATTGTGTGTTTTCTGTTGTTGTGGTTAATAGTTGATAAAGATCCAGCCTTGTAATGGAGCACTTCCATCACCCAAATCAATGATGTATAGGTACGATCCTGCAGGAAGCTTTTCATTTCTACTTTTGTAGAAACCTTCCCAGTTGTTTCGGTAGGACCTCGTTGCAAATACTTCATGCCCCCATCTGTTGTAGACCGATACGGTGTTATTGGGATAATTGTCAATACCAGGAATGATCCAAGCATCGTTGTTGCCATCCCCGTTTGGGGTAAAGGCTTGTGCAGGCACCAAGGTAGGTTCATTGCTGGTTGGGAAAGCGTCATTGGCATCTGGTACACCATCGTTATCATCATCATCATCCATGCTGTCTGGAATACCATCCCCATCCGTATCAACAGGAATGCTATATGCATCCGTGGGATCGCTACCTTGTGATTCCTCAACCTCATCGGAATAGCCATCATTGTCATCATCGGTATCGGCATTGTTTCCGATTCCATCCCCGTCGGTATCTGTGGTTTCCGAAGCGTCATTTGGGAAATCATCCTCGCTATCGGGAATTCCATCATTATCATCATCAGTATCCACGTTGTCACCAAGACCATCCCCATCATTATCCACATCGATTATACCATCGTTGTCGTCATCATTGTCCGCATTGTCCCCAATACCATCTCCATCTGCATCGGAATCTTCATTGGGATCGTTAGGAAATGCATCCTCAGAATCCGGTGTACCATCATTATCGGCATCATCATCGGCATTGTCTCCAACACCATCTCCATCGGTATCCGTATCTTCTGAATCATCTTTAGGAAAGGCATCCTCCTCATCTGGAGTTCCATCATTGTCATCGTCGGTATCGGCATTGTCGCCTGTTCCATCTCCATCGGTATCGGTATCCTCTGAATCATCCAATGGGAAAGCATCCTCTGAATCAGGGGTTCCGTCGTTGTCATCATCGTCATCGGCATTGTCGCCAGTCCCGTCTCCGTCTGTATCGGTATCCTCTGAATCATCCAGTGGGAAAGCATCCTCTGAATCAGGGGTCCCGTCATTGTCATCGTCGTCATCGGCATTGTCGCCTGTCCCGTCGCCATCAGTATCGGTATCCTCTGAATCATCTTTAGGGAATGCATCCTCTGAATCAGGGGTCCCGTCATTGTCATCGTCGTCATCGGCATTGTCGCCTGTCCCGTCGCCATCGGTATCGGTATCCTCTGAATCATCTTTAGGGAAAGCATCCTCGGAATCAGGGGTCCCGTCATTGTCATCGTCGTCATCGGCATTGTCACCAGTCCCGTCACCATCTGTGTCGGTATCCTCGGAGTCATCCAATGGGAAATCATCGTCGGTATCAGGG
>Ga0189277_10069_pt1 | contig 155640 bp, 125 predicted proteins | sample N26A32minimetaG_FD_130325 | JGI IMG/M metagenome (GOLD analysis project Ga0189277, IMG submission 130325) | Marine microbial communities from the Costa Rica Dome - N26 A3-2 mini metaG | ecosystem: Environmental > Aquatic > Marine > Oceanic > Photic zone | place: Costa Rica: the Eastern Pacific... | reverse complement strand
TATATTCTAAGGCTTGCAGCTGAAATGAAAATGGATTTCAAAGAAGGCTAAGAAAATTCTGAATTTTAAGAAAAAACAAAATAAAACATATCTCGTCATTGGTAGCGGAGTCGAAGGCCATTTTTATTGTAATTAAGCACATTTCGACTTCGCTCAATGTGACAAGTTTCACCTTTGAGACAGCATCTTATATTTAATCCAAAATGGTAAATCTTAATCCTAAAAACCCTCGAATTCCCTGATTGGGAGCAAACATATAAGTGGGGTCAAAGGTCAGCGCATTCGGATTATTTGGCGTTGGAATAACCGATCCATCTGATCCGAACTCAACTCCCCTATCAAAAGGGTCAAAGGCTCTGGCAATGCTATTGGCAGGCGGGGTAAAATTTAAGAGATTTTTAACTCCACCATAAACCTCCCATTTTTTGCCAATGGATTTAGTGAGTTGAATATTCTGTATACTCCACCAAGGAGAAAACTCAGGCCTGTCATCCAATTCCCCCAATAAGGGTAGGCGCATTGGACTATAGAGGTTTCCGGTATAGTCAATTTTCAAATCCAGAGGATAAATGGTATAACCAATATTCCATACAGTTGAAAACCTCTCTGATAAAAGCTGCCTTGTGCTGATTCCTTCTTCTGTAAAAGTCACATCCATCAGCGTGGCTCCAACACTTCCTTCCAAGCCACTTGGCATTGCAAAATTAGAATTTAATGAAACTCCCTTCGAAACCGCATGACCATCCAAATTGGCATAGATGATTTGGTTTGGATTGGTTTCGTAATCTGGAATGATCCTATTGGTGAAATAGGTATAGAATAGCGAAGCATCTAAACTGAGAAATGCCCCTTTGCTGCTGTAATATTTCTTGATGGCATTCGCATTGACATTCCAAGAACGTTCTGGCTGCAATTCCTCTTCAAATACCACTTCTCTGGCTCCGGTCAAAGCAGCATGATCTTCCGTAAATACATTAGCTACCCGAAAGCCATTTCCCGCTGATAATCTAAAAACCATCGTCTGATCAGCGGATGAAATTTTATAATTCAGGCGAGGACTGAAAATGGCTCCATGAATGGAATTATAATCTGCTCTTGCCCCTAAGAGTAAACTTTGACTAGTAGTCAATTTGATCTCGTCTTGAACAAATACTCCGGGTAAGTGAATGATTGAAGGTTGATTTAAATCCAACTCTACCGAAGAGGTTGCTGGAGTATTATCATCGTATTTAGTATATCTATAAGCCAAACCGGAGAGCAATTGATGATTTCCTAAATTTTCAGCCCAAGTCAATTGTCCAAAAGCGATGGTTTGATCTGCGATGTAAATGACATCACCGTACACAGAGTTTTGATTATGCCCGTTTGCTGAAAATTGAAAATTCAACTTTTCACTGCCCGGAAGTTCATAATTCCCAAAAACCTCCCAGCGACTGGTGTAAATACTCTCTCCGTAAATTTCATCTCCTCCGCGGTTAGCAGAAGTCCAATTCATCTGGCCACCCCATCTATCCTCATACAAATAGCGAAGCCCTAGATTCAGGGCTTTTTTACTAGCCCTATCCACAGTCATTTTTTGAAAAACCGATATCCGCTTTGCAAGGGTCAAATCCGTCATGCCATCTCCATTATTATCGATGGGATTATCATAATAAAAAGCATTAATTCCTGTCAAAGACTTTACGGACCTTCCCCACTTGGAACGAATACCTAGATCCAAATTATACTCTCCCCATCCAGTGCCAAAAGCATCTATTCCTACTTTGGGTGCTAAGTCAGGATTTTTAGTAATGATATTGATCAAGCCACCAACTGCCTCCGAACCATACAAAGTAGATGCAGGTCCTTTAACCACTTCAATTCGATCGATTAAAGACTGAGGGATTCCTGTCAGACCATAAACAGTTGACAAACCAGAGACAATAGGCATTCCATCAATCAATACCATAGTGTAGGGCCCCTCCAAACCATTAATATGGATGTCCCCTGTATTACAAATGTTACAATTGATTTGAGGTCTTACTCCGTTAATATTCTGTAAGGATTCAAATAAGGATGGGGTTGGATTGGCTTTAAAAAAGCCCTCCTTATAAACCTCCACCGGAACAGGGCTATTTAGCCTAGAGACTTCCTGTAAAGTTCCACTGACTACCACCTCATCCAAACTTGAATCCAAAGATTCCATTTCAACAATCATATCACCCTCGTATGGAATCTCTACCTCAGTGATATATCTTCTAAATCCTAAAAGGGAAACCTCGACTTTTAGCCGCCCTTTCTGTAATCCAAAAATCTGGAAATGCCCATCGGCTTCTGAAACTGCACCTTTCCCAGAATCGGGTAAAAATATAGTGGCAAACTCCACAGCCTTTCCCCCTGAAAGTACCCTACCCTTTAAGCTATGTTGCCCTTGGGCAGTATCATTCAAAAGATAACAAAATGAAAGAGTAAGCAGTAAGCGAGTGATCATAGTTTCTTGTAAATAAATAAGATTAAAGAGCTAACTATTTTAATTAGAATTACAAAATTACAATGTTAGAGTTATCTAACAAATTTATTCTATCAATTTTTTTCACATATTTGAGTACTCAAATTTTAATTATGGCCTCAACCACGGAAGAAAATTATCTCAAAGCCCTTTTTAATCTGTCGAATGAGCAAGGGGAAGTCAATATTTCTGACCTGGCGAACCAACTTCAGGTTAGCATGCCTACTGCCAACTCCATGGTCAAAAATTTGCAAAAGACCGGACTATGTGTTTACGAGAAATACAAACCAGTCATACTGACGTCTAAAGGGAAAAAAGAGGCTGCTTTGATTATCCGAAAGCACCGATTGACAGAAATGTTTCTAGTGACTAAAATGGGCTTTGGATGGGAAGAGGTACATGAAATCGCTGAGCAGGTGGAGCATATTCATGCCCCTAAATTTTTTGAAAGGATGGATGAAATGATGGGATTTCCAACGGTGGATCCTCATGGATCTCCTATTCCAGATAAACAAGGAAGAATTCAAGACTTAAGATTCAAAAACCTTTCAGAAGCTAAAGCGGGACAGGAAGTAATTTTAGCTGCTTTGGCAGATTCCAGCACAGAATTTTTGGAGTATCTCAATAGCCGAAACTTGACTTTGGGAACAGAATTAAAGGTGATTTCAAAGGAAGCTTTTGATCAAAGTATGGTCATCAGTTACGGAGATGTTGAAAAGGAAACTCTCAGTCAAAAAGTATGTGAAAAACTCTTGGTAAAAACCTTTGGGTCAGAAGAATAGAGTTTAATAGTCTTTGGTCCAACCCCTACCGGCTTTTTTCTCGGATCTGGCTTTTTTTTCCTTAATTCTCTTTTCTACTGCTGCTTTGGTGGGTTTGGTTGCTTTCCTGATTTTTCTTTTTTCAAATGCCTTTCTAAGCAAATCGTAAAACTTTTTTACTACCAATTCCTTATTCTGAATCTGAGAGCGTTTTTCTTGACTTTGCAGCTGTAACTTACCCTCTAGATCTATCTTGTTTTTGAATTTTTGAGAAAGTTTTTCTTTTTCTTCCTCAGATAAAACGGTAGAGTTTTGTACATCAAAATACAATTGAACTTTACTTTCAACTTTATTTACATGTTGTCCTCCCGGACCTGAACTTCTGGCTGTCTGAAAGTCCAATTCCTTCAAAAATTCTCCCTCTGCAATTCTTTTTTCAAGTGATTTCATTTTGCCTTTTTAGATACCCGTAATCTCTCTGAACTTCACGCTTTGACGCTGACTTAAGTCAATTTCATGACCTGATTTCAATTTTATCAACAAGGTACTGTTGAAGTAGGGTTCAATTTTCTGAATAAAATCCATATTAAATATGTACTGACGATTTGCCCGAAAGAATAGATCTGTAGGAAGTCTGGATTCCAAATAGCTTAAAGATTTATGTAAAAGTGGCTTTTGGTTTTCATAATGAACCCGCACATAATTCCCCACGCTTTCCAATAAAAATATTTTATATACCGGTACGAAATGACAAGAATCTCCATCCTTGATGAAAATCTTCTTTTCTGGAGAAAGCCTTTCTTCTGTACTCTCCACATCTGATTCTCTGGACAAAAAGCGATTGACAGCTTCTTTTAACCGTATGGGATTAAGGGGTTTCAGTAAATAATCCAAAGCGTTAATTTCAAAAGCTTTGATGGCGTATTGATCATAGGCTGTTACAAAAATGACAGAGTTTACCTCATCCAATTGCTCGAGAAACTGAAAGCCATCCATTCCAGGCATATTGATATCCAAGAAAATCAAGTCCGGTTTTAGTTCATTGCATTGAATAATTGCCTCCTGAACACGATCAGATTTACCGATTATTTCCAATTCCGGAAAAGGTTGAAGTAGTACCTGTAACTCCTTTAGAGCCAAATTTTCATCATCCACAAGGAAAACCCGCTTTTTCATGTTAATTGATTGGTAGATTGATAATAGCCCGAACTTCATTGGAAGAGTTACTGTCGAGCATGAATTTTGAATTCTCCCCAAAAAGAGATTCTAATCTTTTTTGAACGTTTTGAAGGCCGATTCCCAAGTTGAAAGTATCATTCAACTGCCCTGAGTTTGTCACCTCGACAATTAAATTTTTTCCTCTTTTTTTGCTGGATACATGGATAGCCCCCCCATCAGGAAGCTTCGTAATCCCATGTTTGATCGCGTTTTCAGCTAAGGTTAAAACCATGGCCGGAGGCACTTTCAAATCCAAGGTTTCCTCTTCCAGCTGAATATGAACATCCAATCTTTTTCCAAATCGGATTTGCTCCAGCAAAAGATACTTTTCTACCTCCTTCATTTCATCATTCAAAGCTATTAAAGGAGCTTTCTCATAATTCAGAGAGAATCTCAGCAATTCCGAAAGCTTGATTATCGCATCTCTTGCCTTCTCCTGATCAATTAAAACCAAGGCCTTGATACTATTGAGAGAATTGAATAAAAAATGAGGATTCAATTGATTTTTCAAGAGTTCCAACTCAGAAGTTTTGGCCAAATTCTCCAGCAAAAGCTTTTGCTCGGTCACCTCTTGCGTGTGCTTCATGATATGGAAAAGATAATAGATAATCACCCAACCCATCACGTAGCGTCCCAAATTCATGAGTTGTCCAAAGTAGCTGATAATAAACTGAGAGTTAAGCCCCTCAAAATCAGAACTCATGATTAAAGGGAGATACAATAAAGCCGTCATGATGAATGTAATCCCAAAAACATCCACTAACCCTTTCACCCAGATTCTGGAAAGTTTCTTTTGAAATTGAGATTTAGGGATAAAATAGGTTTTGTAAAAATGAGATACAGTCAATCCTAGAAATGACATGATCAAAAACTGCATCACATATTCCCAAATAAACTCTCCGACAATAAAGAAGGTATAATTGATGGTTTCAATAAAAACAATGGAACTCCAGCCAAGCACCTGTAGAACCCAGTAAAGATGTTTTTCAGATATTTTTCCCTGAAACCCCATTGTTTTGAAATAGCAATTAATTAACTGGTGAAAGCGTATAGCCAGCTTCTTTCAAAAGATTCAAGACTCCTTTTTGACCAGCCAAATGGCCTGCCCCTACTGCAAAAAAGGTAGATTTTTCTCCCATTTTTTTCTCCATTTCCGGGATCCATTTTTCATTTCTTTGATCCAAAAGCACTTCTGAAAAATTACCGGTCATTGAATTTTCCCTGATGGTTTGATACAATTTATCCAAGTCTTGGGCAACGTAAGCTTCGACCATAGCCTGAAATTCATTTTTGGATTGATCAGTTGTCACCATTTTTCCAAGTTCTTCCAACTGAACATCCATAGGAATCTGATCAAAAATACCCACTTGGAATGCCACATCTTCCAAACCTAGAGTTTCTTTACCCTGCTGCTGAGCCATCTGCATAAAATAGAACTCATAACTCTCCATTTGATCACAAGGCAATTGCTTCATCAGGACCATGGAAGTTAATACAAAGGGCTTGAGTATGCCCATTTGTGCCAATCCTGCCCCATAATTTTGAGTTAAAAACTCATCCAAAGCCTTGGATTGTTCCTCTTTCATTTCTCCTTGGATATTTTTCATTCCGGAATTGATAGATACTGCCTGCATCTTTTGCTGCAGTTCCGGATCATCCATATCCAATTCTAAAACCAACTGTTCAGTACCAGTGAAAGCACCCTTAATTTCCTCATTCATCAAAAATTGATCAGGACAAATCATGTGAATGGTACCAAATACAAAGGAATCTTTTTCTAATCCATTCCCGCTAATCTTCCAAAGAAGACTTTTCTCTGTTTGTGCTTGCAGTTGAAACACAAAACCTATGCAAAAAAGCAAGGTTAATCTTAAAATGCTACAATAGTTCTTTTTCATGATCTAATTGATTAATAAAACAAATATGAATATTGCCGAGCTTAAAAAAATACTTAATTCCTCCAATGCAGAAATTTAGCGATAAATGCAGTTTTCTTTTTTTATTTTTTTTAGGTTATGCTTGCTTTCTTTTCAAAGAAAGCTTTATATTTAATCCTTAGTTTCTTGTTTTTAGGCCATTAAAGCTCTTCTGTTAAATATTTCAAATGAAATATTCGTAAATACGAATCTATTTTGTTAATTTGAAACAATAGCTTCAAACCTAATTTAACCTGTAAACGACCATGAAGAACAGAAGAGACTTTCTTATTAAATCCACTTTAGGAGCAGTTGGCTTAGCCTTAGCTCCTGCTTGGCTACAGGGAGCCCCCTCGATCATCAAAAATTACAATAAACCGGATAGTCAGATTAATGGAGTTCAGATTGGATGCATTACCTATTCATTCCGATCACTTCCTGACCAAAGTACCGAAGCAACCCTGAGATATATAACAGACTCTGGTTTAAGTGCTGTTGAACTCATGGGAGATCCAGCAGAATCATTTGCAGGTATGCCTTCCCCAACATTTGACAGGATGAAAGCATGGCAATTGGGTGGAAGAGAAAGAAGAGGAGAAACTCTCTCAGACGATGAAAAGAATGAATTGGCAGAAATCAGAAAAGCTGCCGAGGCATATTCTCAGGAAGTTGCACAATGGAGAGCAAATGCCTCTATGAAGCCTTTCGAACAACTGCGAAAAATGTACAAAGACGCTGGTGTGAGTATCTATGCTTTCAAACCAAGCGCCTTTGGAGTGAATAATACGGATGCTGAAATCGCTTATGGAATGAAAGCAGCCAAAGCTCTCGGTGCCAGTCATGTAACCTTAGAACATCCCTCAAACGATGCCCATACCTTGAAATTGGGTAAAATGGGTGAACAGTTTGGTATGGCGGTTGCCTATCATGGACACGAGCAACAAACCTTTGACTTTTGGGATACAGCATTGACACAAAGCCCAAAAAATGCATTGAATTTAGACATGGGGCATTACATCGCTGCAGGGCACAAGGATTTGCTTCAATTGATCGAAAAACAGCATAAAAATATTCTCAGCATGCATACCAAAGATCGTCAGAAGCCTGAAAATGGCAAAGGAAACGTGGTATGGGGAAGTGGAGACACTCCTATAGGAGATGTACTCAAACTCATGCAAAAAAATAAATACAAGTTCCCAGCAACTATAGAACTGGAATATCAGGTACCGGAAGGATCTAATCCAGTAGCTGAAGTGCAAAAATGCCTGGAATTTTGTAGAAAGAGCCTGGCCTGATTAGGAAAGGATGCTTAACACGACCGCGGCGGGGAGAAATCTCTGCCGCTTATTTTTTGAATAAATCTCCAAGATTCTTCAGACGGACCAAAGCCTCTTCCAAATCTGAATTCTCTTTGGCAAAGCAAAAGCGAATGATCTTGTCATCTTTTTGATTATGATAAAAAGAGGATACAGGAATGCAGGCTACTTTCAATTCCTTGGTCATTTTCTCTGCTAGCTCTCTGTCCCCAATTTTTGAAAGATGTCCATAGCTGGCTGTTTGGAAAAAACTTCCTTGGGTAGCCTGAAACTCCAAGCCTGTTTCTTTCAAACCAGTTAAGAATAAATCCCTCTTTTCTTGATAAAAACCAGGAATCGACTCATATCGCTCAGGTTTTTCCAGATATTCCGCAAGAGCATATTGTAAAAAAGTAACCGAGCTGAAAGTCACATATTGATGGATTTTCCGAAACTCTTCCGTTAGCTTTTCAGGAGCGGTACAGTAGCCCAATTTCCATCCCGTTACATGAAAAGTCTTTCCAAAGGATCCACACACAAAGGATTTTTGTCTCAATTCCTCATGTCCAACTAAGGAAAGATGGGGCCGGCCATCAAATGTGATATGTTCATATACCTCATCACTGACCACATAGATATTCCTTTCTCTGACTAATTCGGCCAATTGATCCAAATCATCTTGAGTCCATGCATATCCGCTTGGATTATGAGGACTATTGATGACAATCAATTTAGTCTTAAAGGTGATGGAGTTTTTCACCCTTTCCCAGTCCACCGAGAAATCACTTGAATTCAATGGAACCCGTATTGGAATACCTCCACTCAATAATATAGCGGGCTCATAACTATCATAGGCGGGCTCCAGTATAATCGCCTCATCACCAGGATGAATCATAGCAGTAATTGAAGAAAAAATTGCTTCGGTCGCCCCTGAAACTATGCTGACTTCTGTTTCAGGATTCACCTTGGCACCATAGCACCTTAGCGTTTTTTCCGCCATTTTTTCCCTTAAAGAAGGAATCCCACTCATGGGTGCATATTGATTATATCCGGCTTTGGTATACTTGGCCACCATATCCAATAATTCAGGATCGGCACCAAAGCCCGGAAAGCCTTGGGATAAATTAATTGCTCCTTCCTCCTGAGCCATTTTAGACATGATTGTAAAAATAGTCGTCCCTATATGGGGCAATTTTGAGCGCATATTTCTAAAATTTTGACTCTTACAAGTAATCAATTTTCTTTTGAAAAAAGGAGAATTTAATCTTATTTCCTTGACCTAGATTCGGAGTGAAAGCTGAAAAAGCTAAATCAATTATTATCTTGATAAGAAAAAGAATGCTCAATTTTGAAAGTCGGCTAGGTAAATTTGATTTCAATCATTGGCACTATCATTTTCCGGTTCCAGATGAAATTGCCTCGCAAATGATGGATAAAAATCACAAAAGAGTGTTGGTCAAGATAAATGGAAGCCAACCTTTTCATATGGCCTTGATGAAAGCAAAAGAATGCTGGTATATCCTTATCAATCAAGAGCTTCGCAAAAAACTTGATTTGGATGAGAACAAAAAGGCAACTATCCAAATGGAGCGGGACTTGAGTGAATATGGACACGAAGTTCCTGAGGAATTTTTGGTATTGATGGATCAGGATGAAGAAGGCAGTGCTTTCTTTAAATCCCTTACTCCCGGGAAACAAAGATCACTGATTTACTTGGTGACTAAAGTTAAAAACCCGGAAAGTAGAATGAAAAAATCCCTTGCAATTATGCATCATCTGAAATTAGCCAAAGGGCAATTGGATTTTAAGCAATTAAACGAGTGGATCAAATATTATAATAATCTTTAATTTCATGGCAGAAAAGGCAAAAAACAAGGTATTCATTGCTACAAGCATGGATGGCTTTATTGCGGATAAAAACGGCGGAATAGACTTTTTGGAATCAGTTCCGGAACTCAACACAGTCGATTCAGGCTATGCAGCATTCATGCAAAGCGTGGATGCACTTGTGATGGGAAGGCATACTTTTGAAACAGTATTGGGTTTTGACATTCCTTGGCCATACGAAAAGCCTGTTTATGTCATGAGTACCACGCTCAAACAAATTCCAAAGGAGCTCCAAGACAAAGTTTTTCTGGTCCAAGGAATTTTGAGGGATGTGCTGAAGGATATTCATTCGAATGGTCACTTCAGTCTATACATTGATGGGGGTAAAACTATTCAAAGTTTTCTCAAAGAAGACCTAATCGATGAAATGATAATAACCCAAATTCCTGTGATTTTGGGAGAAGGAATCTCATTATTCGGACCTCTTGATCAAATGCTAAAATTCCAATGTATCTCCAGCCAAATTTTCGTAGAAAAAGTACCTCAGCTACATTATATTAGGTCACATGAAAAATAAAAAAGAGGGCCAAAACCCTCTTTTATTGATCAATGCTTTACTTCTTATTCAAACCCATTTTGGCCTTTCTGGTCTGACGATTGGCCTCTTTTTTGGGTCTGCTTGCTCCGAAAGTTCCACGATTGATTTTTCCTCGTCTAGATTTCAAATCTCCTTTTCCCATAATTTTCAGGTTTAAGTTAAAAGATACTCAAAGTTAAAAAACAGCGCTTAGGATGTCAATTTGGGGATTAATGAATCTTTTCCTGTTTTCTTTCTTAATTTAGAATATGGAAAAAGCCAAAATTCAGATCAACTGTGATTTAGGTGAAGGGGTAGAAAATGAAGCCCAAATCATTCCCTTGATTGATGCAGCCAGCATAGCCTGCGGAGGGCATTTTGGGGACCAGAGTACCATTGCCCACACACTTTCTCTCTGTGAAAAATTCGGGAAAGCAGCAGGTGCACATCCCTCCTATCCTGATCTGGAAAATTTCGGCAGGAAATCCATGGATATTTCTGATGAATATCTAATCGATGCCTTAGCCAGTCAATTGGAATTATTCGAATCCGTAAGGCAAAATACCCGACTTGAATTAGATCATATCAAGTTTCATGGAGCTTTGTATAATGATGCAGCCAAAGATTCCAGATTAGCGGAATTACTTTGCCACTTTTTGATCGAAAACCTTCCTGAAACCACCGTCTTTGTTCCACCGGGTTCAGAGATGGAAAAGGCAGCAAAATTGGCTGGATTGGCTATCAAAAGAGAAATTTTCGGCGACCGTACTTATGGGGAAGATCTAAAATTAAGGCCTAGATCAGAGGCAGACTCTCTTTTAACAAAGTATGATTCTGTTGAAAAACACTTAGAACCCATATTGAACTCAGGCAAAATCCAAACGGTCAATGGAACCATGATTTCGGTTCCTGCTGATACCCTTTGTTTTCACGGAGATAACCCCGGATTATTGAATTTTTTACCGAAAATCAGGAAGAAATGGTGGAATTGACTCCTTCAGTTTTTCAAATTGGTCCTCAATACACCGAAATAAAATGGTCCGAACAAGTAAGTGATTCTCTTCTAATTAAAAGATTATCATTGGAAAAATCCCTGCAGAATGAACTGGGAAATGAAATAAATGATTTGAGGGTAGCCTATCAATCAATTGTCGTTAAGTGGAAAAATCAATTTCCTGAAGATCAGTTTCAAAAGCTGATTAAAACTACCTCCGCTCAAACAGCTACTCTTTCAGATACGGTTTGGAAAATTCCCGTATGTTACGGAGGCCAATTTGGAAAAGACCTTCTCAATTTGGCTTCAGAAAAAAAAATGTCAGAGGAGGAAATTGTTCAACTGCATAGTCAGACCAATTATAGGATTTTCTTCTATGGTTTTTTACCTGGGTTTATGTATCTCTCAGGTTTAGACCCCATACTTTCTACTCCCAGAAAATCCATACCAGACCGCAGCATTCTTTCAGGCTCTGTGGCCATTGGAGGAGATCAAACAGGTGTTTATCCCCTGGAATCCCCCGGTGGCTGGCATATCATAGGAAGGAGCCCTATTCCTTTTTTTACTCCCTCTTCTATCCCACCAGTTTGGGGAAAAGCAGGTGACCTGATTCAGTTTACTCCTATTTCTGAATCGGAATATGAGCGGTTAAAGCGAAACCCAAAACTCCCAGAACAGCTATGATCAAGGACATAGCTTATTTGAACCTTATTCAAACAGGCCCAGGGACAAAAATCAGGGATTTAGGAAGAACTGGCTTAGCCCAATTTGGAGTGCCACAATCAGGTCCTGGAGACTTGGAAGCTTTTTTATGGAATAATCATTTACTAAAAAACTCACCTGGAGACGCCCAAATGGAAATCCAACAACCTGGATTGAAATTACAGTTTGAGCAAGCCTGCCAAATTTGTATTTCGGGTGCTTCATCTACCATCAAGCTCAATGGGAAAAATATAGCCTGTAACGGAGTTATAGAGATTCAAGAAGGTGATCTTTTAGAAATAGGAAAATTTCTGCGCGGTTCTTTAATTTATTTGGGAATTCGGGGAGGATTTCAAACCCAAGAGATCTTAGGTTCCAGAACTCAACTAAACGGCATCACAGATGCTGCATCTATTACAAAAGGAGCAAAAATCCCATTTTTCACCAACCTCTCAGACCCGATAAAAACTACTTATTCACATCCTAAATGGGATAATAGCTATTTGGAAAAAGAAGAAATCAGGGTTTACCCTGGTCCGGAGTGGTACTTATTGGATCCCACCGCACAAAAGATGCTTCTATCCAGGGATTTCCATATTTCAAATATGAAAAATACGATGGCAATCCAACTGGAAGAATTGGTCTCCAATCAAATCTCAGATATTCTAACTGCTCCTGTTTATCCAGGGACTATTCAATTGACATCGGGTGGAAAACTATTGGTGCTGCAGCAAGATGCGCAAGTAACAGGAGGCTATCCAAGAGTTTTACAAATTGATGAAAAGGACCTGAGAGTTATAGCTCAAAAGGCTCCGGGTCAAAAAATTCGTTTCCAGCTAGTTTCCGAAGATTAAATTTTGAGCCCACCCAGAAAAAAATCAACATCACTTCTTAATAAATTACTCTTGAAATTTGAGTGATGCCCTCCGACCTGTTAAATTACAGTTTTTACCATTAACCCTAAGACCACATGGATACCCTGTTGAAAGACAAAATTATCGCCCAAGGAATGGATCCTGATACAGTAGCGGAGCAAATTTCAAACTTTAAGGATGGTTTTCCTTATTTGAAAATAACAGGCCCAGCAACTCCTCAGGATGGCATTCAGGTGCTTTCGGATGATCAATTGAAGCATTTTGTAGAAACTTATCCCAAAAAAGCGGCATCTATAGAAGTAGTGAAGTTTGTTCCAGCTTCAGGCGCTGCATCCAGGATGTTTAAAGATCTCTTCTCCTTTTTGGATGGAGATGGTGACTTGAGCAAATCGGCTTTTGTACAGAAGTTCATAGACAAAATCGAAAAATTCGCTTTCTATGATGATTTGAATGCGACATTGAAAGAAAAGAATACTTCGATTGCCGATTGTCTCGATAGAAAGGATTATAAAGAAATAGTAGGTACTCTTTTGGAAGACTCTGGACTAGGTTATGGAAACCTTCCCAAAGGCCTTTTAAAATTTCACCAATACGAATCTGAAGCAAGGACACCTGCCTATGAGCACTTGTTCGAAGGCTCACAGTATGCAGTGGGAAAAGGTAAACTTGTCAAAATTCACTTTACCGTTTCACCGGAACATGAAGAAAAATTCAGAAAAGAAATAGGAAGCATCGTTCCAAAATTGGAGTCCAAAACAGGTCTTAAATACGAGGTAACTTATTCACAGCAGAAAAAATCAACTGACACCATTGCCGTCTCGATGGATAATGAGCCATTCCTTGAAGAAGATGGATCTATTTTGTTTCGTCCAGCCGGACATGGTGCTTTGTTGGAAAATCTAAATGATATTTCTGCTGACTTAATTTTCATCAAAAATATTGACAATGTAGTTCCTGACCGACTTAAACCAGATACAAAAACCTATAAAATGGCCATTGGAGGGCTATTGCTGGAAATTCAGGAGAAAGTTTTTGAAGCTTTAAAAGAATTGAGTCAGGAGATATCGGATGAGTCACTGAAAAAGGCAAAAAATGTCTTTACTGAAGTATTAGGAGCAAAGCTTCCAAATGAGTTTGAAAACCAACCTTTGATGGAAAGAGCCAATTTTCTGAAAGGAAAGCTCAATCGACCGATCCGTGTCTGTGGCATGGTGAAAAATACTGGAGAACCTGGAGGAGGACCTTTTTGGGTGATGGAAAAAGATGGCAGTCAGTCCCTTCAAATCCTCGAAACAGCCCAAATCGATCTTTCTGACCCTGAGTCAAAAAAACATTTTCAGGCTGCTACCCATTTCAATCCGGTAGATTTGGTTTGTGGCACCCGTAATTTCAAAGGAGAAGAATTTGATCTTTTGAAATACAGAGACATGAAAACCGGATTCATTACAGAGAAATCAAAAAGCGGTAGAGAACTCAAGGCTTTGGAATTACCTGGTTTATGGAACGGTGCAATGGCAGGCTGGAATACCTTGTTCGTTGAAGTTCCTTTGATCACTTTCAACCCGGTGAAAACAGTCAATGATCTACTCAGAGATGAACACCAATAAAGGCTGAAGTTTGAAGTTAGAAAGCTGAAAAATTTCAGCTTTCTAACTTTATCTTTCATACTTCCCTTAGTCCCGTTTTCCCTCGTACAAATCGTATTTCAGCAATCTACAGTCGATTGTACCATTCCAAAACTCAATTCTTCTACTGGCCTTTAGTCCTACTTTTTTGGCCAATTCAAGGTTTCCGGTAAAAATATAACCACGATACCCCGCGCATTTTTGTTTCATGAAATCGCCTATCCTGCGGTAGGTTTGCTCCAATTCCGTCTCCTCTCCCAGCCTTTCTCCATATTCGGGATTAAACATGATCACGCCTCTTGGCTTCTCTGGAATCTCAGTTTCCGCAAAATCACAAACCTGAAAATCAATCATATGATCCACTCCGGCAGTCATGGCATTTTCTTTGGCAAATGAAATAGCTTGTAATGAGATATCAGATGCTATTATCTTAACCTCAGGAACCTCCACTATTTTGGCCTCCAACTTCTTTATTTTAGCTTGATAGGCAGACTCATCATAACCCAGAATTGACATAAAGGCATAATGGGTTCTATATAAACCCGGGTATCTTTTGGTAGCCATCAGTGCTGCTTCTATGGCCAAAGTACCTGAACCGCACATGGGATTGATAAATGGAACTCTCGTATTCCACTCGGTAGCATAAATAGTAGCCGCTGCCAAATCCTCCATCATAGGGGCTTTGCCTGGAATCTTTCTATATCCATGCTTTGCAAGCGTATCTCCAGAGGTATTAATGTATAAGGTGGCTTGTGTATCCTTCCAGAACATCTGAAAAACGGCCCCGCTAAATTCTGAACCAGAATCAGGTCTCCTTCCAAATTTTTCTCTAAAGCGATCTACAATAGCGTCTTTGATTTTCACATTGACGATCAAGGGAGTAGTGACACTTTCATTGTCGGCCACTGAATTAATAGAAAAATAGCCATCCACATCCAGGTAATCCTCCCAGTTGATAGCTTTTACCCTGCGATAAATATCATCTGCATGACGCAGATAAAAAGACTTGATTTCGAAGAGTACATGAGAAGCTGTCCTGAGGTGAAGATTCAAATCCATACAATCTTCCATACTGGCGATGAGTTCTATCCCTGTTCTCTGTACAGATTCAGGAACAAAACCTAATTCTCTTACTTCTTTTTCCAAGTATGTCACTGATCGGTCTTTGCAGGTTATAAAGACCTTTCTTCTTTCATTAAAATCAAGCATGCACAAAAGTAGGGATTTCAGGCCAAAGGATCTTCGAAGATTTTGGAAGCTACTCATGTAAAATCAGAGGTAAAACTCGCAAACGATTGCGTAACTTACATCAGACTCAGCTTGTACCTAAGCCTCGAAATTTTCAATTTAGAATGAATAAACAAGACTTTGCATGAAGATAAAATCAATTTACACCCTTGCCCTTCTCAGTAGTATTTTCCTTTTTTCATGTTCTTCCGGTGAAAAAGAAAGCGCGGATGGATGGAAAAACCTATTTAATGGAGAAGATTTAAGCGGTTGGAAGGCAGTTGCCGGAACAGCCACTTTTGCTGTAGAAAATGGCGAAATCATTGGAACCGCAGTTGCTGGCTCTCCCAATACATTTTTAATCACAGAGGAAACATTCGGAGATTTTATTCTTGAGCTAGAGCTTAAGGTAGAGCATGTTTCCTCCAATTCAGGAGTGATGGCCAGAGGACAATTTGATCCCGATGGCAGAGACGGAAAAGGATTAGTATACGGCTACCAAATTGAGGCGGACCCAACTGAGCGAGCTTGGTCAGCTGGTATATATGATGAAGCCAGAAGAGGATGGCTTTATCCCTTGGAGCTCAATCCTGGAGCAAAATCAGCTTTCAAATTAGGTGAATACAATCAATATAGAATTGAAGTAATTGGTGATGAAATCAAAACCTGGTTGAATGGACAGGAAGTCGCCTATGTAGTGGATGATATGGATAAAAGCGGTTTTATTGGTCTTCAGGTTCATAGTATCCAAAAGCCAGAAGATGCAGGTCGAAAAACCTATTTCAGAAATGTAAGGATCAAAACAGAAAACTTAGATCCTCAACCTTTCAACAAAGACATTTTCGTGGTCAATAACCGTCTGAATGAATTGACAGATTATGAAAAATCTCAGGGTTGGAGACTTTTATTTAATGGTCAAAACTCAGAAGGATGGGTTGGAGCCTATAAAGACAGCTTCCCTGATTTTGGTTGGTCAGTGAATGATGGAATATTGACCATTGCAGCTTCAGGCGGCGGTGAGTCTACCCATGCAGGAGACATCGTGACAACGGAAGAGTTTAGTGCTTTTGACTTAGCTTTTGATTTCAAATTAACAGAAGGCGCCAATAGTGGGGTGAAATATTTTGTCACTTTGAAAGAAGAAAATTCAGGTTCAGCAATTGGCTTGGAATATCAGATTTTGGATGATGAAAGACATCCTGATGCCAAAATGGGAAGAGAAGGTAACAGAACTTTAGCTTCCTTGTATGATTTGATCAAAGCAGAAAAGCAACCAAGATTTTTGAAACCAATCGGAGAATGGAATAAGGGCAGAATAGTCGTTTATCCTGATAATAAGGTAGAACATTATCTCAACGGCATCAAAGTAGTAGAATATGTCAGGGGTTCCCAAGAGTACAAAGACCTTGTGGCAATCAGTAAGTATAAAATCTGGGAAAACTTTGGCGAGGCAGAGCAGGGCCATATCCTTTTGCAGGATCATGGCGATGAAGTCAGCTTTAAAAATATCAAAATCAAAACATTGAACTAAGACCCAAAAACCATGAGCAAGCAAAATAGAAGAGAGTTTATCAAGAAAAGCACGGCAGCCACCCTGGGCTTATCGGCTTTGGGAGCTGTGGGCTTCTCAGCCAAATCCTATGGTAGAATCATTGGTGCTAATGAACGATTGAATGTAGCTATAGCAGGTTTGGGAAGGAGATTGGGAGCTTTTTACGAGCCAATCGCTTTAGAATCCAGCAATGTGAATTTGCTTTACCTCTGTGATGTAATGCAAAGCCAAATGACCAAAGCAGCAGGCAATTTTTCCAAGCATATTTCTTATCAGCCCAAATTGGAAGGGAACATCATGAAGGTTTTGGAGGACAAGGACTTGGATGTTTTGATCAATGCTACTCCGGATCATTGGCATGCACCTGGAACTTGGCTTGCAATGGAAAGAGGAAAACACGTATATGTGGAAAAGCCTTGCTCCCATAATCCTAGGGAAGGAGAATTGTTGATCGCCTTACAGAAAAAATATAACAAGGTAGTTCAAATGGGAAATCAGCAACGCTCAGCTCCAGAAAGTAGAGAAATCATCGCAGCCATTCATAATGGAGCAATAGGTAAAGCTTATAAAGCAGTTGCTTTTTACAGTAATCAGCGCGGAAGAGTAGTCAACCCCACTCCTGCTCCAGTGCCAGAAGGTTTGGATTGGGAAATGTTTCAAGGTCCCGCTCCAAGGAGAGCATACACTCATGACACCTGGGATTACAATTGGCACTGGTATGGTTGGGATTATGGCACTGCAGAGACAGGCAATAATGCTACCCATGAATTAGATGTAGCAAGATGGGCTTTGCAAGTAGATTATCCTTCACAGGTCATGGTTGATTCTGGAAAGTATCATTTTGTGGATGATGGCTGGACTATGTACGATACCATGGAAGCAACTTTTAAGTTTGGTAAAGACAAGACGATCACATGGGACGGTAAAAGTAGAAATGGCCTGAATACTTATGGAGCAGATAGAGGGACAATCATCTACGGTTCTGAAGGAAGTGTATTTGTCAATAGAAATGGCTACAAGCACTTTGACCGAAATGGAAAACTGATTACGGATAGTCAATCTTCAGGTTCCGAAGGTGGTACGCAACTCGGAGGTGGTGGCGACATGAGTACCACTCACGTAGTCAACTTCTTTAACGCAGTAAGGGGAAAAGAAAAACAAAACTCCAATATAGAAGAAGGTGCCGTTAGTACTCTGCTTTGTCATTTAGCCAATATTGCTTCAAGAACTGGTGAAATATTACAATGTGATCCCAAAAATGGTCATATCACCAACTCCAAAGCTGCCATGGCCTTATGGACACGTCAATATGAAAAAGGTTGGGAACCTCCCAAGGTTTAATTTATATTGATTAACAAAAAAAGGAAGATTGAATTATATAATTTGGTCTTCCTTTTTTTATTTCCTGAGACGATATTTTAGGTTATTGTTTAATTTATTTTTCAAACTCATTCATATTTTTTTATGATTCTTAGAAAAATACTATTTAATTGATTTTTAGCTATTTGCAAACGAAATCGATTCCGTAATCTATACTATTAGACACCTTGCTATGGGTTTTATATATAGGTAAATTATAATCATAAATAAAGTTCTAAAGTATCATTAATACACATTAGGAAAACTCTATTTATAACCATAATCTATCTATCAATTAACAATAAACCCTTATCCAATGCGTCCAAAATTTTACACTTACCTCACGGTAGTGCTTTTTCTTTTGCTTGGTGTATTCCAGGCAAAAGCACAAGACCAGCAAGTAAGCGGAACCGTTTCCGACGAAACAGGATATCCCCTTCCCGGGGTGACCATTCTATTGAAAGGAACTACCCGCGGCACAACCTCCGACTTAGATGGAAAGTATTCCATCTCAGCCCCTTCAACCGGGGTTTTAGTATTTTCCTTTATTGGCTATGACCCAAAAGAGGTCACAGTTGGTAATCAGACTACTATTAATGTAAGCCTCAATCCAGATTTATCTGATTTGGAAGAAGTGATTGTGGTAGGATACGGAACAGCCAAGAAAAGTCAACTGACAGGTGCAATTTCTTCAGTTGGAAACAAAGAAATCCAAGAGCTCCCGATCACCGATGCCAGGCAGGCATTACAAGGAAGAGCTGCAGGAGTTGATGTTACTCAGCCCGGATCAAAGCCAGGCTCACCACCTCAGGTTCGTATCAGAGGAAGACGATCATTCAATGCATCCAACGAACCTTTGTATGTAGTAGACGGAATTCCGATTGTAGGTGGATTGGATGACATCAACCCTCAGGACATTACTTCCATGGAAGTTCTGAAAGATGCCTCTGCAACAGCTATCTATGGTTCAAGAGGGGCGAATGGAGTGGTTTTAATCACTACCAAAAGAGGTACAAAAGGCAAAACAGTAGTGTCTTTAGACTCCTATTATGGAATCAATGAAGAATTGGGAAGAATTGAAGTTTTTGATGGACCTGCATTCGCAGAATACAAAAGAGAGTCCAGAAGAGCTACAGGAAACTATCCTGAAGGTCCGGCCACTCCAGAAGCTGATGCAAATATTTTTGAACCAGTAGAATTAGAAAGCTTAGCCATGGGAAGAAGCACCGATTATATCGGAGGTCTACTTCGCACCGGTGCAATCCAGAGTCATCAAATTGGAGTAAGTGGGGGGAGTGATAAAACAACCTTCTTTGTTTCTGCCAACTACTTCAATGACAAGGGAGTAGTAATCAATCAGGATTTCAGCCGCTATACATTTAGGGTGAATATCGATCATCAAATCAATGATAAGTTTAAGATAGGAACCTCCACTCTGGTATCTTACAGTGAAAGAAATGGAGAAGACTTTAACCCACTAGGTGGTGCACTGCAAGAAAATCCATTAGGTAAGCCTTTTGATGATGAGGGTAATTTGATCTTTTTACCTACGTCTGATGGTCTGAGAACCAACCCTTTTGCAGAAGTTGTACCAGGGGCCCAAGTCGATCTTACCAAAAGATACAGGATCTTCAATTCCATTTATGCCAATTGGCAAATTGCAGAAGGTTTGACATACAGGTTTGTTTTTGGTCCTGATTTTAACATAGCCAGGTCTGGAAGATTCACAGGATCTCAAACCAATGCAAGACGTGGTGGGGCAGCTACAGGAAGTGTTAATGAGCGTTTTCGATTCAATTACACGCTAGAAAATATCCTGACATACACTAAAAAATTCAATCAGGATCATAATATTAACATCACTGCCCTTCAGTCCATTCAAAAGGACAATTTTGAGCAGACCACGGTAAGTGTATTAGGCATACCAGCAGAGTCCCAACTATTCCATCGTTTAGGAGATGCTTCCCAAATCACAGGAGCAAACACAAATTTGGTTCAATGGGCTTTGATGTCATTCATGGGAAGGGTTAATTATGATTATAAAAACAAACTCCTTCTAACAGGTACAGTAAGGGCTGACGGTAGCTCAAGATTTGGAGAAAACAATAGGTACGGGGTATTCCCTTCTGTGGCAGTTGGCTGGAATTTATCTGAGGAAGCTTTCCTGAAAAATTCCTCATCCGTAGATCAATTGAAACTGAGAGTCTCTTATGGATCGATTGGAAATCAAGCAATCAATCCTTATCAAACGCAAGCACTTCTTGGTCGTACTACTTATGCTTTTGATAATACTCCTGCATTTGGTTATCGTCCAAACTCAATTGGTAACCCGGATTTGAGATGGGAGACTTCTACAACATTCAATACTGGGGTTGATTTTGCCCTTTGGAAAGGAAGAGTAATAGGTGCTTTGGAATATTACGTCACCAATACTTCCGATCTTTTGGCACCTCAACCATTGCCGAATTCAACCGGATTTGGAGGTTTTATTACCAATATTGGCGAAACCCAAAACCGGGGAATTGAATTAACTCTATCTACCTTAAATGTTGAAAAAGGAGATTTCACTTGGTCCACAGACCTGATTTTCACAAGAAACCGAGAAGAAATCATTTCACTACCCAACGGAGATGATATCGCTGCAGGTAGATTTATTGGGCGTCCATTGACTGTTTTTTACGACTTGAAGAAAGTTGGAATTTGGCAATTAAGCGAAGCTGATGTAGCTAATTCATTTGGCGATGTTCCTGGCGAAATCAAGGTGGAAGATTTCAATGGCGATGGAAGAATCAATGCAGATGACAGACAATTTCTAGGCTCTGCAGTCCCTGATTTCTCAATCGGTATGACTAACCGTTTTGCCTACAAAGGATTTGATTTCAACTTCTTCATCTTTGGAAGATTTGGTTCCATGATCAGATCAGCCTTCCATGATAATTTCAATACGCTGTTTGGAAGATATAATAACCTAGCCGTGAATTATTGGACTCCTAATAATCCGACTAATGATTATCCAAGGCCAAATCAAAATCAAGAGCGTCCGAAATATAATACCTCCATGTCCTACTTCAGCGGAACTTTCGTGAAGGTTAGAAATATCAATTTCGGTTATACTTTCTCTCAAGAAGCAGTTAAAAAGATTGGTTTGCAAAGCCTGCGAGTTTATAGCAGTATTCAGCAGCCGTTTATATTCTCAGAGTACAGAACAAAGCATAAGGGTATAGATCCAGAGGTTTTCATCGATGGAGAGCAAGGGGTCGAAGGTGGTGTAGTCAATGCTAACATATCCCCTGCTGTTACCCAGTTTACTTTTGGAATCAATGCTAAGTTTTAATCAGAAAAATCAATCTCATGAATAAGCAATTAATCAATAATATAAAGTATGGAGCTAAAGCCTGTTTTTTGGCTTTGAGCCTCTCCATGGCTGTTTCCTGCGATGGATTATTGGAGGAGGATGTCATTTCACAAATCGGGAACAATTACCTCAACACTCCAAAAGGTCTAAATGACGGCATAAATGCAGCCTATAGCACTATGAGGAGCTGGTATGGAACAGAAAGAGGAAACAATTTCAGCATTTTCGGAACTGATATTTATACCAATGGATCAGACGGTAGCTGGAAATTTATGAATACCTATACCAATCAATTTGACTCCCAGAATGGGCATGTTCGTGAGCTTTGGGATGAATTGTACAGAGGTATCAATACCTGCAATGCTGTAATCGAAAGAGCCGAGAACGTAACCGGAATGTCCTCCCAATTAAAAGCTCAGAGGGTTGCAGAAGCTAAATTTATAAGAGCTCATCACTATTTCTTATTGGTACAACTTTTTGGAGCAGTGGACCTCCAATTATCCGAAACCAAAGTTCCTACCAAAGAAGTAAGCAGAGCACCTGTTTCCGAAGTTTATGCTGCAATCATTCAAGATCTTCAGGAGGCCATCCCTAATCTGGAAGCCAAAGCTAAATCAAGCGATTATGGAAGAGCTACCAGACCTGCTGCAGAGCATTTACTGGGAAGAGTTTATTTAACCCGTGCAACATCACCTGCAGGCAGCGCAGCAGATTATGCGTCAGCAGAACCTTTATTGAAAAATGTAATTAATAATTACGGATTACGATTATTACCTGATTTTGGAGATGTACATCGCTTTGGAAATGAGATCAACGATGAGGTAATCTGGTCGGTTCAATATACCAGAGACCCTCTTACCAATGGTGGCGGCAATAATGCTCACGTTTTCTTCTTAATGGAATATGATATCCAACCAGGTATGATTCGGGATACTCAAAATGGTAGGCCTTTCAAGCGCTATAAGCCAACTACTTATTGCTTGGAAACTGTATTTGGAGAAAGAGTAAATGACAGTAGATATAAAAAATCATTTGTTGATCATTTTCTTGCCAACAGACCAGGTACATACAATACCACCTTTGACCCGACAAAGCAGAAAGTAACCTTTGCGCAAGGAGACACAACTATTTATCTACCCGGGTTTGAAATGCCTTTGGATGAGCAAGCAAAAAAGCCCTACCAGGTTCTTACCCCAAGTAGATATACGGAAAAGCTGTATCCATCTTTAAACAAGCATTTGGACCCCGGAAGAGTTGATAGAACACAATTTCAAGGTGGAAGGGATTATATCGCTATGCGCCTTGCAGACACTTATCTTCTTTTAGCAGAAGCCCAATTTAGACAGGGTAAAGTTGCTGAAGCTACCGAAACCATCAATGTGGTGAGAAGAAGAGCTGCTTTTCCAGGAAGAAGTAGTCAAATGGAAATTACTCCATCTCAGATGACTTTCGAATTTTTGACTGAAGAAAGAGCAAGGGAATTGATTGGCGAGCAAACTAGATGGTTAGACTTGAAACGCTGGGGTATTTTGGTAGAAAGAGTTAAGGCATTCAACCCTCAAGGAGCTCCAAATATTCAGGATTTCCATACTCTTAGACCTATACCTCAAAATCAAATAGATCGGGCTGAAGGTGGAGCAAGTGCTTTCCCTCAAAACCCCGGTTATTAAAAATTAGCTGGTTTTCAAACAAAAAACTGCTTCGATTTTCGGAGCAGTTTTTTTATTTCCAGCACACTAAAGCTGACTTATAATTTCTAAACCTTTTATCTCACAAGTGTCGACTCCCTAATCGTAATTTTACTGGGAATGGTAATCACCTGATTCAAAAGATCGGGCTGTCTGGGCTTTGTTAGCTTTTTGATTAAAAGCTTTGCACACTCCTCCCCTATAGTTTCTGCAGGTTGAGTGATTGTAGTTAGGGATGGATTTAGCAATCCGGCAATACTCATATTTGAGAAGGAAATAATCTTCAAATCATCCGGAATGCTCAAGTTTGTTTTTTTGACTGCCTGATAAGTAGCTAAAGCCAATTTTTCAACAGAAGAAAGTATACCATCCGGTCTGTTTGAGGACAACAGCAACTCTCTAATCAACTGAGTATTATCTTCATCACTATGACAGCAATGTAGGCTAAATGCGGGTTCAGGTTCCATTCCAGCCATTTTCAAGGCATCTACATAGCCTCTGTGCCTTTCTTTGGTAATGGAAAGTTCTTTACTAAGCATTAAAAATGCGATCTTTTTACATCCTTGCTGAATCAAATGCTTAGTTCCTTCGAAAGCACTTTCATAGTCATTTGTGATGAATTTGGTGGTGGGAATTTCTGAACAAATTCGATCAAAAAATAATATAGGCAAACCTCTATCATGCAAGCGCTTCAAATGAGAAACATCACTTGTTTGGCTGGAAACAGACATGACTATTGCATCAGCTCTGCCATTTTGAAGCAAAGAGAGGATTTTCTTTTCTTTCTCTACATCCTCGTGGGTACTGTAGACCAGCAAATGATAGCCATGCTCAGAAGTAATTTCTTCGATTCCATCGATCACCTGAGAGAAAAAGTAATTAATACGCTCAGGGATAATTACTGCAATGGTTTTACTCTTATTCTCCCTCAAACTTCTGGCAAATGGATTAGGCTGATAATTCAGTTTTTCCGCCATGCTAATCACCTTTTTTTTGGTGGCTTCGGAAATTTCGTAACTGTCATTTAAAGCCCTGGATACGGTAGATGGCGCCAAATTCAACTCAGCTGCCAATTCCTTGAGACTGATTCCATTATTCATGACTATTTTGGGTTTGTTAGTATAAAAGTCATTGAAAATACGAATCATTTTCGCTCTCTTGGTAAAATGGTTCGGAAAATTTCGCAAACGTTTTCGTATTTAAATCTTCAAATGCTCTCGATTCGGGGTAAATTCAAGTTTGAAACGGAATGCTAATTTGATGACCTTTTTCCCATGATTTCAACTGATTCGCAAGTGAATTTTCTATCCGAAGACTTCTTATTGCAAAACTCTTTTGCTAAGACGCTATACCACGATTACGCTAAAAATCTACCCATCATAGATTACCATAACCATCTTTCACCATCAGAGGTCAATTCCAACAGGCAATTTGATAATATGAGCCAAATTTGGCTGGTTGGAGATCACTATAAGTGGAGAGCTATGCGGACCTTGGGCGTCTCTGAGAAATATATTACAGGCAATGCTACTGATTCAGAGAAGTTTAAAAAATGGGCTCAAACCGTTCCTTACACCATGCGTAATCCGCTGTATCATTGGACTCATTTAGAGCTGAAAAGATATTTTGGAATTGAAGAAATATTAAATGAATCCAATGCAGCTGAAGTTTATCTTCATTGCAATGAATTACTTCAAAAGCCGGAATATGCCACACAAGGATTATTGGGGCAAATGAAAGTGGAAGTAATCTGCTCCACAGATGATCCAGTAGATTCACTTCAGGATCATGTAGATTTTAGCAGGACAAAAGCCTCCCTAACCATGTATCCTGCATTCAGGCCGGATAAAGCTTATGCCATAGAAAACCCGGATGCCTATCTATCCTATTTAGAAAAACTGGGAGAAGCAGCAGGAATTAACATTCAGAATTATGAAGATCTTTTGGCTGCTTTGGAAAATAGAATTGGATATTTTCATGAGAGGGGTTGTAGGCTAAGTGATCATGGTTTAGAGCAATTATATTTCTTTGAAAAAGACGAATTCAATCTTCAGGATCTATTTGAGTTAATTCGCTTCAAAAAGAAATTAGAACCCAAAGAAATCCAGTATTTCAAGTTCAAAACCTTGCAGACACTTTGCAAAATGTATCATTCCAAGGGCTGGGTTCAGCAGTTTCATTTGGGAGCTTTGCGAAATACCAATTCCAGAAAGCTGGCTGAATTAGGACCGGATACGGGATTTGATTCTATTGGCGATTTTGATCAAGCCCAAGCATTAGCAGGCTTCTTAAATTCACTTGATAGCAAGGATCAATTAGCTAAAACTGTCCTTTATAATCTCAATCCAAGAGACAATGAAGTATTTGCAACCATGGTTGGAAATTTTAACGATGGAAGCACTAAAGGAAAAATTCAATTTGGCTCAGGTTGGTGGTATTTAGACCAAAAAGACGGGATGGAGGCCCAGATGAATGTATTGTCAAATATGGGGTTGATATCATGCTTTATAGGTATGTTGACCGATTCCAGAAGCTTTTTATCCTTCCCAAGACATGAATATTTCCGAAGAATCCTTTGCAATCTATTTGGAAAAGATGTAGAAAATGGAGAGCTCCCCTGGGATGAGAAATGGCTTGGAAAAATCATTGCTGATATTTGCTACCATAATGCCAAAAATTATTTTGACTTTGATTCAAAAAATATAACAATCTGATAATGAGCAATTCTATTTTCAAACTTTCAGGAAAAATAATTGCCTTCTCTGGCGCAACCGGTGTGCTTGGCGAAGCGATGAGTAGGCACTTAGCAAAAGAAGGTGCTACTATATTAATTCTCGGAAGAAATGAAATAAAAATAAAAGAGCTCATAGCAACGATAGAATCAGAGGGAGGAAAGGCTGAAGGATATCTTTGTGATGTTACCGATGAAGATCAAGTAAAAAAGGCTGCAGAAGAAGTAAAAAATGCAGTCGGTAGCATTGATATCTTGATCAATGCAGCAGGTGGAAATATGCCGGGTGCTGTAATCAGACCTGATCAAAATTTTCTTGATCTGGATGCCAAAGCTTTGAAAAAGGTAATGGATCTCAACTATTTGGGAACAGTGCTTCCAACCAAGCATTTTCTCCCTTTGATGCTGGCGCAGAACAAAGGAAATATTATCAATATCAGCTCCATGGCTGCCAGTAGACCTATGACGAGAGTAATGGGATATGCTTCCGCCAAAGCAGCTATAGATAATTTGACCAAGTGGTTGGCTGTGGAATTGGCGAAGAAACATGGTCCTGATTTCAGAGTGAACGCGATTGCACCTGGATTCTTTCTCACAGAACAAAACCGGACTTTATTAACAGAAAATGACGGATCACTAACCAGTCGAGGAAATCAGATCATAGAACATACTCCTATGGATAGATTTGGAAAACCAGAAGATCTCTTTGGAGCATTACAATGGCTTTGTTCAGATGCCTCTGCTTTTGTCACTGGAACAATCATTCCGGTTGACGGAGGCTTTAGCGCATTTTCCGGTGTTTAATTTTCATGATCTCAACCCAATAAACCCTAAAAGAAAAATCAATGGCACTATTCAAAATGGAACAAACCATGCGATGGTATGGTCCTAATGATCCAGTCAGTTTAAGAGATATTCGTCAAGCAGGTGCTACAGGAATTGTAACTGCCCTTCACCACATCCCAAATGGGGATATATGGTCAAGAGAAGAGATCCAGCTTCGAAAAAAAACTATTGAAGATGCCGGATTAAACTGGTCTGTGGTAGAATCTGTTCCAGTTCATGAGCGTATCAAAACCAGATCTGGTAACTTTCAGGAACTGGTAGCCAATTACCAACAAACCATCAGAAATCTGGCATCTGAAGGAATTTTTACTGTTTGTTACAATTTCATGCCCATACTTGACTGGACTAGAACAGATTTGGAACGAGAACTTCCAAATGGATCCAAGGCTTTATTTTATGAAAAGAAGGCGGTTCAGGCATTCGACCTTTTTATTTTGAAAAGACATGCAGCTTTGGAGGAATATACTCCCAAGGAAATTGAGGAAGTGCGAAAGTATTATGAAGTCCTTTCTCCTGAAAAGAAGCAACTAATTATTGATAACATTCTGAAAGGCTTACCTGGTTCTGAAATTGGTTACACCTTGGATGAGTTCAGAGAAATGCTTTCAACTTATGAAGGCATCAATGCACCTAAACTTCAAGAGCATCTTAGGCTTTTTTTGGATGCTTTAGTTCCTGTAGCCGAAGAGGTGGGCGTTTACATGACGATACATCCAGATGATCCTCCTTTCTCGCTGTATGGCTTGCCTAGAGTAGTGTCAACAGCTGCAGATGCAAGAAGAATAATAAGAGACAACCCAAGTCCTCATAACGGATTGTGCTTTTGTACCGGAAGTTATGGAGTAAGACCAGACAATGATTTACCTGCAATGGTTGCAGAATTTGGTGATCATATCAATTTCATCCATCTGAGAAGTACTAAAAGAGATGAGGGAGGGAATTTCTTTGAAGACAATCATTTGGAGGGCGATGTGCCAATGGTTGCCGTAATTGATGAAATACTGAAAATTCAGGAAAAAAGGGGAAAAAGTATTCCTATGCGTCCTGATCATGGACATCAAATGCTGGATGATTTAGGTAAAAAAACGAACCCTGGCTACTCTGCAATTGGAAGATTAAAAGGTTTGGCTGAAATTAGAGGAGTGGAGCAAGCACTTCTTTACAGCAAAACCAAATGACAGAAAAAGAAAAAATGCTCGCCGGCCAACTCTATCAGGCCGGCGATCCTATTTTATCATCAGAGAGGCTAAGAGCAAGAAAGCTATTAAAGGAATTCAATTTTTCAGATCCGGAAGAATCCGAGAAAAGGCAAAATATCTTGAGCCAATTACTGGGCAGCATCGGTGAAAACTGCTGGATCGAGCCCCCTTTTTCCTGTGATTATGGTTATAATATTTCTTTGGGCAACCATGCCTTTTTTAATTTCAATTGTGTGATATTGGATGTTGTCCCTGTTACCATAGGGGATAGAACTTTAGTGGGTCCAAATGTTCAATTTTATCCAGCAACCCATCCTATCGATTCAAAAACCAGAGGAGAGCTTTGGGAATTCGGAAAAGAAATTCATGTCGGGTCAGATGTTTGGATTGCAGGTGGTAGCATTATCTGCCCAGGAGTAAAAATTGGTAATAGGGCAATCATAGGTGCTGGATCTGTTGTGACCAAAGATGTTCCTGATGATGTGATAGTTGCAGGTAATCCCGCCCGAATAATCAAAAAATTATAAGCTAAATTTTATGACTCAATTTTATTCTAAGCGAGACCTTAAGTTTCAACTTTTTGAATTGATAAAAGCTGATGAGTTAAATCAAATCGAATATTTCCAAGACCATAACCGGGAAACCTTTGAAATGATCCTTGAGGCTGCAGATCAAATAGCTCAAAAGTCTTTAAGACCTTTACTTACCGAGATGGATCGCAATGAACCCCAATTGGAAAACGGGAAAATCAAGATTCATCCAGGAATGAAATCCATCATACAACAATTCGGAAGGGATGGTTGGATTAACGCCACATTCAGTTACGAAGAAGGCGGCCAACAATTACCTTGGACTATACATATTGCAGCGGGGTTCATTCTTCAGGCAGCAAATTACTCAGCCTCTGTATTTCCTTTTTTGACTACTGGAGCTGCTAACTTGATACGAACTTTTGGTAGTCAGGAATTAATAGAAAAGTTTACACCAAATCTCTACTCTGGGCTTTGGCAGGGCACCATGGCTTTGACTGAGCCTGATGCAGGAAGTTCCCTCTCAGACCTAAGCACTACTGCGTTTCCGACAGATGAAGCTGGAGTCTATAAAATTAAAGGTCAAAAAATCTACATATCCTGCGGAGATCATGATGCCTGTGAGAATATCATTCATCTCATGCTGGCCAGAATAGATGGCGCACCTGCTGGAACAAAAGGAATATCTCTTTTTGTAGTTCCCCAAAAGCGAATTGATACAGAAGAAAGTAACGATGTATTAACTCAGGGAATTTATCACAAGATGGGTTATAAAGGAGCCCCAATAGCTCATCTGATGATAGGTTCAGAAGATCAGTGTGAAGGATATCTTGTGGGTGAAGCAAATCAGGGCTTGAAGTACATGTTTCAAATGATGAATGAGGCAAGACTTGGAGTAGGTATGAACGGGGTTGCAATTGCTACTGCCGCTTATTATTCCTCTTTGGCCTATGCGAAAGAACGCCCTCAGGGAAGGAGAATTAACAATAAAGATCTCAATCAACCACAAGTTCCCATAATAGAGCATGCAGATGTAAAGCGTATGCTTTTGTTTCAGAAAAGTGTCACTGAGGGTTCTTTGGCACTCTTGCTATACTGCTCCAAACTTGCGGATGAAGTCCAGCGGGAACCAAACTCAGAGAAGAAAAAAGCCAAGGAAGCATTGCTGGACTTATTAACCCCAATTGCAAAAAGCTACCCATCAGAAATGGGTGTTCATAGTACATCTGCAGCTGTTCAGGTTTTAGGTGGGGCTGGCTACACTACGGATTTTCCTGTAGAGCAATATTATCGTGAAGCCCGAATACATCCTATTCATGAAGGAACTACAGGGATTCATGGATTAGATCTTTTAGGAAGAAAGGTCTTGATGTCAGAAGGACTAGCTTGGAAATTACTTCACCAAGAAATATTGAAGAGCCTAAATCAGTCAAGCCTTGACCCTAATTTGAAATCAAGATTTGAAAAATACCATAGGATAGTTTTAGAAACAGCGGAGAAAGTATTGGCAAGGAGTAAAAAAGGCCTAGAATATTATCTTGCCGATGCCACTTTATTCCTAGAAATGTGCGGAATCCTTTGCGTAGCTTGGAAATGGCTAGATCAATCCCATATCGCCCAAAGTCAATTAAATGGTGGATCTCCGGAGAAAGCTTTCTATCAAGGTAAAATAATGGCCTCAGAATATTTTATGGAATATGAGCTAACAAAAATAGAATCCCTTGCAGCAAGGCTTCAATCGGAGAACTACCCTACTCTTGAAATGAAAAATGATTGGTTTTAATCCTTCAAAGTGAGAGCTACTGTTTAAATCGATCTTTATCCATGAATATTGAAAAACATTTGCTTATTTTGGCGAGCAATAAATTTTAACATCATTTAATATTAATGAAAAGAGTTTTAGTAAGTGGTGGTGGCGGATTTTTGGGTAGCCATCTATGCGATAGATTATTAAAGGAAGGTAACGAAGTACTATGTGTGGATAATTTTTTCACGGGAAATAGAAGAAACATTCACCATCTTTTAGACAATAAGAATTTCGAATTATTGAGGCACGATGTGACTCATCCTCTTTATGTGGAAGTGGACGAGATTTATAATCTCGCTTGCCCTGCCTCTCCAATTCATTATCAATTTGACCCTGTTCAAACGACCAAAACCTCCGTGATTGGTGCAATGAACATGTTAGGTTTGGCTAAAAGGCTGAAAATTAAAATCCTTCAGGCAAGTACTTCTGAAGTTTATGGAGATCCAGAAATCCATCCTCAACCTGAATCCTATAGAGGTAATGTAAATACGCTTGGTCCTCGTGCTTGTTATGATGAGGGAAAGAGGTGTGCAGAAACTTTATTCTTTGATTATCACAGACAGCATGGAGTTGCGATCAAAGTGATGAGAATATTCAATACTTATGGTCCAAGAATGCACCCGAATGATGGCCGAGTTGTCAGCAACTTTATTGTTCAGGCATTAAAAAATCAAGATATCACTATCTACGGCGATGGAAAGCAAACTCGTTCTTTCTGTTATGTAGATGATAATATCGAAGGAATGTACAGGTTGATGAACTCCAGAGACGGATTTACTGGTCCGGTTAATATTGGAAACCCCGGAGAATTCACCATGTTGGAGCTAGCCAACTTGGTAATCGAACTGACCAACTCGAAAAGCAAGCTGGTTCATATGCCATTACCACAGGATGATCCAATGCAGAGAAAGCCAGTTATCGATCTTGCAAAGAAAGAATTAGGCTGGGAGCCTACAATTCCACTCCGAGAAGGTTTGGTCAAAACAATTGAATATTTCGAAAGTATTATATAAATCAAAAGCCACCCTCTCGGGTGGCTTTTTTTTTATTTGTCTCCGTGCTTTTCTATATGAGCCTCTTTGATTTTTCTCCTCAGAATTTTACCCACATTGGATTTAGGCAGCTCATCAGTAAAATATACTTCTTTTGGAATCTTATAGTTGGTCAAAGATTCGTGGCAATGTGCTATAACAGCCTCAGCCTTCAGACTTTGATCTTTTGCTACTACATAGGCTACCACCTTTTCAGTTGATTTTGGATCCGGCATTCCTATGACTCCGACTTCTAGTACTCCTGGACAGGAAGCTATACAATCTTCAACTTCATTAGGATAGACATTAAACCCAGAAACTAGTATCATTTCTTTCTTTCTATCCACGATTTTGAAGAAGCCATCTTCATCCATAACTCCAATATCTCCTGACTTAAACCACTCTCCATGCATTACATTTGCGGTTTCCTCGGGACGATTCCAATAGCCTTTCATCACTTGAGGTCCTTTAATCAAAATCTCTCCTCTTTCTCCTAATCCCAATGGTTCACCCTCGTCATTGGCAATCATAACTTCCGTATTTGGCAAAGGAATTCCAATTGTTCCAATTCTCTCAGTTCCATCAATAGGATTACATGTAGCTACTGGTGCAGTCTCTGTCAAGCCATAACCTTCTGCTAAAGGAACTCCAGTGACTTTTTTCCACTTTTCAGCAGTAACTTTCTGAACAGCCATCCCTCCACCTACTGCGATCTTTAATTTGCTGAAGTCAAGATTCAAAAATGCTTCCTGATTGAGCAAACCATTGAACAAAGTATTGACTCCTGTAAAGACCGTAAACTGATGTTTAGATAAATCTTTACAAAAAGCCTTCATATCCCTTGGATTGGTGATCAAAAGGTTATGTGCTCCAATTTTTAGCATAGCCAAACAATTCACTGTCAAGGCGAAAATATGATATAATGGCAAAGCAGTAATTACAATTTCCTCTCGCTCTTTCAACTTAGGTTTCATCCAAGCAGAAATCTGCTGCATGTTGGCTACTATATTGCCATGGGTTAACTCTGCACCTTTGGAAACTCCTGTAGTTCCTCCTGTATATTGCAGGAAAGCGGTATCTTGAAGAGAAATCTTTGGTTTTTTGAAGCTATGCTTAGCTCCTTTTGAAAGTGTGGATTTCAAGGAAACAGCATTGGGAATACTGTAAGCAGGAACCATTTTTTTGATATGCTTCACCACCAAGTTTACCAATGTGCCTTTGAAACCGCCCAACATATCCCCCAATTCTGTAACTATGACATGTTTAGCGGGGATTTCATGAAGGATTTTTTCCAAGTTGTAGGCAAAGTTGGCAACGATCACGATTACATCTGCCCCAGAATCATTGAACTGATGCTTCATCTCGGAAGATGTATAAAGCGGATTGGTATTTACTACAACCATTCCAGCCCTCAGGGCACCAAACATCACCACGGGATATTGAAGAATATTAGGCATTTGGATTGCCACGCGGGAACCCTTTTTCAACTTTAATTCCTCTGTCAAGTAGGCAGCAAAGTGAGCACTGTATTCATTTACTTGATTGAAAGACAGTGTCTTACCCATACATTCATAGGCGACTGCATCTTTGTATTTCTCAACGCTTTCATCGAATAAATCTGCAACACTGGAGTATGCTTCACAATTCACTTCTTTTTCAACAGAGGCAGGGTAATGTTTAAACCACGGAAAATCCTTCATCGATTGGCTAATTTGGGTGTAACGTTATATTTAATTAAAGCCTAATATAATTCTATTTTAAAATTTTTCGGGCAATTAACTCCTTCATAATTTCATTTGTACCTGCATAAATTCTCTGAACTCTCGCATCTGCATAAGCTCGAGCTACTCCATACTCCCACATGTACCCATATCCTCCGTGTAATTGTACACATTCATCCGCCACCTTGCACTGAAGTTCGGTCATATTGTATTTAGCTGCAGATGCCATAGCAGGATCAACTAATTTGGAATTATGCAACTGCACCAAATGGTCACAATAGATCCTTCCCTGCTCCAAAGCTGCTGTCATCTCTGCTAATTTGAATCTGGTATTTTGGAACTCTGAAATACTTTTATTGAAGGCTTTCCTTTGCTTCACATATTCAACAGTGGATGCCAGCATATATTCTCCCAAAGCAACTGCCGCCAAAGCGACTACCAGTCGCTCTTGGGCAAGTTCAGTCATCAAATATTTGAACCCTTCTCCCAACTTACCAAGAAGGTTTTCCTTTGGAACTTTCACATCTTCAAAGAATAATTCGCAAGTATCTTGGGCATGAAGGCCTACTTTCTCAAAAGGCTTTCCTTTTGAAAATCCTTTCATATCCTTATCAATCAAAACCAAACTAATGCCTTTTGCACCTTTTGCAGGGTCAGTTTTAACCGCAACAACCACAACATCAGATAGATAACCATTTGTAATGAAAGTTTTACTTCCATTAACCAAAAAATGATCTCCTTTATCCTCAGCTGATGTACGCATTCCCTGTAAATCAGAACCAGCACCGGGCTCAGTCATTGCAACGGCACCGATAAAATCGCCTGAAACCATCTTGGGGATATACTTCCTCTTGGCTTCTTCTGTGCCATAATGCAAAATATAAGGCATCACAATGTCACTGTGAAGGGGATATCCAATCGCAGGTCCTGAGCATCCACTCAATCCCAATTCTTCGATTAATATCGCATTGTATCGGAAATCCTGTATGTTCATTCCTCCCAATGACTCGGGAGCTTGTATGCCTAAGAATCCGTTTTCACCAAATTTTTTCCAGGATTCTCGAGAAACCATTTTTTGTTTCTCCCATTCTGCATTGTAGGGGCTAATCTCTCTGGCAATAAAATCTTTTACACTCTGCCGAAAAAGCTCATGCTCTTCGGTAAATAACATTCGTGGTAGTCCAAACATTGGGTTTATATCGTTTTTAATTCCCTCAAAAATAGAAAATTCAGCTGTTTTTGAGGTTAATTAAGGGTTTTCATTTAAGGAAAAATAAACAATTCCTTTTCTGAAAAATTGATTAACAAGACTTATGTTTAAACTTCAACCACAAAGACATCTAGCTTTCCTATGACCGAGTTAAGTATCAACAGCCCCATTTCTGATTTAGAAGTACTGGATTTTTGGAAAAAAGGAGAAAAAATCCTCAATGTATTGCCTGCCGGCGACAGTAATATGAACCTGGTTTTAAGAGTACAGACAAATGAAAGGTCTGTCATCCTCAAGCAATCCAAACCTTATGTCAGGAAATTCCCTCAAATCCCTGCTCCCATCGAAAGAATTGATGTAGAATACCAATATCTCAGCAGGATTAATCAGCAGGAAAGTCTGCGTCCCTACTCCCCGGAAGTATTGGCTTATTATCCTGATCAACATATTTTAATTACTGCAGATTTGGGGACAGAAGGAGACTTTTCGAAAATGTATCAAGCTGATTTTTCTTTAAGTCAAAATCATGCAAAATCCATCTTTCAATATCTCAATTTCCTACATCAGGTTGATGGGTTGGGTTTTCCTGAAAATCTAGAAATGAAGAAATTAAATCATGAGCACATTTTCAATTTTCCTTTCTTAGAAGAAAATGGCTTTGACTTAGATAGCGTTCAGCCTGGCTTGCAGGATTTGAGTATGGCTTGGAAAAGGGATACACAGCTGAAATCCAAAATCACTGAATTAGGTAAAAGATATCTTTCTACCGGAAAGACTTTACTTCATGGTGACTTTTATCCAGGTAGCTGGATAGAATCCCAGGGTGATTTAAAAGTCATTGATCCTGAATTTGGTTTTATGGGAGATGCCGAGTTTGATCTAGGCGTGGTCTTGTCACATGGAGATCTCAGTGGAAACTCTGAAATTATTCAGCAAGCTTTCCAGGATCATTATACCCTGCCTTATTCCCAAGCTTTGTTGGATCAATATCATGGGGTTGAAATCTTGAGAAGATTGATAGGCATAGCCCAGCTTCCAGTAAATTTTAATCTGGAAGCAAAGAAAAAATTATTGGAAAAGGGAAGAAAGCTCATTCTTGGCTAAGTTGCCGTGAAAAACAAAAAAGCTCCAAACATCTGCGTCTGGAGCTTTTTTTCTTCAATTTTTGAATTAGAAATGGAGAATTTTCATTCTTCCTTTAGAGTCTGTTACCTCCAAATAAACTTCTTCAGGACTTAATCCCTGCAATTTGAAATCCTTGGTAAAGCCTTCTGAAACATTGATTCTTTCAGAGTGTAAAATTGCATCAGAATCTTCATGACGAACTTTAACTCGAACTCCAGGTTCGGTCAATCCAAACACAGATAAATTGATGGTCTGATCGTCCACTTTCTTACCGTAAGCTGCCAATGGATACTCATCAATTATTTTTTTGCGCTCAAACGTTTCCACCTTGTAAGTTACTTCCTCATCCTCCGTAGTAATTTTGACCTGATATTCTCCACAAGGCATTTCATTCAAGTCATAAGGAACGATTACTTGCTGGTCCTTTACATTTACTTTTCTTTGGTGGAGCATTTTTCCATCCTCATCAAGGATTGCTACTTTGGCTTTCCCAATACCTTCTTTAAGAAGGACGTTTACTTTTTTAAACCTGGCGCTGGCAGTAGATAAAGCCATCAAGTCTTCATTTGAATTTGAAGCCAGAGTGCTAGTTGCTAAAAGTCCGGCCATTGCGATTGTGAATAAGGTTTTCATAATGTGAGTTGGTTTAGTGTTTCAATGTCTACCCTCTTGCGAAGGACATACCAACTCTGAATAATCCCAGTTTCTCATTAGAACTGAGAAAATACATTTTTCAAAAAATTAACAATTGAACAAAATTAAATTTGGATAACGTGTCAAAAAATTAACAAAAACTGTATAACTACTGAGCAAATCCCCGTTCGCTTGTATCAGTTCCGAACAAAATCCTTGGATTTCCTACTGGAATAAGGTTGCATGATCACCGGTATTGTTAAGGAAAATTAATTCAAAAAAATTTTCCACTGCCTCATGCCAATTTTTACAATTAAAAAAAACCTGTACGCTTGTGTACAGGTCTTGTTCGTCGCGGGACAATTAAATTCTTCTTTTAAGATTTCTTAAACTCTGAGATCAACATTTTCACTCGATCTTTGATGTCTAAATTGCTGATATCCAGGTTTCCGGAAGTGGCCTTTAAGAAATCTTCTACTGCACCTTCATGATCTGTTGACTTCCCTTCAGCCAACGTTACATAGCGCATAGTAGACCAAAGCAAGGTCTTGAGCTGAGTCTTGCTATCATCAGTCATGTAGTATTCAACCACTATAGTATTGTGATTGTGCCAGATGATTCGGCTCATGATGCGAACCCACTCCCCCACCATAGCAGGTTTGACATAGCTGATATTATGATTGTACACCACCCAGGCAGCTTTATACTTTCGGATCAAATCAATAACTTCCAAGCCATACAGCTTTGGCACCTGATCCTCCCTCGCATTGAAGAAGTAATCAAAATACTTCGCGTTATTTAAATGCTGTAAAGGATCACAGTCTTGAAAACGGATAACAACTCTACTTTCCGTTTCCTTTGGATAGTGCTTTTCAGGGTCAAATTCAAACATTCTTTTAAAGGTCTTTTGAGGTAATTAAATGAATTCCTGCATCCTGCATTTCTTTCAAGGCCACATCTCCATCTTCCGCTTTGAGGTTTACAGGCTTGGTCGCATCAGTAATTAAATAGGTTTCAAACCCCAGGCTTTTCGAATCCATGGCTGTAAACTTCACGCAGTAATCTTGTGCAAGGCCGCAAACATATACCTTTTCCACTCCAATATCTTCTAAAAATTTTCCCAAACCTGTATCCCCTCTTCTGGCATTATCGAAAAAGCCTGAATATGAGTCCACTTCCGGATTAGTCCCTTTTTGAAAAATATCTTCCCATTGAGATTGATTAAGTTCTGAGGAAAATTGGGCTCCTTTGGTAAACTGAACACAGTGAACTGGCCACAAAACCTGAGTCAATCCATGGAGATCAATCAGCTCCCCAGGATTCTTGCCTTCATGATTGGCCGCAAAGCTTTGATGATCTACTGGATGCCAATCCTGAGTCGCTATGATCAATTCAAATTTTTCCTGAATTGAATTAATGATGGGTACAATTTGATCTCCATCAGAGACCGCTAAAGCGCCTCCCGGTAGAAAATCATATTGAACATCTACGATTACCAAAGCTGACTTTGAATTATGCATTGCCATTTTCCATCTTTTTTGCCTGTAAAACCAATTCCATTCTCAAATGGTGCAAATTTTCCTCCAAGCCCACTGGATATAGATGCGGATTGACCAATCTCTTATGTGTTTTATCAAAGGAATCCAGCTGTTTCTGCGCTCTTTCACGGATTTTTTGAATATCAGGACTTTGATAAACTGCTTTCCCATTTTTGAAAATAGGTTTTAATAAATCCTCTTCCTGATAAAATGCCGGCATGATTCTTTTTCTTCTAGTCGGATCAGTTGGATCAATAATGACCGTACCTCTCGGGTTGATCTCCTCATTTTCCAAGTAAATCATATCAGCCACTGCTTTGTCATTGGAGTAGTATCGCTTCACATTGTGAATTCCCGGAATATTGATTTTCAGGGATTGTTGACTGATTTTAATCTTAGGCTGAAAAATTCCATTCTCGGTTTTAATAGCTGACAACTTATAAACGGCGCCCAAGGCAGGCTGATCAAATGCTGTCACCAGTTTGGTTCCAACACCCCATACATTGATTGAGGCCTCCTGCCCTTTCAAAGAAGTAATGATATGCTCATCCAGGTCATTGGAAGCTACAATTTTTGCCTCAGGAAACCCTGCCTCATCCAAGAGTTCTCTTGCTTGATTGGAAAAATAAGCCAAATCTCCACTGTCAATTCGGATCCCCATCATCTCTTTCCCTTTTTTTCGCAAAGCTTGGCCAACCTTAATTGCGTTTTTGATTCCATTGATTGTATCATAGGTATCTACCAAAAAGACACATTGATTGGGAAATGCATCTGCATAGGCTTCGAAAGCTTCCAGTTCAGTCTCAAATGACATGATCCAGCTATGGGCATGTGTTCCGGAAACAGGTATTCCAAATAGTTTTCCTGCCATTACATTACTGGTAGAAGCACACCCTCCAATATAGGCCGCTCTACTTGCTGCCAATGCTCCATCTATGCCTTGTGCCCTTCGTAAACCGAATTCCAATACCGGTTCTCCTTTTGCTGCCAAATTAATTCTAGCAGCCTTAGTAGCGATCAATGATTGGAAGTTGAGGATATTCAGAAGGGGTGTTTCCAGCAATTGACACTGGATTAAAGGGCCTTTTACACGCACCATAGGTGCATTGGGAAATACCACGGTTCCTTCCTCCACGGCATCTATGTCACAACTGAATTTTAATTCGCTCAAATACTCCAAAAATCCCTTTTCAAACTGTGGGCTTCCATCAGGGGCTTTCATTTGTGAGAGGTACTCTATATCCTCTTTCCCAAACCTGAAATTACTGCAATAGTCAATGACATAATCCAGTCCGGCTGCCAAGGTAAAACCACCTTGAAATGGATGTTTTCTGAAAAACAGATTAAAAACAGCCTCCTGCTCACCTTTTCCCGATTTCCAATAGGCATATGCCATGGTAAGCTGATAAAAGTCAGTGAGAAGGGCCAAACTTCCCTGATATAAGTCTTTCGTGATTTTCATAATTTCAATTCTGACTTAAAAATATAACAGACATTGATTCTTCCCTAAAGTTTTCTAAACACATTTCAGGACAAATGAAGTTTTATCACTGATGAACTGTTTTTTTTGGATATTGTGGTTACAAAATTCCAAGCTGTATCGACCTAAAGATGAATAGCAAATGAAGCTAAATCCAAATTTCACTGATCAGGAACTGGTGGAAATGATCCTAACCAAAAACCGGCAGAATATGGCAATAACTTTACTTTATCGACAATATTACGGAGTCTTAGAAAATTACATTTTACAGAATTCCGGCAGCTCAGACGATGCGGCAGACATCATTCAGGAAGTAATGCTGATTTTTGTACAAATGATTTCTGAAGGAAAATTCAGAGCAGAGTCCTCCATCAAATCCTTTCTTTACAGTATTTGTAGAAACCTTTGGATCACAGAGTTAAGAAAAAGAAAAAGCTCTGCTGCAAGGCATGAGAAATATGAAGAAAGTACTGAAAAAGTAGATTCAGATGTCTCGGAAAGTATAGCAAAAACCGAAAGTCTCAAATACATCATGGGACTCTTTCAGGAGTTGGGAGACAAATGCAAGCAGATTCTTCAACTCTTCTACTATGAAGAACTTCCAATGAAGGAGATTTGCGAGAAGCTTGACTTTAGTTCAGAGCAGGTTCTCAGAAACAAAAAATACAAATGCCTGAAATCATTAATTGAAAAAACACAGGCTTCACCTCAAGTATATCAAAACCTTCAAAAAGCTTTACGCCATGAATAATATAGACTTGGAAACATTGGAAGCTTATTTGGATGGAAAATTAGCTTCTGAAGAAAAAATACTACTTGAAAATAGCTTAAAGGAAGACGCCTCCTTAAGAGAGGAACTGGAATTACTAAAACTCTCAAGAGAGGCAATAGCTATGAACTCCTGGGCAGAATTGATATCCGGAACTCAAAAATCATTTTTGAAGGAGAGGAAAAAAGCAGATTCAAAAGCCACTCCACTTTGGTCTTGGGCTCGAAGAATCGCCGCAGGTCTGTCTTTTTTACTGGTGGTGGCAACTGTGGTACTATTCGTCACAACGTCCCAAAATTCCATGGTAGAGAATTTTTACAGCTATCAAATTCCTGTGATGCGAGGAGATCAAAATACATTCTCACAAATTCAGGATGCCTACCTCAACCAAGATTATGAGCTGTTAGAATCTTTAAGAAGTCAGGTCAGTCAATCAGATTTAGAATCCCAATTTATTTTAGCCATGGCTGATATAGAAAACAAAAAGCCAGCTTCGGCTGAAATCATATTAAAAGATCTAGAAACCAGAAATTCGCAATTGGAAGAATCAGTATTTTCGGAGGAAATCGATTATTATCTGATCCAGTCATTACTTCAGCAGGAAAAATATGATGAGGCTGAATTACGTCTTGAAAAGATCTTGCAGGATCCTTCACATCGATATTTCAAAAACTTTACAAAGTCGGATTTATGGAAAATAAGAATTCTAAAACTGAAAAAGGGATTATAATAAAGCAAAAAACTCTCTTCGGGGAGTTTTTTTAATTTTTTTTCAGTTAAGTGGTTACATATTTGCAATTGACTCCGACAAAGGATTAAACCAACAAAAATTATGAGAACACTAATCAAATTAACACTAAGCACATTTTTGATTATCGGGCTAGCTGCCTGTAACAATGATGAAGATCCTCTTTCCTTAGGTGAAGGAGAAGTGAGAATGGGTGTTGGAGTCAAAATGAACTCCGGGACGAATCCAGGCGCAAGAATCCAAAATTCCGGACTTGATATCAACTCAGGCTTTTTACAAGTGAAAAAAATTGAGTTGGAAACAGAAGGAGTTGACGAAAATGGAGAATTCGAGCGTGAGCTTGAATATAAATTTCCAGAAATTCTGAAAATCGATTTCAATGAATTTGATTCAGGAGCCGACTTCTTTATCAATATTCCTGCTGGAAACTATTATGAAGTTGAATTTGAAATTGACTTGATTGATAACAGAAACGAGCCAAGCATTCAGCTAGACGGTACTTTTAATAAGGAAGACGGAAGTTCAGTACCATTTAGACTTCAGGTTTTTGGAGATGATGACGAGGACTTGGATTTTGAAGTTGAGTTGGAAGCCGAAGATGATGATGAATTATTCTTCCTCGATGCAGTAAATAATCCTTTGGCAATGTTAGAAATTAATGCAAAAGGTTGGTTCTCTAGTATCTCAAATTCTGAATTGGAAAATGCAGAATTGACTGATGGTGTCTTGCTAATTTCAAGAACAAAAAATAGAGAAATCTATGAAAGAGTATTGGATAAAATAGAAGCTTCAAGCGAAATTGAGCTGAAACTAAAATAGGGCTAATTTTCAGCGAAATAATCCGGCAGAGCAATTTGCCGGATTTTTTTATTCCTTTTTATTTGACCTGTAAATTATCCAGACTATACCCGCTAGAATAAAGAGAACTAAAGCTATCCTACCTATTACTTCTTTCACTTTTCGCTCAAAAGAAACTACTTCAGGCTGACCGATTAACACATAATTTGCCCAATAACCGGGATGTGAAAATTGCGACATTTTAGGATCGTTTAGTAGATCCAATTTTGCCAATCTTAATGCTGAGGCATAGGATTCTCCCTCTTGCAAATGTCTGTAAAATGCATCGGATAAATACACAGCTACCTGATTTTCGGTTAACCACAATGAGGTGATTAAATGATCAGCTCCAGCCAGAGCGAAGCTTCTAGCTAAACTGATCAACCCCTCAGAATCACTCAACTGCCCCGCTCCTGTTTCGCATGCACTGAGAAATACAAATTCAACCGAGTCCAAAGCCTGATAGCTCAATTCCTGAGAAAAAAGCCTAAATTCTTCCAGACCGGGATAGAATGCGATAAATGAAGAATTGATGTCCCCGGGCTCAGCTTTAGCATGCGTCGCCAGATGGATATAGGGATAATTAGGGGCTTCTTTCAAGAAAGTTTTCAGATCGGCAGACTCATCTGTAAACACGGTAAATCCTTTCCTGCTTATTTCCTCTTTGGATCCGGGCAATCTGGATAAGCCTTGAAATCCCTTTTGCTCAAATGGAGAAAAACCCAAAACAGCATTGGAAAACCATTCTTTCTTGGGTTCTGATTTAACCAAAGCAGCAGAAAACTGATATAAAACTGCAATTCGCTCAATTAAATATTCTCCATCAATGGGTAATACCTCAAAAGGAATAGAATTAAACTGCGCATGAGGAACTACAATCAACTGATTCCGGCTTTTCATTCTCACCAGCCAAGGGTCAAAAAGTGTTTTCCCAAATTGACTGATGAAGGCACCAGCATCATACTTTCTCCCCAAGTTAGGAGTTTGTAATGCCTTCCTCCAATTTTCAAGTTCTCTGAAATTGATTTCTTTGATATCCAACGCTTTGAAATCGAAAAATTCAGGCTCAACCCAAAAAACAAATAATTTTGAAGAAGTTTGGAATAGAGATAAACTCGCCTTCCTCCTACCCAATTGGTCCTGATATCTAGCTAAGCTGAAGACATCTGCATTTTCAAAATCAGGCAAAAAACTCTTGAATTCTTCACGTAACCTGGACAAGTCAACTTGCAGTTTGACAAATTCCTCCTGAAGCTTCTTTAACTCTTCGGGATCATTGGATAAATATTGTCTCTGATAATTTTTTGAAAGCAGAAACTGGAGGTTTTCCTCTTCCTGAAGCTTCGCTAAAGGGATTCCAGACCTTCTTTTGAGTCTTTCAAAATAGGCACTTTGTCTCAAAGCCCCAGCTTTGCTTTGCTCTGCCCAAACAAAAGCCTGCTCCATTAAACCCAATTCATCTCTCTCAAGAGCAATATTATAAATCCTCTCGATGGCGATTTGATAGGCCTTGAGAACTTGGTCTCCCAAAAAAATTCTAGCCTCATCGTTATCAAAATTGAAGCTGATGTAATTTGCAAAATCGAAAGCACTGAGATAGGTACTCAAGCCCAACCTGAACCATTTGGAATCTTCTTCTTTTTCATAAAGCATCCAGGCTATTTTCGCCTTTGATGCTAAAACTTCAAAGAGCGTTATAGACGACATTCCTAAGGATGATTTTTCCGGATTTTGAAAAATATCTGAGTTTTGAAAAGTTGGATGTAGCTCAATGATTGCTTTTTGGTAAGAATTCAAAGCCTTCTGATACTCCTTTTTTTGTTCATGGAGCTGGCCTCTAAGATTATGATAGATACCTCTCTGAAGATCTTTTTTCCTTGTCAACTTGGTCATAAGAGAGTCCCTGGTCCTATCCAAAGCCAATTCAGCGGCCTCGAGATCCTTTTTTAACAAATAACCTTTAGCAAGTAAATTCCAATGCGAAAACTTTAAAGGCTCAGAGGTCTCACTTATCTGGTTTAATACATCCAGCGCTTGATCAGGATTTCCCTCTTCCAAATGAGTGTTTGCCAGATTGATTCGAACTTGATTTGGATTAATCTCCCAAGTCAGTAAATCCTCATAAATCTTTTTCGCACTATCGTATTTTTCCAGATTATACAAGGCTGATGCCTTATTACTCAAGAAACTGTAGCGTGCATATCGTCCATAATCCCCTAAAGAAGAAGGCAAGGCTGACTCTGCCCTACTGAAATAGCTGATACTTTGGCTGTAATTTCCTGTTTCAAAAAAGTAAACCCCTAAAGCATTAAATAGCCGTTCAGGCTGAGTCTTTTCCTGAATTAATTTCTGAAGATTTTCCGCCTCCTTCAAATGATAAATTGAACTATCCAGCTTACTTAAGCTAAAAAGTAGCTCTCCCAAAAATAGATGGGATGAGTACACTAAAGTATCTGGAAGCTTAAATGCTTTGGCAAGTTGAATTCCTTTTCTGTAAGATTTGGCTGCAGCTTCATTTTCTCCATAAACTGAAAGTAACACTCCTAACCTTTCAGAGCCTCTCAAGAAAAGCTGAACCTCTTCAGAATTGGGAGTTTCAGCCAAAGCCTCAGAGTACAGCTTAATGGCAAGCCTATCATCCTCCTCAGTAGGTGAAGGCAACTGGTAAAGAGAGTCGGCTTTTTTCAGCAAATCCAGGTTTCCTTGCGCTAATACGCATATGGGTGAGAAGCATAAGCTTAGGAAAATGGAAAGATAAAGTCTCTTTAAAAACACGGAAATAGGGATAAACCCTACTCCAGACGAGCTACGATTACCACAAAAGGAGGTCTCGGCTTGCCGGCAGGTCGGGTTTCATTTAGTGATCTAAAATTAACCCAATTTCCTCCTCTTCGCTCATTGATCAAGTCATTTTTTTCCTCAATATCATCCAATAATGCTTGAGGAATGTCTGCCATAGTTTCAAAATAGAAAAATCTCAATGGGATAGAATTGAGTGCCAGATTGCTTAAGTCAGGTAATCTGTAAAGCAATTCAACATCTATGACTTCACCATTAACGGGAATAGTACCAAATGTCCCATTTTCAACTGTTTTTTGAAGGTCAAAAACACCTTTGGATGAAATCTCAAAACCGAGATCCTCTAGAGAAACACCGTTTTGATCCTCTACATCAAAATCACAGCTGGTATCATCATCGTCGTCATCATCTCCATCATCGCAGGGAAGTAACAAACCCGGAACTCCATTATATATCGGAGCTGCCTGTATTTGATTCTGTCCAAGGACATAAATACCATCCCGGTAATTCACCCCTCCGATGGTAACGAAAGTCTCACAGGAACTGGAGCTTCCTTCCGGAGTAAATGTTACTTTATATTTCAAACCGGTTTCACTTGCATTTACGTCAATTGCCCCCGTCTCTTCATTGATAGCCAATCCATCAGGACTGGCAGTGAAAGTTCCTGAAGCATTGGTAATAGGATTTACAATTACATTTTGGGTCCCATTGATGTAATAAATGGTGTCTGTGTAAGCAAATAGCTCGCAATCAAATGAATTATCTCTGATCTGATTATCCTGAACACAAGAAAAAGATAGCAAAGCCAATATGGCAAAAGTCAAAGTTGAAAGTAAAGCATGTGGGCGCATGAGTTCCTTTTTTATTTTAAGTCGATTCCAATTATAAAATTGTAATCAGAAAGCACATTATTTTTCTCTTAAATTCAACAAAATACCTATTAATACCAATCCCATTCCAACATAGGACATTATTCCGAAGGTTTCTCCAAATAGAACGAACCCAAAGAACAATGCATATAAAATCCCTAAATAACTCAGGCTGGAAATCTTTGAGACATTGGCATTTTGATAAGCAATTGTCATAAAATACTGTGCTGCCTGAGTACAAATACCTATCCAAAGTAAAATCAACCAATCCCAGCCTATGGGTTGAACCCAGGTAAAATAACTGATCAACGTAGCAACTGGAAGAGTTACCAAAGGAAAATAAAATATGATCACCAGCGGGTGCTCTGTGTTTTTGAGCTTTCGAATCACATTGTAAGCCAAACCAGAAAAAAGTGCAGCGATGATTCCGATTCCGGCATAAAAGAAATCTATTCGAGGATCAAAACCCTGTATCACTAAAACGCCGGCGAAGGATATAAAGAAATAAAGAAACTGTATAGGTTTGACTTTTTCTTTGACTAGAAAAATACCAAGAATGGTAGTAAAGATCGGGGATAGATATTGTATAGTTACGGCACTGGCCAATGGGATTTTCTGAAGCGTGTAAAAGAACCCTATCAGGCCCACTGAACCTACAATTCCACGGATAACCAACAGTTTCTTATTATTCCCAAAGACCGGTATTTTTTGATTTTTCAAAAAAACATAGCTGAAAATCAAGGAGAAAATAGACCTAAACAGAATAATCTCTATGGCAGGGATATGAGGAATGAACTTGACTGATACATTCATCAACGCAAAAAATACTCCAGCCAAAAGCATGGATTGAACGCTAGAAATCTTCAATTTTTTATTTCATTTTTAGGGTGTTGTACTTACAAAGCAAAATTATCATTGGAGAGTTCAAAAAAAATCTCCTAAAACAGAATAAACTATCTATACTTAGAAGAGTTAAGAAAGATAAGATGGCATTAAAACTAGGACAAATCGCTCCGGATTTCACTTTGAAAGGAACATCCGGAACGGAACTCAAACCCAGCAGGGATTTAGAAGGTAAATCATTCATCCTTTATTTCTACCCAAAAGATTTTACAAGAGTTTGTACTGCAGAGGCATGTGAATTCAGAGATCAGTTTGCGGCATTTCGGGATCTGGACATTCCTGTTTTTGGCGTTAGCAGAGATGACTTGGATACGCATGAGAAATTCAAAAAGCAATTCAATCTTCCCTTCGAACTTTTATCTGATACCTCAGGAAAGGTTTGCCAAAAATACGATGCCTTGGTACCGTTGATAAAAATGCCAAAAAGGATTACCTATCTGATAGATGCTGAAATGAAAATAGCTGGAGTTTTTTCAGATATGTTTGAATCCAAAGGACATATAGAAAGCATGCTCAAAAAACTCAATAAATAAGTTAGCTGAGAATATTTCCGTCTTTCATTTCCACTTTTCTATCAGCCATGGCAGCCAATTCCTCATTGTGAGTAACTATCACAAAGGAATGCCCCAACTCTTTTCTCAAGGTAAAAAACAGCTCATGCAAAGCTCTTGCATTGCTGGTATCCAAGTTGCCGCTGGGTTCGTCAGCAAACACCACTTCCGGACTATTGATCAAGGCTCTCGCCACTGCCACACGTTGCTGTTCCCCACCGGATAAAGTGGATGGTTTATGATCCAGTCGATGGGAAATACCAAGAATTTCAGCTAATTCGCCAGCTTTTTTTTCGATTTGCTGAGGATTTTTTCCCTGAATAAAGCTTGGTATTTGAATATTTTCCAAAGCTGTAAACTCAGGAAGTAAATTATGAAATTGAAAAATGAAGCCTATTTGCTGATTTCTAAATTGAGCCAGCCCCTCTCCTTTCATGGCTATTAAATCCTTACCATTCATGGACAAAGTTCCTTGATCTGGCTTATCCAAAGTCCCCAAAATATGTAACAAAGTACTTTTTCCGGCACCCGATGAACCGACTATGGAAACAATCTCTGAAGTGGAAATCTCAAGATCCACCCCTTTTAAAACATGGAGATTTCCATAGGATTTATGGATGTCTCTGGCTATCAACATACTATTAAAATTTACGCTCCTAAAATTAGAACAATTCTTCGAGGCAAAGGACATTTATGCCATCAAATAAGGTCCTAACAAATAAAAAAGGCAAAATTCAGGTTTGATTTATCCACGGCTAGGGCTTAACTTCGCCCAAAAATTTTGAGAGATGAACATTCACGAATATCAGGCTAAAGAAGTACTAAAAAGTTACGGCGTTAGAATTCAGGAGGGCATCGTAGCAGACAGTCCCGAAGCCGCACAAGAAGCTGCAGAAAAACTAAACGCTCAAACAGGAACTTCCTGGTATGTGATTAAAGCTCAAATCCATGCAGGAGGCCGTGGAAAAGGTAAGGTTCAGGAAACTGGTTCCAATGGTGTTGTACTTGCCAAAAAATTGGAAGAGGTAGCTGAAAAGGCTAAAAATATCCTTGGAGGAACTTTAGTAACTCACCAAACTGGACCGGAAGGTAAAAAAGTAAACAAAGTTTTGATCGCTGAGGACGTATACTACCCAGGTGATTCAGAACCTAAAGAATATTATGTTTCTATCCTTTTGGACAGAGCTACAGGATCCAATGTGATCATGGCTTCTACCGAAGGTGGTATGGATATCGAAGAGGTAGCCGAGAAGCATCCTGAGAAAATCATCAAAGAATGGATCGATCCTAAAGCAGGACTTCAGGGATTCCAAGTAAGAAAGGTAGCTTTCAAATTGGGATTGAGCGGAAATGCTTTCAAGGAGATGACCAAATTTATCACTGCGCTTTATAAGGCGTATGAAGCTACAGATTCTTCTCAGTTTGAAATCAACCCGGTATTGAAAACTTCAGATGATAAAATTTTGGCAGTAGATGCTAAAGTAAATCTGGATGACAATGCACTTTACAGACATAAGGATTTGGCTGAATTGAGAGATTTGGCTGAAGAAGATCCATTGGAAGTTGAAGCTGGAAAATCCGGCCTTAACTATGTGAAGTTGGATGGTAATGTTGGCTGTATGGTGAACGGAGCAGGTCTGGCTATGGCGACTATGGACATGATCAAATTATCTGGTGGTGAGCCGGCTAACTTCCTAGATGTAGGAGGAGGAGCAAACGCTACTACTGTAGAAGCTGGATTTAGAATTATTCTTCAAGACCCTAACGTGAAGGCGATTTTGATCAACGTATTCGGTGGTATCGTAAGATGCGACAGAATCGCTAACGGTGTGGTTGAAGCTTACAAATCAATCGGAGACATTCGAGTTCCTATTATCGTAAGACTTCAGGGAACCAACGCTGAAGAAGGTGCTAAGATCATTGACGAATCAGGCCTTAAGGTTTTCTCTGCAATCACATTGAAAGAAGCCGCAGAAAAAGTACAAGGTGTACTAAAAGGCTAAAATATAGCAGCACTCGTAGTTCAACTGGATAGAATATCGGATTTCGGCTCCGAGGGTTGAGGGTTCGAATCCTTCCGAGTGCACTCTTATAAGCTCAGACTCCTAGTCTGGGCTTTTTTTTGTTTAATCAAACTAAATCGATAGATTCATGCTCGATTCAATTTTTCGATTAGATGAAGCGACTGACCTTTCTCAACATCTTGATTTTAATTCTTTCTGTTTATGTTCTTGGAGCCTTATTGATTGACTCTCTTTTTGAGCTACCAGATGAAACAAGCAGGCTTTTACAAGTTTTCGACTTTGTAATCTGTATCGTCTTTTTTGTTGATTTTTGCATTCAATTTTATCAGGCTGATAACAAGTGGAAATTTATGCGCTGGGGATGGATTGATTTAGTAGCAAGTATTCCCATGGTGGATGCCTTCCGAATAGGCAGACTTTTTCGGTTTATACGAATCCTTAGGATTATTAAAGCCTTTAAGAGTCTTAAAGAATTTATGGACAGTTTCTTCTTAAATAGAGCTCAGGGAACTTTAAATTCAGCAATGATTGTCGCTACATTAATGATCTTATTTGCATCTATTACGATCTTACAAGTCGAAAATGATCCTGAAAGTAATATTCTCACTGCGGGGGATGCCCTTTGGTGGGCTTTTGTAACCATAACAACTGTTGGCTATGGAGACTTTTACCCAGTTACGCTTGAAGGAAGATTAATTGCCATGGTTTTGATGACTACAGGAGTTGGACTGTTTGGAACGTTCACAGCCTATGTGGCTAGTTGGTTTGTGAAAGAATAATCAAAGTTTATTATTATTTCTCAATTCAAAGCCAACCAAAAGACTTAACGAGTAGATAGGTGAAATAAACTAGCAATGCAGAAAGTAATAAATGAAGAACTCCTTTAATTCTATAGCGTAATAAATGCTCTTTTGGGGCCTCTATTGGGATGAAATCTTCAACTACCCTATTGCCAATTAACTTTTTCCCTCCATTAAACCGTCTATCCTGTTGATATACTCCTACAGATTTTTTGACTTTAACTTTTGTGACATTTTTTGAAAAATAGGTTAAACCAGAACCTGCAAATAAAATCCATTGAATCCAAAACATAAGTGGAATAGAAAATCCAACAAGAAGATAATACCACCATTGATTTGATAGCCAAGGTTCTGGTTTAAAATCCGATGATATTATTTCTCCATCTACTTCGACAACCGAATGATTTGATACGCCTCGAATAGGAATAGCATGTCTATCTCCATAAATTTTATTTGAAATGACTCTTCCACCATCTCTACCAATTTGGGATACCGCTGAGTTAATAAATGTTTTAAAAAGATTAGCCATAACAAAAATACAATTAGTTAAAACTAATAATAATTTTCATTAAAATCTTTCTCTCGGATTGTTTGGGACGAATATTTAGAAAATATTTTCTCCCTAAGGAAACTCCCATAAAATATGAAGTAGGAAAAGTGAAGTAAAGAAATAAGTTTAAAAGCTATAAATTGTACTTATCCAAGATTAAAATAAAAAAGCAGGAGAAAATCTCCTGCCCTTTATTTGAAAACTAAACCAACTATTATTTAACTACCACAATGAATTCAAAAATAATACAATTATTAACAAAACAAAATCCAAAATAAAAATTTGTTTTTATTAATTACTTAGCCGGAAACGTACTGCGCTTAAAGGAAATCCCCAAAGCTAGCCCTTGGCTAAATTGTATTTTATCGTCTTGATCAATATCGTAAATGCTCAAACTGGTTAAACTCACATTGATCAAATTGGAAACTTTCGCTGTTAATGCTACATCCAATCTATGATCAATCGTGTCAAATGCCAAGGTCTCGTAATTTGCATACAACTGGTAACGCACCAGGAGAGAAACATTCTCTGAAAGTTGTTTATTCCAATCTGCCATGATATTCATGGCAAGCAATTCTGTTCTGACCTTGTCTCCTATCGGCACTCCATAATTTTGAGGGACATTCAAATATAATTCGGTATCGGTGACAAATGTAAATCTCGGAGCAAAGGGGGATAAACGAAGGCTAAACTCATCATTGGGCTTATACTCAAATCCCAAAGCAAATGTAAGGTAAGCCGGATTGGCAAATTTGGAAATTAAGGTTCTGCCTGTGTCGTCAAAGTTATAGCCTGGTGCAAACTGAGAAAGGAAATTTGCAGAGGAGTATAAATTCCAGAACTCGCCAATTTTGTATCCGACTTTTGAATCTAGAAATAACCTATCATTGGATTTTCTACCGTCTTGGTCTTGGTTTTTTACCACACCGTAAATGAAATCCAAGGTATTATCCCAAGTCCATTTCTCCTTCTTATAATTTGCCCTACCCTGAAGATAGGTACCAACTGCAATGGAGTTCACTCCACCACCCGTCCAGTTACCACTGAATGATGCTTGGTTAAAGTTTAGACCTCCCCCTATTTCTTTTAACCAATAAGTCGTATCCTTTTCAGTTTCTTGGGCTTGCGCAATGGCTACCCCAAAAACTAAAAAGAAAAGCGTAAATATTCTTTTCATAAGTATACTGATTCATTAAATTAACTTAGACAAGAAAACAAAATATGGAAAATGACTTTGAAAACGAATTAATAGTCAGGGATTTTTTGGCTAGACAGAGAACTACTTTAGCCAATCAAAGAACCCTACTATCCTACATCCGTACCTCATTGTATTTCCTGGTAAGCGGTACGGCATTGTTTGAGGTAAAAAATTTGGATCACATACGAGATTTGGGATACTTGTCTTTTGCATTATCTCTAATTTTAATCATTCTAGGTTTTTACAATTATTTCAGAGTTCGGAAAAAACTCAAAAAAGGCACTTATCACCTGATGTAATATGACATTTGAAATCGGTCTTGTTTTCGCCATCATTGGTTTGGCGATGATTTTATTTTTTACAGAAAGGCTGAGCATAGATACCGTTAGCATTGGCATCATGGGGCTTTTCATCTTTACAGGGATTTTAGACCTAGAAGAGGGCTTTGCCGGCTTTTCCAATCCTGCTACAGTCACTGTAGCAGCCATGTTTGTTATCTCTGCTGCAATCTTTAATACAGGACTTTTAGACTCATTCGGTCGTTTATTGACACTTCAAGCCCAAAAAAGTGAGGTTGGTCTGATATTAAGTTTGATGCTCTCCGCAGGTATTTTATCCGCATTCATCAACGATACTGCAGTTGTCGCCTTATTGATGCCAACAGTCATTCAGCTTGCCAAGAAAAATGGGATTTCTCCCTCAAGGGTTTTAATGCCTTTATCTTTTGGAGCTTTAATGGGCGGAATATGTACCCTACTAGGTACTAGTACCAATATCCTGGTAAGTGGAATCGCTGCAAGAGAAGGCTTGGAGGAGTTTGGTGTATTTGAAATGACTAAAGCCGGAGTTATATTTTTTATCGCTGGAATTATATATATGATTTCTATAGGCACTTGGCTTATCCCAAAGCGAAAGGCTCATTTCAGCGTAAAAGAAAGCTCCCATCTTGGAAATTACCTCATTGAGATTGTCATTACCAAGGAGTTTGAGCAAATCGGTGAACCTTTTCACAAACAGAAATTATTCAAAGCTTATCCAATTGAGGCCCTCCAAATTTTAAGAGCAGATGGAAGAAAAGTGAAAGTATACCCCAATACTCCCATTGAAAAAGATGACCTGATAAGAATCACTTGTGAAAAAGAAACCATACAAAAACTCAAGAAAATCGCCGGTCTATCGATAAAATCAGAATTGGAATGGAGCACGGAGAATGTGACAGATGATGAAGTTAGACTGTATGAAGCATTAGTCACTCCAAACTCAGACTTAGTTAATAAAAAGCTGTTAGCTCTTAACTTCCGGCATATTTTTGATCAGATTACTGTAGTGGGTATACGACACAGAGCTGGGCTTTTGGAAGGATTACTCAAGCAGACCAAACTTCGCGCAGGGGACATTTTACTTCTTAGAGGTACAGAAGAAGCAATTCAAAGGCTAAGTGAAGGAAACGACCTTCTATTACTGGCTGAAAACAAGAGCAGAAATATCAATAAGACTCAGAGTATTCTTACCGTGGCTACCTTAGCAGCTGTAATATTACTTTCGGCTTTCAAAGTTTTTCCAATTGCAGTAAGCGCAATAGGTGGTGTGGTAGTACTTGTCTTACTTAAATCCATCAACCCTTTGGAAGCTTATAAAGCTATTGATTGGAAAGTAATTATGATGCTGGCCGGCGTGCTTTCTATGGGTGCCGCTCTTGAGAAAACCGGAGGAGCACAGCTCTTAGGGGATGTTATCACAGAAAACCTAGGTGAATTTGGACCAAGGGCCGTCTTGGGAGGAATTTTTGGACTAACTTTCTTATTGACCAATATTATGTCCAATAATGCTACCGCTGCTCTCTTAGCTCCTATTGCCATCACTGTAGCTGCATCAATTGGAGTGGATAGCAGACCTTTTTTGATGGCTGTTACATTTGCGGCAAGCTTAAGTTTTATGTCTCCTATGGGTTACCAGACTAATACGATGATTTATAATCCAGGAAATTATAAGTTCAGGGATTATTTGGTGGTGGGAATTCCACTAAACCTGATCATGTGGATATTAGCAACTTGGTTAATTCCATATTTTTATCCATTTTAATTATTGGATTAATCATCAATAAAACCAACCTTTATACTCGTTTTTGTTCCATTCAAACCCTTTTTCAATGAAAATCTTCGGAATTATTTTAATTATTGCAGGCATTTTTATGCTCTTTAGTGGTAGTATCAGTTTCACTACCAAAGAAAAAGTCATAGATGCGGGGCCATTAGAAGTCACAGCTGACAAAGAAAATAAGCTGGATTGGCCTCAATATGCCGGAGGAATTGTGGTGGCAGCAGGAATTGTTCTATTAGCTGTTGCAAGTAAAAAGAAATAAAAAAAAGCGCCTCTCGGCGCTTTTTTTTTAATCTATTATGGATATCCACTTTCTTACCCATTTTGACAAAAATACGGCTTATTGTCTGCTAAAGGGATCAGAATCCGGAAGCTTCGGTCTTCGGTCATCGATCTTCCATCCAGTCAAGCATAGAAAATAAGGCAACTGGCATAATTGCGGATAATCAGATTATCTATTAACCTATTAATCTGACCTGCATTACCTTATCAGGGTCCAGATTGAAAAATTCTTTGTGAACATTGAATACTTCTTCCCCATTTTTCGGCTCCTTAGCCAGATAGGTCCCATCCTCTTGCATCACGTATGAATTGAAATTATCCCGAAGATTAAAAGCTAAGATATTCATCAACTGCTTTTCCAACAATGGAGATTCAACCTTGAACAAAGACTCCAGTCTTTTATCAAAACTTCTCACCATCATATCAGCACTACCTGCATAAGTTCGTGTTTGACCATTATTATGGAAATGATAAATTCTGGAATGCTCCAAGAAGTCACCAACAATAGAAATCACTTCTATATTTTCACTCAGGCCAGGTCTTCCAGGTCTTAGGCAACAAATTCCCCGAATCACTAATTTGATAATCACACCCGCCTGAGAAGCACGGTACAAGGCATAAATAATTTCGGAATCCTCCAAAGAATTGACTTTGATAAAAATCCCACTTGGAAGACCATTTCTTGCATTTTCTGCTTCCTGCTCAATGTATTCAATTAGCTGATTTCTCATATCCCGAGGAGCAGTAATCAAATTTTGATATTGAGAAGGCATACTGTGTCCTGTAATTACATTAAAGAATTCTGATACATCATTTGCCAAAACCTCATTAGTAGTCAGAAGGCCAATATCTGTATATAGTCTTGCTGTATCCTCATTGTAATTACCTGAGCCTAAGTGAACAAAACGCGTTATCTCATTTCTGTCTTTTCTTACAATCAAAAGAAGTTTGGTATGCGTTTTCAAATGAGTGATTCCATAAATCACAAAGCATCCCGCCTTTTGAAGTTTTTTGGCCTCTCTGATATTATTCTCCTCATCAAATCTCGCTTTGACTTCAAAAAGAACAGAAACGTGCTTTCCATTTTCTGCCGCCTTCAACAAAGCCTTGGTAATTCTACTTTCCTTAGCTAGCCTGTAAATGGTCATTTTGATGGCCATTACATCCGGATCATCGGCTGCTTTCTCAATGAGATCCAGAATAGAGTCAATGTTATTATATGGGTGATGAAGCAGGATATCCTTTTCTTTCAAAATCTCAAAGATATCAGCAGTCCCTTCATCCCTATAAGAAAGAGGCTTAACCGGCTCAGGGATTTGTGGCAATCTATCTCTGAATTTTTTATTTCCTACGATTTGCCAGAAACCGGTAAAATCAATCATGCTGGATCGCTTCACCAAAAAGACCGAATCACTTTTCAGATTCCATCTCTCTAATAATGAATTCAGCATCCATTTGCTATACCCTTCTTCAATTTCAATTCTAACTACCCTACCGGTTTTTCTTTCCATCAACTTCCGCTTCACTTCTTCCAGAAAGTTCGCGTCCATATCTTCACTTTCTTCCAGAGTAAAATCACCATTCCTGGTAATTCTGAAGAGACTGACTGCTTCTATTTCTACATTTCTGAAAAGCGAAACGATGTTTTCCCGAATTACCTCTTCAATAGGAATCAAAAGCAACATGTTATCCCTCTCGATTTCAAAAAATCGAGGGATATTTGCCGGGATCTGCACAAAGCTGAGTTTGCGCATATCCTTCTTCTCTCCCGGGCTAGTTGTCACCACACCGAAGATCAGAAGCTTATTCATCAAAATCGGGAAAGTTCTGTACCCGTCATACACCATGGGCGTGAGCATTGGATAAATAGCCTTCTGAAAATACTGACGGACCTTTTCCTGCTCATCGGCTGTCAGTCTGGAAGTATTGACCAAAGAAATCCCCTCTTCGCCCAGTCTAGGAAGTACATTTTCAATAAAATGCTGATGCTGCTCTGCATGAAATTGCTGGCAATCTTTCATCAATTTAGCCTTGAAAGGCTCTTCTCTTAGGCCAGAATAATCTATCCGCTCTTTATCATAATCCAGGTAATTGTACAATGACCCTACACGGATCATGAAAAACTCATCCAGATTAGATGCAGTGATTGCCAGAAATTTTAATTTTTCAAAAATGGAACGATGCTCCTTTTTGGACTGATCCAGCACGCGTTCATTAAATTTCAGCCAGCTTAAATCCCTACTGACTAAATCACTTTTTTGGATGATTGACTCATATTTATCTCCAACTGCCAGTTTCATACCTGATAATTTTGTTCCTGAATAGCTTATCTTATTTATTGGCCAAAAAAAGGGGCTCGAAAGCCCCTTTGGGAAGTATTAGGTATCGATTTTTGCGTATTTAGCATTTTTCTCGATAAACTCTCTTCTTGGGGCGACTTCATCTCCCATCAGCATGCTAAAGAGATGGTCTGCTTCAGCTGCCGAATCGATAGTCACCTGTTTAATAGTTCTGACATTTGGATCCATGGTGGTAGTCCAAAGTTGCTCTGGATTCATCTCACCAAGACCTTTGTATCTCTGAATACCGACACTGTCCTCTTTACCGTCTTTGGCCATCTCGGAGACCAACCTTTTTCTCTCTTCTTCAGTCCAGCAATAGCGTTCATCTTTACCTTTCTTCAATAAATAAAGTGGTGGTAAAGCAATGTAGATATAACCTCTTTCAATTAAGGTTCTCATATATCTGAAGAATAAAGTCAAGATCAAGGTTCGGATGTGGGAACCATCAATATCAGCATCCGTCATGATGATGATTTTGTGATATCTCAAACCTGTCAAATCAAGTTCCTTATCGTCATCAGCAGTTCCAAACTTAACCCCTAAGGCAGTCAGGATGTTTTTGATTTCATCATTATCGTAGATTTTGTGCTCATGCGCTTTTTCTACGTTCAGGATTTTTCCTTTCAAGGGAAGAATGGCCTGAAAATCTCTATCTCTCCCTTGCTTGGCTGAACCACCTGCAGAGTCACCCTCCACTAAGTACAATTCGCAAACAGTAGGATCCGAATTTGCACAATCCGCAAGCTTTCCTGGAAGGCCTCCGCCTCCAAGTACATTCTTACGCTGTACCATTTCACGAGCTTTTCTGGCTGCATGTCTTGCCTGAGCTGCCAAGATTACTTTTCCTACGATGATTTTCGCCTCTTTTGGATGCTCTTCCAACCAAGACTGTAATGTCTCAGAAACAGCAGAATCTACTGCGCCTACCACATCGGAGTTACCCAATTTAGTTTTGGTCTGGCCTTCAAACTGAGGCTCTGCAACTTTTACGGAAATAACTGCAGTAAGACCTTCTCTAAAGTCATCACCGGAAACCTCAATCTTCAACTTATCCAACATGCCGGATTTATCCGCATAGGACTTGAGCGTTCTGGTTAGAGCTCTCCTGAATCCAGTTACATGGGAACCACCTTCATAAGTATTGATGGTGTTCACATAAGAAACCACATTTTCGGAATAGGAGTTATTATAGCTCATCGCTACCTGTACAGGTACATCCTGATCTAAAGCTTCTATATAAATAGGTGCATCGATGATTTTCTCTCTAGTCTCATCCAGGTATTCTACGAATTCAACCAGACCACCTTCAGAGAAAAATTCATCAGACTTTGGATTTCCATCGTCTTCAATTTCTCTGAGATCCTTGAGGTAAATTCGAATTCCTGCATTCAAATATGCCATTTCTCTAAGCCTGTTGGCAATGGTTTCATATTTGAATTCAGTAATGGCAAAAATGCTGGAATCTGGCTTAAAGTGAATGATCGTTCCTCTCTTATCAGTTTTTCCTATTTCTCTGGCAGGATATTGAGGAACACCAATTTTAAATTCCTGCTCGGTGATAACACCGTTTCTAAATACTGTGGCTTTCAAGTCAGACGACAATGCATTCACACAGGAAACACCCACACCGTGCAAACCTCCGGAAACTTTGTATGTGTCCTTATCGAATTTACCACCAGCGTGAAGCACTGTAAGTACGACCTCCAAGGCTGAACGTTTTTCCTTAGGGTGCATATCGGTTGGAATACCTCTACCATTATCTTCCACAGTAATGGAATTGTCTTCATTGACAGTGACATGAATAGTATCACAATGACCAGCCAAGGCTTCGTCAATGGAATTATCCACTACTTCCCAAATTAGGTGGTGAAGACCCTTTACTCCTACATCTCCGATGTACATGGCAGGTCTTTTTCTAACTGCTTCCAGACCTTCCAAAATCTGAATATTGCCGGCTCCGTACTCTGCCGGATTCTTCGCTTTTTCTTCGCTCATATTAACTGGAAAAAAACCCTTAAAACGGGCTTAAACGGTGATTTTCTGAAATTCAATTGATTCGGCAAGATAAGCAAAAAAAGTGACTCAAACGAGAATATTTACAGCATTATCTACCTGAATAGAATAGTATGCCCCGCCTATAATAATCCAAATATTATTCTAAAATTCATATTTTTTGTAAAATTTTTTTCACCTATTCCTACCTGATTATAGTACATATAAACTTGTTTTTTAACACTTTATACCATTTTGTTTAATTATAAGACCTTTTTGTTAAACAAATTTAATTCTGAATCTATTTATGTAAGCAAATCAAACAGTTAACACTTTCCCCATTAAAAAATTATGAACCTAACCTTAGCAGCCGATCTAGTAGGACTAGATCGAATCATTAACTCAGACCCGGTAGCCATTACCTTCTTCATTGGGTATATGGCTATGTTCGCTTCTGCAGTCTTCTTTTTCGTAGAAAGAGGATCTGTAGATGGAAAATGGAAAACCTCTCTTTTAGTATCTGGACTGATCACGGGTATTGCCGCAGTTCACTATTACTACATGAGAGATTTCTATTTACAAACTGGTTCCAGCCCAACAGCTTTCCGTTATGTTGACTGGACTTTGACAGTACCTTTGATGTGTGTGGAGTTCTATTTGTTGACCAAACCATTTGGTGCAAAAGGTTCCACTCTATTCAAATTGATCGTAGCATCTCTTTTCATGCTAATTACCGGTTACATCGGTGAAACTTCAGGTATCGATAGCAACATCATGTGGGGTATCCTATCTACCCTAGGTTATTTGTATATCGTATATGAAGTATTCGCAGGAGATGTAGCGAAATTGGCTAAAGATTCCAACAGCCCTGCTTTAGGAAGAGCTATGTTCCTATTGAAAATCTTCATCACCCTAGGATGGTCAATCTATCCAATCGGTTACATGGTATTGCCAGGAAACTTGTTGTCAGGTGCATTTGAGGTAAGCTCAATCGACTTGTTCTACAACTTGGCTGACGCTATCAACAAAATCGGTTTCGGTTTGGTAATCTACTCTGTAGCAATTTCCGAATCATCCAAAAACAAAACTGCAGCAGCATAAACCTAATTAAGAGTCGCCCTTTCGGGCGGCTCTTTTCTTCCCATGAAGCACTACGATTTCATATTTGCAGGTGCGGGTTGTGCCGGACTTAGTATGGTGTATCACCTACTCAATAGTCCGTTGAAAAATTCAAAAATATTACTTCTAGACCCAAATATGGGTCAAATACCAGATAAAACTTGGTGCTATTGGGCTGAAAAGCCTTTACCAATTCACCCAAGGAATGCGATCCATTCCTGGAACCAACTTAGCTTGAGTTCCAATTATGATAAGGCAACTCATCAAATGGAAAACCTTCAGTATTTCCATTTAAATTCTAGAGATTTTTTTGAACACATTTATACTTTTCTAAAATCTCACCCTAACGTGACTCATGAACAAAATGTTGTCACTCAAATCATTGAAAAAGAAAATTCAGTAGAAGTATTCACCTCAAATGATACTATCTATCAAGGAAATTATATTTTCGATTCCAGACTTACAGATTCGGATCACCTAGGTTCCAAAGCTCTAAAACAGATCTTTGCTGGATGGAAAATCGAAACTGATCAAAACATTTTTGATAAATCAACCTTCACGATGATGGAGTGGACCCACAGTGAAAAGGGTCTATTTGATTTCTTTTACATCCTACCCTATCATTCCAAATCAGCCTTGATAGAGTATACCGCCTACAGTCGACAGGATATAAGTCAAGAAATCTTAAACGCAAAAATCAAAGAATATCTGGAGGGAAAATTTGGTGGAATAGCTTATTCAATCACTTTTCAGGAAAAAGGAGTTATTCCAATGACAACTCAAATAAAAGCCCCCGATTTTTCAAAACGGATCATTCCTATCGGTACCAAAGCGGGATGGACTAAGGCATCTACAGGTTATACATTCCACACCATTCAAAAGAGAGCTGAATCACTAGTCAATAAGCTAGTGAGTGGTGAAAACAACATTAAAACCGAAAAGTCTCCTTCCAGATTTCGCTTTTATGATAACATCCTACTCAATATCGCCCATAGATGGCCTCATGAACTCAAGGGAATTTTCGAGGATTTGTTTAAAAGGAATGAAACTGATATGGTCATGAAATTCTTGGGAGAAGAAACTAGTCTTTTTCAAGAAATTAAATTGCTTAGCCGACTACGGTTTCCGATTTTCATCAAAAGCCTCATGAATTATGAGAAGCATTGAAGGCATTTTCAAAATATTGGGCTTGGGGATAGGCTGTGTATATGCACTTTTCTCATTTGACCTTCCTATTCTGGATTATGGGATTTTTCTACTAATACTCCTTACAGCCGGAATTCCTCATGGAGCAATAGACCATTTGACTTCCAATCCTCATACCAACCAAAAAAGCCTTTTCAGGTTTTTAATCAACTACTTATCATTGATTGCAGCTTATCTTTTGATTTGGTATCTGGTACCCAAAATCGCCCTAGCTGCATTTCTTCTTATGTCCGCCTATCACTTTGGACAAACTCACTTTATTAAGCGAGAATTTGCTAATAATAGACTTTTAAACTCCTTGCTATACTGCAGCAGGGGATTGTTAATGCTGTCTGTGATTCTCTTTGGAGATTTTGAAATGACCCAATCAATCTTAGCTCCTATTTTAGATATTAAGGGATTCTATGATTCTCAAATTCTCATTATAAGCGTATTTTTGATCAGCAGTTTATCAATTCAATTATATCTGAAAATTGGATTCAGTAAAGCTGATTTGATTGATCTGACTGTCCTTCCTCTACTTTTATACTTTAGCCCATTGCTAGTTTCCTTTATTATTTACTTTGGATTCTGGCATGCTGTTCCAAGTATGATGGTCGAATACCGATTTCTGGAAAAATTCCCCAAATTCCGAGGCTTTAAAAAATTTCTAATTCAACTCCTCCCCTTCTCAATTTTGAGTTTCATAGGAATTGGCCTTATCCTATTTTTGGGTCTTAGTTTTTTAGAATCTCAGGAATTACTGCTTTTATTTTTCGTATTAATCTCCCTAATTTCCTTTCCACATATTTTGTATATGGATAATTTCTTCAAAAAAATCTCTAATACTGACCAGTACTAAGCATAACTAAAGTACATGCTGGGGTCACCTCCACACCTTGCTTTTTTGCTGCCTGAAAAAACTCAGGGTTTTCGGTTCCTGGATTAAAAATGATTCTCTTAGGATTGAGTGAAAGCAAATAATCAATCCACTCTTCTTGATGATCCGGTCCGATATATAAAGTGATCGTATCAATATCTTCTAAAGCTGGCTTTTGTCTCAAATCCAGAATTTCCTTTCCAAAAAGTTCCCCTTTTTTGATTCCAATGGGGATAAATTCCATATCCCTGTCATCAAACATCCCTGCCGCTACAAATGCATATCGGGAAGGATTCGGAGTAGCACCTACGATTAATGTTTTTTTAGCTTTGCCCATTTCTACTTCCTAAAACTCTGTCTCTTTCAAAGGTATCCATGTGTCTATGTTTTTTGGTATCATAGATATCTTTTAATGTGATTAGAATTCCTGTTTCCTCTACCTCTCCAAACTCATCATTCAGAGCCGTACCAAAAGTCATCATGGTAGGAGACAAATTCATGTAAGTATTGATCAAAGGAGGAATATTTTCTCCGTAATTTCTAATCCTGGAATTGAGAAGTTTATAGCCCTCTTTGTAATCCAGCCCTTCAAAAATATTTGGACCTGTTCCTAATTCGGTTTCATAAGTAAGTCTTAACTCAGGCTTGGGACTGACTAGATTTTCATTATCTGGGAAATAATGATTCATAAATCTCAGCAAAAGATCTCTTCCTTCTCTATTGTAATGTGGATACATAGTCACTTTGCCAAACAGATATTTGACGTCAGGATTCAATAAGACCACTGCTCCAAGCCCATCCCAAAGATTATCCAAGCTGAAAATTCCTTTTCTATTATCAATGCTTGGCTGATATTTAGGCTGAACAAAAGAGCGTCCCAACTCAATAGTGTAAGGCAAATAATCAGAAATAAATTTCTCTGAAAAATCGAATAAGTGAGTAGTGGATAAATTGATTTTTCCAGATGAGTCTATAGCTTTTTTACAATGGATCAAACGATATCCAGCCACAATTTCTTCATCTTCGGGGCTCCAGGTAATTAATTGATCATAGCAGTTTTCACAAGTGTCATTTTCATCCAGATCCAATGCTAGGCCTGTCCCTCCTCCTGCTGCTCTGAAGGTCAATTCTCTCAAACGGCCGATTTCTCGGACCACATTAGGTGCATTGTGGTAATTAACCAAATAAACCAGATTGTTTCCATTGTTTGCGTAACGAATGAATCTTTCAGGCCTTAATTCAGCCTTAATCAACTCCGTGCTCACTGCAGGAATAATTTCAGCCTCTTTATGCATTTTTCGATCCGAGTTCATACACTTTTTCTTTCATTTGATCAGCCCATTGAGCATCAGATTTCTCATCGGTAAAGGTTTGATATTTGATTCTTTCACCAATTCGAATCTTAACTTTTTGACCCCTTTGCTTATACATTTCATCTGCAAGATAAAACATCTCCAGATTTGCCTTTATCCCAAGTTTCTTTCGCCAGTTAGCTAAATTGTAAAAGAATTTTGAATTTCCCCCCTCAATAAAGCTTAGAAGTATATCTTTTTTATATTTTTTTGACTTGGCGATGAAACTCTTTTTCCATTGTAAGTCCTTTATTTCTCCGTCTATTTTTCTGGAAACCAATCCTGCCGGAAATATTAGCACAGCAAAATCTTCGGAATATACTTCTTCAATTTTATCCAAAGTTTCTTGAGAGTTCCTTCCATGCTTATTGACAGGGACAAAAATTGGATTAAAATTATCGAAGGTCATTAATAGATCATTCACCAAAAAACGGATATCAGTTCGGATTCTACCCAAGGCATACATCAGGGCAATTCCATCCATTCCACCCAAAGGATGATTCGCAGCGATGATCACGCCTCCTTCTCTGGGTACTTTTTCCTCTCCTATTAATTCTACTTCCATCTCAAACTCCTCAATCAATGCATTGACAAAATCAAGACCTTTCAAATGTCCAATGCGGTCCATGATCCCATTCATCCAAGACTCATGCGTGACGCGCTTGATGTAGGAGAGCACAAAACCAGGCATCCATTTCAATAAAGATGGGTTTTTGGAGGCAATTGCCTTTTCTATATCAATAAATTTCTTCGACATAGCCAAATGCTATTCAATAGGGTTAGGATTTATTCGCTTAGATTGGGAAAATAAGGCTAAAATTACAAAAATTCTGCATGCATAACATTTTTGTATGTAGTCAACTCTACAGTAAACTGAAAACCAAGAGAGTACTTTTTGAGTAGTCTTAGAAAAATACTATATGAATTTACTTTTGACAGGCAGCACTTCCGGAATCGGACTAGAAACTCTAATAGCACTTTATCCTTATTTTGACCGGATTATTTTGCCGGTAAGAAATATGGAAAAAGCCCAAAGGATAGCCAGTCAATTCCCGAAAACCGAAAAGCTAGACTGGATAGAAATGGATCTTTCTTCCATGAAATCCGTCCAAAATACCGGATCTTATATTCAGGAAAATTATTCTGAAATCCATGTCATGATCAATAATGCAGGGGGTATGTTCCCTGCTGGAAAAAAGACAAAGGATGGCTTCGATATGACTTTTGCTGTCAACCATCTAGGACATTTTTTCCTCTTTAAATTAGTAGAAAATGCCCTGGTCAAAGGCAAAGCAAAAATTATCAATGTGAGTTCAGAGGCTCATAGAATCGCAAGTTTTAATACTGAAGACCCTAGTCTCAAAAAATCCGGAAATACCTTCTCAGCCTATTGTCAGGCAAAACTTTATAATATTCTATTCACCAAAGAATTAAAACGAAGATTTAGTGAGCAAGGCATCTCTTCTTTCTCATTACATCCTGGAGCAGTCAAAACAGCATTCGGATCCGAAACGGACCCAATCAGCAAGATGATCATTCGGGCAACTCAATTATTTTTTATTTCAGCCAAGAAAGGAGCCCAAACCAGTATTTTTTTAGCAAAAATACCTTCAGAAGAACTCAAAAACGGAGCTTATTACGTCAGAAAGAAGCCTAAATCATCTAATTCCGCTTCCTTAGATGCTGAAAATGCCAGAGCTCTTTGGGAATATAGTGAGGAATGCCTGGCGAATTTGGGTCTGCTATAATTTCCCTATTTTTGCTCGCTCAAATAACTAGCTATGCAAGACAGAATTTTATCCCTTAGTCCCGGAGTTTGGAAAGATTACGAGCTGATTGATACAGGAGGCTTTGAGAAATTGGAACGCTTCGGAGAGTTTATTGTCAGCAGACCTGAACCCCAGGCGATTTGGGATAAAAGCATGCAAGACTCCGAATGGAAAAAGTTGGCACATGCCCACTTTGCAAAAGAAAAAAACAACCCTGAAAAAGGCCATTGGGAACAATTAAAAAGAATGCCTCACAATTGGCAAATCGGCTATCAAAATGAGGAAGGTTTGGATATCAAGCTAAATCTTGCCCAAACGTCCTTTAAACACATAGGCCTTTTTCCAGAGCAAGCAGTCAACTGGGATTATATTTTCTCCACCATCAAACGCTCTCCTGTAAAAAACCCAAAAGTTCTCAATCTTTTTGCCTACACCGGAGCAGCTTCTGTGGCAGCCAAAGCTGCGGGAGCAGATGTCACCCATTTAGACTCTGTCAAGCAGGTAGTGACCTGGTCTCGACACAACATGGAGGCTTCAAACCTGGATGGTATCCGTTGGATGGTGGATGATGCGATGAAGTTTATCAAACGGGAAGCCCGAAGAGGAAATAAATACCAGGGAATTATTTTGGATCCTCCAGCCTATGGCAGAGGCCCGGATGGAGAAAAATGGGTTTTGGAAGAGCAAATCAATGAAATGCTAAAAACCTGTGCTGAAATCTTGGATCCAAAGGATCATTTCTTACTCTTAAACATGTATTCACTCAGTTTTTCTTCTTTGATCGCTGTCAACCTGATCAAGTCCAATTTCGGAGAAGTAAAAAACCCAGAGCATGGAGAATTATATCTGCAGGATAAATTTGAGAAAAAGCTTCCTTTGGGAATTTTCTTCAGATTCTCGAGTTTCTGATAAGTAAATCATGAACAACCGACAATTATTTTTATCCCATCTAGCCCAAACTACAGATTTTCCACTGATGATAGAAGTGGAAAAGGCAGAGGGAGTATACCTATATGGCCCCAATCAAGAAAAATACATTGATCTGATTTCAGGAATCGGAGTCAGTAATGTGGGTCATAGGCACCCCAAAGTGCTGGAGGCAATCCAAAATCAACTGGACAAATACCTCCACCTGATGGTATATGGAGAATATGTTCAAACTCCCCAAACCCTACTTGCCAAGGCACTTTGTGATACTTTACCGGATCAGCTTGACAATGTCTATTTCGTAAATAGTGGTTCGGAGGCAATTGAAGGAGCGCTCAAATTAGCCAAGAGATACACTGGTAAGAAAAAGCTTTTCTCCTGCATCAATGCCTATCATGGGAGTTCTCATGGTTCGCTAAGTATAGGAGGAAATGAAATTTTCAAAAGAGCTTATAGACCTCTTTTACCTGGAGTCACCAATATAGTGTATGGTGGCTATGCAGATTTGGAGAAAATTGATTCAGATACTGCTGCAGTAGTCGTAGAAACAATCCAAGGAGAAGCCGGGATACGGGTAGCCTGTACAAATTATTTTCAGGCTTTACGGAAAAAATGTAATGAAGCAGGAGCATTATTGATCTTGGATGAGATTCAGGCTGGCTTTGGCAGAACCGGCAAATTCTGGGCTTTTGAGCATTTTGATATAGTCCCGGATATAGTTGTTTGTGCCAAAGGTATGGGAGGTGGAATGCCAATCGGAGCATTTATAGCCAACAAAGAGGTGATGGGAGTTTTTAAGAATAATCCTTTGCTGGGTCATATCACTACTTTTGGTGGGCACCCAGTAAGCGCAGCTGCATCCTTAGCCACTATTCAGATTTTACAAAAAGAAAATTTGATCGCTCAGGTAGAGGATAAAGCAGCGCTTTTCAAAAAACTACTCATTCACCCCAAAATCAAAGGTATCCGAAACAAAGGCTTGATGATGGCCGTTGAGTTTGAATCTTTTGAAGTTCTAAAACCAATTATTGATCGAGCAATCGAATTGGGTGTGATTACAGATTGGTTTCTGTTTTGTGATGATTCTATGAGAATCGCCCCACCATTGGTAATAACTAAAGAAGAAATAAAAGGTGCCTGTAGCATCATTTTGCAGGCGATTGAAGATGTAGCTTAATTTTAAACTTTATTTTTTATGGGACAGAAGAAATGCCCCCATTGTGGGCAATGGTCGGATTGGAATCAGAATCTTACAGATACTTGCCAGCATTGCGGCAAACCATTGGGAGGCAAAGACCTCGAAAATCAACAAAAACGAGAGGCTGATAAGAAATCCAATGAAGAAAACTGGATGTTTCACATCAAGGAAGATGATTCTGATTTGGTCAAAACTTTCAAAAAGATCGGAAACTTCTTTTATACCATATATATGGCTATCATTACCTTCATCCTTTGGTTAATTGCAGCGCTCCCCGGATAATGAAAGTGATCAAAAATCCATTCTTTTTTATTCCTGTGATATTATTTTGGACTAACCAGTTTTTTGAAAGAGTCATGGGTTGGCATTCAAGCGGTTTCCTTTCCTCTTATGCTGATGATTTGTTAGCAATGCCTGTTATACTCGGAATAACCCTTCAAATATATCAGTGGATTCATCCTAAAAAGGAGCTTTTCAGCTTTTCTAAGCCTCAGGTTTTGGTTGCATTTGTGTATGTCTCCATAGTATTTGAGTTTTTGTTACCAAGATATTCATCTACCTATACCTCTGATTATTGGGATATCCTCTGCTATGGATTAGGGAGTATCTATTTTTATAAATTTATCAACCATACCAAAAGCCAGAAGGTCTTTAATTAGGTCAAAAGTTTAATTTTTTAGCCGTGGATATATTTCGATGCTTTTTTTGGCTATTTGCCGAAGGCATATTTTGATAATTTCTTGAAGAGTGCCCCTCAGATCAACGACAAGAATCGGGAGTAATTCCGAGGCTTTATCGTTGGATTTTCTATCCGATAAAAATAAAATCTCGTTCTGTCTTGCTGGCACAAAGCCCCATTTCCAAAAGAAGAAATAGGGCCAGCGCTGGGTAAAGGCGTTGCATAATGAAACCAGGGGTTAAAACCCCTGGCTACTACATAGTACGCTCCTATGGAGCTTACGATCCGAGTACGATCGGAGGTTTTTCTCGCCGAAGGCATATCTTGAAAAATATCTTCTAAATATTTCGCCGAAGGCATATTTCAAATTATTTCTACGGTATTTTCCTTGAATAAAGCTTTACTTCTAAATCCCCCTTTCCCCCTTTACATATAGCTATCATCCTGAATTGAATTTACACTTCCAAAGGGGGAATTGATCCGTATTTCGCCGAAGGCATATCTTAAAATTATCTTAAAAGGTATCTTTTCTATTATTTCGCCGAAGGCGTATTTCTAATTATTTCCATTGTATTTCTTTATCTATTTCGCCGAAGGCGTATTTCTAATTATTTCTACTGTATTTCTTTATCTCTTTTACCTGAGGCAGATTTCAATTTTTATTTCAATTATCTTTTCTAAAATTTTGACACATGAGAAAAACAGGAATCGTATTAGGCATTTTGCTTCTTATTTTAGCAATTGGTGCATTGGTTTTTACAGCATTGCATACTCCTCAATATGAAGGGGAGATTACAATCCAAGGGTTAAATGAAGAAACCACTGTTTACTTCGACCAATACGGAATCCCTCATATTTATGCCTCAAACCAAGCTGATGCATACACGGCTCTTGGATACCTCCATGCTCAAGATCGGCTATTTCAGTTAGAGATGATGAGAAGAGTCGGAACTGGAACCTTAGCCGAATTTTTAGGACCGGATTTATTGGAAATAGACCAGTTTTTCAGAACGCTGGGAATTCCTGAGCATGCTCAAAGCTCCACTGACTTTTGGAACTCTCAACCTGATTCTCCTTGGAAAAAAGCCACTGAAGCCTATATAGCTGGAATAAATCAATTTATTCAGGAAGGTACTTTACCTGTAGAATATACCCTTTTGGGAGAAAAGCCCCGGGAATTCACTATCAATGATGTTCACTCTATTTTAGGTTATATGTCATTTACTTTTGCCATGGCAGTCAAGACTGATCCATTGATTACTGAAATGAGCAGAAAACTCGGTGAAAATTACCTTCAAGCATTATCCGTTCATACACTTCCGGAACACCATGTAATCCCAAATCATTATCCTGATTCTCTTAAGTCTACTTCGGGCAGCGGGCTTATATCCATGCTAGAAAAACTTCCTGTTCCTCTTTTGGAAGGTTCCAATGGTTGGGTCATTTCTGGATCTAAAACGAAAAGCGGAAAAGTCATTTTTGCTAATGACACCCATATTGGCTTCTCATCTCCATCTGTTTGGTATGAAGCGCATTTGGAATATCCTGGTTTTAATTTTTATGGAAATCACCTGGCCGGTGTTCCTTTTGGTCTGGTTGGACATTCCTTGTTTCACAGCGTGGGCTTGACCATGTTTGAAAACGATGATCAGGACTTTTTTGAAGTAGAATTGAATCCCAATAATCCCAATGAATACAGATATGGAGATGAATTTCTTCCCTTTACTATACTCAAAGATCAAATCCCGGTAAAAGGGCAAGACCCGGTAGATTTTGAAATACGTCAAACAATTCATGGTCCCATCATGAATGGGGTAGTTTCTGAAATCGCCTCTTTGACACAAAATCCTGTTAGTTCTTGGTGGGTATATACTTCAGAACCCACAAGAGCATTAGAGTCACTTTACAAGATAAATCATGCCAAATCTATGCAGGATGTAGCTCATGCCGCAGAGCTCATTCATGCGCCTGGTTTGAATATCATGTATGGTGACAGTTTGGGCAATATCGCTTGGTGGGCTGCTGCCAAATTGCCTATCCGATCTGAAAAAGTAGATTCCAAGATTTTTGCAAATGGCTCAGATCCCGAAATCATGCCTCAGGGCTGGTACCCTTTCAGCATGAACCCAATGAGTATCAATCCTCCTTCGGGATTTGTTGCCTCAGCTAATAATCAACCTGACACCCTAAGAAATGGCGTATTTTTTCCTGGCTATTATTATCCCGGTGAAAGATGGCTAAGAATCGCTGAGGCTATTCAATCCAAAAATGATTGGACCTTGGATGATGTAAAAGCGGTCCAGCTTGAAGTGATCAATACAGACCACTCTCAAATCGCCCAATTCATGCTGGATCAAATCCCGGACTTTGATTTTCAAGGAAGAGAAAAAGCTCGAGAGCTTCTAAATCAATGGAACGGAAATCATGAGTTAAACTCCCCGACTCCAACTATTTATTACAAATGGTTATACCATACACTTCGCCTTTCAATGGAAGATGAGTTGGGGGAAGCTGGCTTTGAAAATTATCTGGGCACATTTATGATGATTCGATCCAATCTCCCCTTTATCAAAAACCTAGGAAGCCCTTGGTGGGATGATATACATACTCCCGAGAAAGAAAGTGCGAAAGATATATTCGCCAACAGCTTGCAGATTACCCTGGATGAGCTTAGCGATCAATTAGGAAAAGATATAGATGACTGGGACTGGAAGAAGGTAATAATCGCAGAGCATCCCCACCCTTTAGGAAGTAAAAAACCGCTGGACAAGATATTCAATGTTAAAACTGATCCGATTCCAGCCAATGATGAAGCAGTCAATAAACTGGCCTTCAAATTAAATGGAGAAGGAATTTACAGGGTTACCTCTGGACCGGCTATGCGGATTTTGATAGATTTTCAAAATATTCAAAAATCGCTTTCTGTACTTCCCACAGGTCAAAGTGGGAATCGTTTTAGCAAACACTATAAAGATCAGGCGAATCTTTACGCCAAAGGGAAATACCGATATCAGTTGATGGATAAAAAGGACATCATCAAAAGCGCAGAGGAGCCTCTCATATTAAAGCCCAGATAAACTTCTTTGGTATTAGATGGGTTAGAATTCTAAATAGAAATCTATGAGCAAGAAAAATAAAAAAGAATATCCGGTTCAATTCTCTGAAGAGGAACTTAAAAATAAACTAGATCCTGAGTCCTATCATGTGCTTAGAGAAAAGGGAACAGAAAGGCCATTTACGGGACAATATTACCTAAACAAGGACACTGGCATTTACGAGTGTAAGGTCTGCAATAATGAGATTTTTCACTCTTCGAAAAAGTATGACAGCGGCTGTGGTTGGCCTAGCTTCACAGAACCTATCCGCCCAGAGGCAATAGATGTTCAGATGGACTATTCACATTTTATGATTCGAGAAGAAATTCTCTGTGGAAATTGTGGATCACATTTAGGTCACCGTTTCCCGGATGGCCCAAAAGATCAAGGAGGAATTCGCTATTGTATCAATTCGGTCAGTATGGATTTCAAGAAAGGAGAGTAAAACCGGGTTATATCAATATCCAGAATCTTGCTAGTAGCCAAATCTCCTTTGCTCATCGATTATGGAGACCGAAGACAGTTGACCGAAGCTTGGTTGAATTGATCTGCTGTGCTTCTTTTATGCACCTCAGTTTTCTTACAGACAGAAAATCGGATATATTTTTCAATAAAATGTCAGTTCGAGCGAAGTCGAGAACCCATCGACCTTGCCCGAATTGACATGAGCTTTTTTCGTCAATACAATTATTTCCTTTTCCCTGGATTATACCGCTCTTCTGCTCTAGCTTCAACATCTTCTTGGTAATACGCCACATCTTTCCAATTTGCATCAGCATAACGCTGCGCCTGATCGGTAAAATGAGGCGAATTAGGATCCCCACTTTGACCTCCTGCTAAAATACTTTTAGCTTTTACCTTTTTACCAAATTCAACTACAGCTACAAAGCTATTCCCTCTATATCCATATAATCGCTTTGTATCTTCTGTACTTCTTGCTCCATAAGCTGCCAAAGCTCCCCAGGTTCCTGAAGCCATTCCTACAGGAATGTATGGTTTATCATCATCAAACTTCTAATCAATAGCGCCTGAAAGTCTTTGAAATCTATTGATCTCGCCCCAAGGGGTATTCCAAGATCCGAAATCTGCATTCATTTCCTCAATAGTTTGATCAAAAGCCTCCACGACTTGATTGTCGCTAGGCTTAGAATATTCCCCACTAATTGATGGATCGTCGATGAAGCGATTCAATGAACCTACATTTCGCGCATAATTCATCCCATAAAAATGAGCCAGAGACATAGCCACTGATTCCTTACTCGTACGGAAATCCCATGCTTTAAGCACTTGAATCGCCTCTTTATTCTTAGAACCTACTTTTTCATAGGCCGCAACCAATTCAGGAATCAAAGCCTCAAAGGCAGGTAAATAAGGATCATGTGCCAATTCTATAAATGAATCCAATGTCAAATTTTTAGCCTCTTTCAAAACTTTAACTGCATGAATGCCTCGGAAATTTTCCTGATCAGGAGCCATGTAAATAGGATAATTTTCCCTTTTCGGAGAATATTCACCTGCTGCTGTGTAAGGTGTGGAATTACAGTTTTGAATCCAGCCCGTTTCAGGATTGAGGATCACAATGCTTTCATCCACCGTGTGTAAGCCTTGCCAGTCTGTAGCTGGATTAGATCCATCTACGGGTTCAGAAAAGTCAAATTCAGGATTTCTTTTGGGAATAAAATTCCCGTGGAAATAGCCGATATTCCCTTCTGCATCAGCAAAAACAGTGTTATTGGATGAGTTGGTACGGATATTCATCATATCCTTAAACTCTGCAAAATTATTCAACTTGGTTCGGGTAAAACTTTGAATCAAGGCCTGAACAGGATCCCAATTGATTTTGGTTGCCACCCATTTTCCATCCATTTCGTGAGTGATCGGGCCATGATGGGTTCTATAGAAGTCAAAGGTTTTCTCTTTAATCCCCTCGGCTGTTTTATACTTAATTGTCGCTTGCTTTACTTCCACCGGTCTTTCTTCATTTCCATATTGATAAACCAGTGAACCATCCTCTTTTTGGAGTACTTCTTCTACAAATTCATCGATAAAGTCAACTCGGGTGGAAGTATGAATCCAACCGGTTTTTTCATTAAATCCCTGATAAACAAAAAGCTGACCCCAGGTCACAGCTCCATAGGCGTTCAAACCCTCTTTAGATACAACATGCACCTCTGGTCTGAAATAAAATGAGGTATGGGGATTGATAAGCAGCATAGCATTTCCTGACTCTGTCAGTTCCCCGGCAACTGCAATTCCATTCGATCCCGCAGGTTCTTCCAAAGCCTCAGGGCTTTTCCATTCAGCAACTGCCTCCAAAACAGGTACACTGATTTCTTTTCCGTAGAATTCCCGAATTCCTTTTAGAGGTATCTGCTCGATGTCTCCACCTATGGAACCTTCAAAAAAGAATAAATGCATCCATGGTTCATAATGAGTAATTACCTGAGCCTCAACTTCTGGATGTGTATGTAGGTAGTAATTTATGCCATCTGCGAAAGCCACACATAATTCCTTCAACCAATCCGGAGCTGTTTCATAAGCAGCCTTAGCTTCCTCTTCTGTCATGTACAAATTGGCTCTCAAATCAGAGAAAATTGCCTCTTCTCCTTCCAGTTCAGCTAATCTTCCTGTTGCCCATACATAATTTCGCTCAACCCTTCTAAAATCATCTTCGCATTGAGCGTAAAGCAGTCCAAACACCGCATCAGCATCGGTTTCTCCGTAAATATGAGGAACTCCAAAGTCATCCCGAATTATTTCCACTTGGGCAGCTCGGGCTTCCCAGCGATCCAATTCTGTTTCAACTTTGGGACTGCAAGCGATAAAAGCTATCAGAAGTAGCAAGCAAATATTTTTAATCATAGGTATCTATGGGTGGTTGATTTTCAATCTTGAAATTAAGGGAAATAAAAATCCTGTATAGAAGAAATTGATCAGCGGTGATCTTGATAATGATTAGCGGGTAATTTCCTTCGAATTGCCTGGATAAAGTCTTCCTCTATCTGCATCCCTTCTTCGTAGGCTCTCAACATTTTTTCAACCTGGCCTACTGAACTAGCCCCAATGACCAAAGATGCAACTGCCTTTTGGCTTAAGCCAAAGCGAATCAACAAGGACTCGGTTGAATAGACGAATGAATTTAAAAAGTCCTTCATAGCCTTTACTTTTTCAGCATGATAACTCAAGAAATCAGAGGATTCCTTATCTATCAATAAGCCTTTTGCGAATGCCCCTCTTACCAGAACCCGGATTTCACTTTGTTCCAAAACAGGAAAAACCACCTCCTCAGGTCTCCTATCCAAAGGGCTATATTGCATCATAATGCTGGCAGGAGGATTTAACTCCATCACTTTTCGGATAACATTGAGCCGAATGGAGGAAATCCCAAAAGCCCGGATTTTTCCTTCCTTCTTTAAAATTTCAAAGGCCTCTAAGGTCTCATCCCAAGGATCCTCAATCGTGCCTCCATGAAGCTGACATAAGTCTATGTAGTCCGTTTTCAAACGAGCCAAACTGGCATCTACGGCTTTAAGAATATATTCTTTTTTGGGGTTCCAATCCCACCCAGAGCCATCCTTTCTCCATTCGTTGCCGACTTTGCTTGCCAAAAGCACCTGATCTCTGCGGTCTTGAATGGCCTCTCCCACCATTTCCTCATTAAAGCCTCTTTGATACAAATCAGCCGTATCCAATAAATTGATTCCTGAAGAAATCGCAGCCTGAATGATTTTTATGCCTTCATTCTTCTTTTCAGGAAGAGACATACAGCCTAAAGAAATTTCAGGTATTTGGAAATCCGCAAGGGGAAGAGTTCGTCTATTCATTTGATTTTGGGTTTACAATTCAAAAATATGATTTCATTCCATAGATAAAATTTTCCACTTAATTCATCCCAGAAACTACGGCTTTCCTCCTTTAATCCCTATTTTTGCGGGGCTTAAAAACCTATTTTATTAAAACTAGACGATCTAAGATTTTCCCCCATGGGAATTCTATCGAAAGATTGGTTTTATTGACCTTTTAGATAATACAGAAAACATGAAAAAAATTGCCGTTTTTACTTCAGGAGGTGATAGTCCAGGAATGAATGCCTGTGTGAGAGCTGTTGTCAGAACAGCTATTTTTAAAGGACTGGAAGTTTACGGAGTTTATCGCGGATATGAAGGAATGATTGAGGGTGATATCAAACGCATGCATTCCTACTCTGTAAGTAATATTGTTCAGCGTGGGGGAACCATTCTTAAATCTGCCAGATCAAAGGAATTTAGAACTCCGGAAGGCAGAAAAAAAGCCTATGACAACCTGATGAAACATGGAATTGAAGGAATTGTCGCAATCGGAGGAGACGGAACATTTACAGGTGCAAAAATTTTCTTCGAAGAATTTGGGATACCAACTATCGGCTGTCCAGGAACTATAGACAACGATCTCTATGGAACAGATTACACCATAGGATTTGATACTGCGGTTAATACCGCTTTGGAAGCAATCGACAAGATTCGGGATACTGCTGCTGCTCATGATAGAATCTTTTTCATAGAAGTGATGGGACGGGATGCAGGCTTTATTGCTGTGGAATCGGGTATCGGAGGCGGAGCGGAATTCGTGATGGTTCCGGAGACTGCTACTGATATAGAAGGAGTGGTAAAGTCCTTGAAAAACCTCAGGAAGACTAAATCTTCCAGCATTATCGTAGTAGCAGAAGGAGATGATGCAGGGAATGCCGAGGAGATTATGCAGAAAGTTAAAAGTAAAATCAAGGACACTACCAAGGAATTTAAGGTGACCACTTTAGGACATATTCAAAGAGGTGGAAACCCTACGGCCCGAGATAGAGTTTTAGCAAGTAGATGTGGAATGGCAGCTGTAGAAGGTCTGTTGAAAGGAGAAGTGAACTGCATGGCCGGAGTGATGAATCAGCAGGTTGTTTACACTCCATTTGGAGACTGCATTGGTAAAACCAAACCACTGATTGAAGATCATTTGAAACTGATAGAAATCTTAAGTATCTAAAATGGGCTATATCCCTTTATTTCTGACTGTAGGAGGCGCTTGTCTCCTTTTTTTCTTAACCGTTAAAACTTCCTTACAAAGGAAACTCAACCTTCAAAAAGAGTTGCTTACTCAATTAAGCTTGGCCTTTCCTGAGTTTCAACTAACTGCAGGTAGTTTAGTAGATCCAGATGTGATTTTGGAAAAACTGAAAGAATCAGACGAAAAAAAATCCAAAATAAAAGATGCCTTAAAGGTAGTCAGAGAACTAAAGTATAATAGGCTTCAATACAATCAACTGATCAAAAAAGCACCTTACAATTGGGTGGCAAAAATCAGTGGTTTTCAGCCAATCTAGTTTGAACCCACTGAATGATTTCTGATTCTTGATCAGGATGAAACCAGTGAATAGCTAAATCCCGTCGAAACCAAGTCAATTGACGCTTGGCATATCGACGGGAGTTTCTTTTTAATAAGCGGATAGCTTCTTCCCTATCATATTCACCTTCCATGTAGGAGAATATTTCTTGGTAACCTACGGTCTGTAAGGCATTCAAATGTCTTTTTTTGAAAAGGCTTTCTGCCTCTTGAAATAAACCTGCCCAGATCATCTCCTCCATGCGTTGGTCAATCCTTTGGTATAATTCCTCCCTATCCCGATTCAGTCCAATTTTAATGGTTTGAAAGGGTCTTTCCACCTTTTGCTTTACCCTGAATGAAGAAAACTTCTTGCCAGTGCCCCTCCAGATTTCCAAGGCTCGCATAAGTCTTTGGGGATTTTGCCTGTCGACAGTTTCAAAATATTCAGGATCTGCTTTTTTGACCTCTTCCTGCAAAAATTCTATACCTCTTTCTTCATACTCTTGGATAATTTGAGTTCTGATTTCGGATTCAACTTCCGGCATTTCATCCAAGCCTTCTGTGATGGCGTCGGCAAATAAGCCTGAACCACCGGTCATAATGACGACTTTTTTTTCTTTGAAGAGTTGAGTTAAAATATTCATAGCATCCTGCTCGAATTTCTTCACATCATATACATCTTCAATAGACAGCGAATCAATCAAGTGATGCTTAACCTGAGCCAGTTCATCCGGGGTAGGTTTTGCAGTACCTAAGTTCATTTCTTTATAAAATTGCCTACTATCGCAAGAAATGATTTCGGTATTGAAAAATTTAGCTAGCTTTAAACAAAGGTTAGTTTTCCCAACTGCAGTGGGGCCAACAACCAAAATTAATGTAGGTATTTCAGACAAGTCCTGAGGATTTGATTTGATGTAAAATTCTAAAGTAAAGGAATGAAAAGCAAAAGCATCCTGATCGTTGATGATAATGATCTCAATAGAAAGCTTTTCGAAAATCTCATCAGTCAATCCTGGTATTGTGAAACTGCAAGGAATGGTCTGGAAGCATTGGAGAAATTAAAATATCAGAGTTTCGACCTGATTTTAATGGATATTCAGATGCCGGAATTAGATGGCATTTCCGCCATGAAGCTAATCAGATCGCGCGAATTAGCTGATTGTCCGATTATTGCAATCACGGCCTATGCAGATGAATCAGATCGGGGAACCTTCCTTTCTCAAGGTTTTGATGAGTTTATGGTCAAGCCGATAAGGCCAAGAGAATTTCTAAACTTGATTCAAAACACCCTGGACTCAAAAACTTTACCGGAGGAAGAAAGCACAGAAAAAACACTCCAAAAAAATATTCTGGACCGAGAAGTTTTTGAGCAATTGACAAAATACAACAACCCAGAAATGATCAAACAGGTATATCTTGACTTTTTGCAGGAGTGCGATCAACTGATAAAAAAATCAAAGATTGCATATGAAAGCAAAAATTTAGAGGATTTGAGCAATTCTATTCATATTTTGAAAGGCAACTCGGGCACCCTTGGGGCCAATAGAATATTTCTTGCGGCACAGACTCTTGAACTATCCGGTAGAAAAGGATCTTTAGAAGAAATCCCCGACCAACTGAATCAATTAGAAGAAGAAATACAATCTTTCAAACAATATTTAAATCAAGCAACTATTTTTGAGTTATGAATGCAGACAAGAAAATTTTGGTAGGTGAAGACAGTTCAGTCATTATCAACCTGACGAAAAATGTATTGGCATTTGAAAATTACCAAATGACAGCAGCCCGAAATGGACAGCAAGTTTTGGATCTTTTAGCCAAGGAGGATTTCGACCTTATTTTGATGGATATCAGCATGCCGGTCTTGGATGGAATCGCTTGCACCAAAGCAATCCGTGAATTGGCAGATGAGAAAAAATCCAAACTGCCTATCATTGCCATCTCTGGAAATATCCACAACATGACTCATGATGATTTCAGAAAGGCCGGTTTTGATGACTTTATTCAAAAACCTCTTGATTACGATCAGGTTTTGGCTACGGTGAAAAAATTCCTAAGCTAAATGGCTGTCAAATACACAAAGCATTTTTTAGATAAGCTCGAAAACTTATTCGCAGCATCAGACTACGTTTTGCGCTACGAAAAAGGGAGCTTTAAATCAGGCTATTGTGTATTAAAAGACACCAAAATCGTCATTGTCAACAAATATTTCCCGCTAGAAGGGAAAATTAATGCATTGATCGACATTTTAGGGGAACTTCAATTCAATCCTCAGGATTTTAAAGAGAAGTCCGTTCAGGATTTCTTAAAAGAATTGCAACAAACCCAATTAAAATTTTGAAAGTACGATTTTTAGGAACAGGAACCTCACAGGGAGTGCCAGTCATTGGCTGCTCATGTCCGGTCTGTAAATCTTTGGACTTTAGGGATAAAAGATATAGGTCCTCTATTCACATACAAGTGGGCGAACTGAGTTTGGTAATTGACACGGGTCCAGACTTTCGATCTCAGATCCTTCAAAGTGGCATAAGCACTTTAGATGCCGTACTATTTACCCATGAGCATAAGGATCACACCGCTGGTCTGGATGATATTAGACCATTTAATTTTGCCCAGCAAAAAGATATGCCAGTGTTTGCAAGAGCTCAAGTGCTGGATCAAATTCGTAGGGAGTTTTCTTATATCTTTTCCAGTCAAAAATATCCGGGAGTCCCTCAGGTTGAAACCATAGAAATTGATGAACAAAGCTTTACCATAGAAGGCATTACCATCACTCCTATTCCGGTTTTACATTATAAATTACCAGTTTTAGGGTTTAGAATCGGCGATTTTACCTATATAACAGATGCCAATCACATTCCCGATTCATCTATTGATTTGATCCGAGGCTCTGAGACCATCGTCCTCAATGCCCTTCAAAAAAAGCCCCATATTTCCCACTTTACTTTGGACGAAGCAATAGAAATGGCAGAAAGTCTCGGAGCGAAAAACACTTATTTTACCCATATTTCCCATAAACTGGGACTCCATGCTGAAGTTGAGAAAGAGCTTCCTAAAGGAATTCATCTGGCCTACGATGGATTAGAGTTAACTTTGGACTAATGCATCTCAATTATCATTTTCTTAAATACCTCTGCCCTGAACTTGAGCAGGAATTGAAAGGAATGACCATTATCTCCTGCTTTTCTCAAAGCAAAGATGAATTGGTTATAGAAGCTGAATCAGGAGAAAATCATCGGTACATCCGGGCGCACTTTTTACCTCCTCAGATTTATTTTGCTTTTCCTGAAGATTATAAAAGAGCTAAAAGGAATTCGGTAGACCTTTTTCCAGAGTTAATAAGAGAAAAGATCAGTTCCTGCAAAGTATTAAGCTATGAAAGGGCTTTTAGATTGGAATTGGAGTCTGGAGGAACTTTGTTGTTTAAACTGCATGGAAATCGAAGTAATGTGCTTCATTATCAATCTGGGAATAAGCTACCCATTCGAGTTTTCAGAAATGAATTTGTAGAAGATAAAAGTCTATACTGGCCCGATTTAGAAAAGACTTTGGATTTAAGTCAAGAACAATTTTTCAGGCTTGAAGGCAATGCTTCTCAGTTTTTGCCAACTCTCGGGAAGATTCCTCGGGAATGGTTGAAAGAGCGGGGATATATACAGGCAACGATAAATCAAAAGTGGGCACTCATGCAGGAGTTGTTGGACATGCTCGACAGCCCGCTTTTTTGCTTGGTTCAAAAAGAGGAGGAGGTCTATTTGACCTTGCTCCCTGATTCCAATATCCAAAAAACCTTCGCCAACCCCGTAGATGCATTGAATGAGCTTTTTTATAAAGCCATGGTCGTGGGCTCTTTTGAAAAAGAAAAGAGGGCTTTGCTGAAGAAATATGGGGATGAACTCAAGAAAACTGAAAGCTATATCAAAAAATCTCAAGAGAAGCTGGAGGCATTGATTCAAGCCGCCCCTCCTTCTCAATTAGCTGATGTAATAATGGCTCATATTCATGAGTTTAAGCCAGGTCAATTAACCTATCGCTTTACCAATTTTTATTCAGGAGAAGAAGTCGAAGTAAAGCTAAAACCCAATCAGAAACTTCAAGATTATGCTGAAAACCTTTACAGAAAAAGTAAAAATAGGCAGCTTGAATTAGACCAGATTGAACAGGCTATCGCTTCTAAAAAAGTAAAAAAGGAGGAATTGGAAACCAAGCTCTTTGAGTTGGAAAACCTGGATGGTTTTAGAGATTTAAAGGATTTTAAAAAATCAAATAAAGAAGATAAGTCCCTCCAAAAAGATAGTGTCAGTCTTCCTTTTAGGCAATTCGAATATGCCGGTTTCCCTATCTGGGTGGGTAAATCTGCCAAGGATAATGATGAAATGCTGAGAAACTATATTCACAAAGATGACTTATGGTTGCATGCAAGGCAGGTTCCGGGATCACACGTTGTCATCAGAACAAAGGGCAAGGAGAAAGTCCCCAATCAAGTGCTTGAAAAAGCGGCTTCTTTAGCAGCCTATTATTCAAAATACAAAACTGAAAGCTTGGCTCCAGTGATTTACACTGAAGCAAAGTTTGTAAGAAAGGTGAAAGGTCTTGCTCCAGGTGCAGTCATGGTAGATAGAGAATCGGTGATAATGGTAGTACCTGAAGGCCCTTCAGAGGAGCTCACTACCTAATACCCAAAGGAGGATCAGGAGCTCTTAAAGAGAGCTTTTTAAATCCTTTGACTAGAACAAAAGTTCCGGCGATACCTGTGGCTCCTCCCACATATAGGAGTGACTTTCCCAAATCAGGATTAGACCCTAATAATTGACCACCAATAATGGTGATTGTATATCCCATGGTGGCTACAAAAATCCCGGTTTTCAGTTGGCTTTGAGCTTGATGTAAATTCAGTTTCACTTCATAGACTTCTTGATCCAGAGCAAGGATAGTTCTTTTCAAAGAATCATAGGCTGGACGTTCTATTACCTGACTATGGGCTAGATTCGAAATCAAAAGAATAGCGATAAAAAGAAAAAATATTTTTGTCAACATGTTATTGATTGATCCAATTTTTAAACTCACTCACCCTTTCTCTTGCCACAACGATAGCAGCCTCGCTTCGGGCATTTAAAGATAAAACAAGCCTACCATTCAGATACGGTTTGATCTCCATCAGGCCATCCAGATTTATAATAATGGATCGATTGACTCTATAAAATTGCTGAGGATCCAATAAAACATCCTGAAGTTCTTGCAAGCTGTGATCTATCATATATCGGGAAGAAGAGCCTATTTCTACGACATAGGTAATCCCTTCTTCCGAATAGAAATAAGCTATTTTGTCGCTGGAAATAAAACTGAATTTATTTCCAATTTTCACCAAAAATCTTTTTTTATAAGAATTTGAATTATAGTACCTTATTAATCTATCTATCAATTTTGAGTTTAAGTTCAAACCCGAATTTGAAACACAGAGTTTTTCAGCTTTTTGACAAGCCAGAACCATCCTGTTTTCGTCAATAGGCTTAAGTACATAGTCTATACAATTATGGTCAAAAGACTGCAGTGCATATTGATCATAGGCTGTGATAAACACGACTGGATGAGCAATTTCCCTCCCTTCGAAAGCTTTAAAACTCAAACCATCAGCAAGATGGATATCACAAAGAATGATATCAAAAGCATCAGGACTTTTTAACTCTTCCCGTAGTTCCTTGATACTTTGTACAGCAGAATGAATAGTCCAAGATGGAAAATGATGCTCAAGGATCGATTTGATTCTGTCTTGAGCTAAAGGCTCGTCTTCGACTAAAAGTATCCTCATGGGTCTCTAACAATGGTAAAACTACTTCAAACCAGTCTTTCTGATCGGTAATCCTAATGGACTGATTTAAAAACCTATATCTATCGGAAATGTTTTTGAGGCCAATTCCCGTAGAATCCTCCACGGCTTCTTTCAATTGCTTCACATTTCCAACACTGATACTTTGATCATCCGCAGAAATCTGAACAATCAATGGCTCCTTTTTCGTGAAATAATTATGCTTAACCACATTTTCTACCAGCAATTGGAGTACGGCTGGTGGAATCAATTTGTTTTTTGCTTTTTCAGAAATTGAAAAATTAAAGCTGAGTGAATCCTGAAATCGAATTTGCAAAAGCTCTATATAGTCCTCCAGAAAGACTAATTCATCTTTTAAATTAACTAGTTCTGATACCTTGTTTTGAAGAATGTATCGATAGGTAGCACTCAATTTTTGAAGGTATTGATCTGCTTTCCCCACGTCCTGATGGATCAAAACTGAAAGGGCACTGAGATTATTAAAGAAAAAATGAGGATTTAATTGTGAATTGAGGGATTCTAATTTGGCTTCAGTAGACAGCAATCTTAACTTGTCTGCTTCTAGTTTTTTCTCAGTAAATTTTTTAAAGAAAAAATAAATCGCGTTGATACAATTTAGGAAGAGGTTAATTCTAAATAAAAAACCGAGAGTCAGCAGAAAATTCGGTAGCGAGTTACCAAAAGGTCCTCCAAATAAAAAAGAGGTGGTTTGTACTGAAAGTGCCGCTAATCCAGCTACCAAAACAAAACTTCCCAAAAATTGAGCTAATAGCGGATGAAAATTTTTGAATGAATAAGAAAAAAAGCTCTCTAAACTCCAATTAATCAACCAAACAGCGTAACAAAGTACCAGGATAAGTGAAAATAATTGGGCCTCCGGCAATGCAGCCTGATACAATCTATCACCATCAAGAATAAGGATATTCAAGAAAGAATAAACCCCTAATAATCCTGGAAAAATAAATTTAAATCGATGGCTGAACATATCGCTGCTTGACTTTCATCACGGTTGGTAAATGTACAGAAACCTACGATGGAAAAACAAGGGGCAGATGTACCTGCCCCTTAATTGTGGTATTTAGTTGATTGCCAGATTAAAGGGTTGGCAATAATACCCCGTCGATTACGTGAACAACACCATTTTCTATTGCCACATCAGCTGCTACAACATTGTAAGTTTGTCCATTGGCATCAGTGACGGTCACTTGATTTCCAGATCGGGTTACCATTAGATTTTCTCCGGCTAGAGTTGGTACCATTTGAGTTCCCTCAGTTAGATCAAATGAGAAAGCCGTTGTTGGTACCACATGAAATCCTAATACTTTTTGAACAGCTTCAAGCCCTAGATTGGAGATCATTTCTTGAAGAGAAGAAAAACCCAAAGCATTCAATAGATTCACAAAGGCCTGATTGGTAGGGGCAAAAACTGTAATTTCATCCGCATCCAATAATGTCTGTCCCAAATTAGCGGCAGTTACAGCGTCCAACAAAACAGAAAGGTTAGCGGCTGTTGCTGCTTCCACAACATTTGGAAGATTATATTCCGGCAACAAGACCCCGTCAATGACATGCACCACTCCATTAGAAATGGCGACGTCAGCAGTCACTACATTAGCTGTATTTCCTAATGCATCCGTCACAGTCACTCCAGAGCCTCCAGCGGTAACCGTGAGCTCCTGCCCTGCTAGAGTGGTAAAAGTATTACTTGCGTTCAAATCAGTGGAAAAAGCCACCGCAGGAACAACATGAAAACCAAGGACAGTTTGAAGGTTTTCTACGCCTCCTATTTTGGTCACCAATTGAGAAAGATTAGCAGCGCCGAATGCTTGTAAAGCTGTCCCAAAAGCATCATTGGTAGGCGCAAATACTGTAATTGCATCAGCTCCAAGCAATGCTCCTCCCAGATCTGCTGCAGTCACTGCATCAATCAAGGTAGTCAATCCTGCAGCAGTTGCAGCCTCTACTACATTTGGAAGCATCAAATCTGGTAGTAGTACTCCGTCTACAACATGAACTACTCCATTAGCAATTTCTATATCAGCAGCAACCACGTTTACTGTTCTGCCCAATCTATCGGTTACAGTAACTGAACCTCCAGAAACTTCAACCAATAAGTCCTGTCCAGCAACTGTCGTGAATGTATTGCTTGCTTGCAAATCTCCTGAGAAAGCAACTGCTGGGACAACATGGAATCCTAAAACCTTTTCAAGATTGGCCACTCCCCCTAGTTTGATCACTAGTGCATTCAAATCTGCTGCGCCAAAAACTTCCAACGCTGCGGCAAAAGCCTCATTTGTTGGTGCGAAAACAGTTATTTCTCCAGCTGAAAGCAAAGTATTACCTAACCCATCCACGGCATTTACAGCGCTTAAAAGGGTATTTAATCCAAATTCATTAGCTACCTCAACCAAGTTTGGCTTTGGTAATTCAATGGATGGAAGCAACACTCTATCAATGATGTGCATAACACCATTTTGAAACTGCAAGTCAGTTTCTAATACATTGGCAGTATTTCCTTGGGCATCCACTACAGTTATTCCGCCTATACTTCTGGTGACAGTTAATTGCTGCCCTGCCAAAGTGGTCACAGTACTTGTCCCAGAAAGAGAAGATGATAAAATTCTGGATGGCACAACATGGAAGCCTAAAACAGTCTGGAGATTTGTAGCTCCTCCTAATTTAGCAACCAAGTCATTTAAATCACTTGCGCCGAAGGCATCCAAAGCAGCTGCAAAAGCTTCGTTGGTCGGAGCAAAAACAGTAATAGAAGACTGGCTTTGTAAAGTTGACTCCAAGCCTGGTACAGCCTGAACAGCAGCGACCAGCGTAGTCAGACCCTCATTTTGGGCCACAGACACAACAGTTCTTCCTTCTATTGGATCTGCGTCGACAATTTCCTGACAGGAAAACATCGAAAAAAGCGCAGTCCCGATGAACAGGTACTTAAATAATTTTGTCATAGCATTAAATTGGTTAGTTTGCTATCAAAACTTTTAAGTAGAAATTAGGATACGAGTTTTACTCTGACCTGTATCAAAAGAAGCTTGAACTGTTCTACTTTTTCTTTGAACTGTAATCCTAAAAACAAAAAATCCCCAACAGAATAACTATTGAGGATTTTAAAGTTTTAAACCTTAGAAGAATCAGGTTACCTGATGAATCTTAAGCATGTTTGTTCTGCCTTTCGCTTTCAAAGGCATACTTGCCGTGTTGATAATAATATCACCTGCACTGACATGATCATCCCTTTTCAGGGTTTTCTCAATATCCTCAAAAGTAGCATCTGTTGAAACCTGGTTTTGATATAAATATGCTCTCACTCCCCATACCAAAGACATTTGAGTAATTAATTGCTTATTTCTAGTGAAAATAAAAATATTGGCCAAAGGTCTGTGGGAAGCAATTCTAAATCCTGTAAATCCTGAAGAGGTAATTCCTACAATTGCTTTAGCCTTGACGTTTCTAGAAAGTCTGGCAGCCATCAATAACAGGTTATTACTTAAGAAAGTGGTATCGTCTTCAGGAATCTTGTAAAGATTATGATAGATCTCTGCATTCTGCTCTAAGTAGCTGATAATACTACTCATCGCTTTTACTGCATTTACAGGATATTTTCCAGAAGCTGTTTCAGCAGAAAGCATTACTGCATCTGCACCATCTAAGACAGCATTGGCTACATCATTGGTTTCAGCCCGGGTTGGTCTCGGATTCTGAATCATGCTTTCCATCATCTGGGTTGCAATAATTACAGGCTTACAAGCGAGCTTACATTTCTCCACCATTCTTTTTTGCCAGAGAGGAACTATCTCCATTGGAACTTCCACACCCAAGTCACCTCTTGCAACCATAATCGCATCAGTAGCATCAATGATGGCATCTATATTTTCAAGAGCCTCAGGCTTTTCAATCTTTGCAACGATTTTGCAAACCTTTCCTGCTTTTTGGATTCTTTCTCTCAAATCATAAATATCCTCTGGAGATCTTACAAAAGACAAAGCAATCCAGTCAACATCCTGAGAAAGACCGAATTCAAGATCCTCAATATCTTTTTCAGTCAAAGAAGGAGCAGAAACTTTGGTATTAGGAAGATTGATTCCTTTTCTGGATTTCAAAATCCCTCCGTGAATAACGGTACAGTTGACATTTTTGCCATCTGTATCGTTTACTACAACTTCTAGATTTCCGTCATCGATTAGAATTCTGTCCCCTGCAACCACATCATTAGGGAGGTTTTGATAAACTGTGCTCACCAATCGACTGGTACCCACTACTGGATCATTGGTGATGGTGATTGGCTCCCCAGGTTTGATTTCTACCCCATTGTTTTCCACTTCACCTACCCGGATTTTAGGACCTTGAAGATCCTGAAGGATACCCAAATTCAGATTTTGCTCTTCATTGACCCTTCGGATGATTTGAATGACTTCCTCGTGGATGTCATGAGTACCATGAGAAAAATTTAATCGAAACACATTTGCCCCCGCAGCAGCCAAGCTTTTGATTGTTTCATAATTATTGGAGGCTGGGCCTATAGTTGCGAGGATTTTGGTTTTGTTAATATGACTCATTGATTTTTAATAAGTTAATAGGTTTTCTCTAGATTTTAGCTTGGTAATATCCAGTTTCATTACGTTTTGAATGAAGGGAATTTCAGCAAGTTTATTCGCAAATGTATTAATACTTATTTGAAAGGTCTGATCTTGGACCAAAAGGAAATAGTCCATGGTTTTTAGTTCAGGTATCAGGTAAGAGACCTGATTTTGTGAATTGATCGCTTTATTTTTCAAAAGTTGAACAAATCCATGGGGTAAAGAAAGGAAATATTGACTAATTTTCAGTTGTGGATCTGAAAGAAACTCAATCTCAAGATCCTCCCATTTGATGAGGTCTAAATCCAGTTGACGATTGATAAGCCAAGCCATCTTGTAGTCCTTTACAGGGGATACAAGGCCCAAAACCTCAAAGTCGTACGTATGTTCAATCTGTAATTTTACCTTCTTCATTTGGGAAGAAAATGGAGCAAAACAAAGGTAGAAATAAAAATTCAACTCAACGAAAAGCCCCAAAGCTTAAAAATTTACTTGAATCATTTCTTTGCCAATTAGCTTTTAAATATATTTCTTTGCGGAGTGTTATTAACTAAACTGATCACAAAATGTCTGAAATTGCACAAAAAGTAAAAGCCATCATCGTTGACAAACTGGGCGTAGAAGAGTCTGAAGTGACTATGGAAGCAAGCTTTACCAATGACTTGGGAGCTGACTCTCTAGACACTGTAGAATTGATTATGGAATTCGAGAAAGAATTCAACATCTCTATCCCAGATGATCAGGCTGAGCAAATCGGCACGGTGGGACAGGCTGTTTCCTACCTTGAGGCTAACGTAAAATAATAACCAATAAATTCAGTCCATGAATTTAAAAAGAGTTGTTGTAACTGGTATTGGTGCCCTTACACCCATAGGCAATACTTCCGAAGAATTTTGGAAGGCTTTGTCTACGGGCGTAAGTGGTGCTGCACCAATCACCAAGTTTGACGCTTCACTTTTCAAAACCCAGTTTGCCTGCGAAATCAAAAACCTCGATCTAGATCAATTTATTGACAGAAAGGAAGCCAGAAAAATGGATCCCTTTACTCAATATGCAATGATCACTGCAGATGAGGCAATGGCAGATTCGGGATTAGATCTTGAAAAAATTGACAAATCCAGAGCGGGAGTCATTTGGGGCTCAGGAATAGGTGGATTAAAAACCTTCCAGGATGAAGTGACCGATTTTGCAAAAGGTGACGGAACTCCAAGGTTCAATCCTTTCTTTATCCCTAAAATGATCGCTGATATAAGTGCAGGTTTTATTTCCATTAAATATGGATTTAGAGGACCAAACTTTGTAACTGTTTCGGCTTGTGCTTCTGCAACCAACGCCCTAATCGATGCTTTTAACTACATCAGATTAGGAAAAGCAGATATCTTCATCTCTGGTGGATCTGAAGCAGCAGTTACCGAAGCCGGTATCGGTGGATTCAATGCTATGAAAGCCCTGTCTCAGAGAAATGATTCTCCTGAAACAGCCTCCAGACCTTTCGACAAAGACAGAGATGGCTTTGTATTAGGTGAAGGAGCTGGCGCATTGATTCTGGAAGAATACGAACATGCCAAAGCTAGAGGTGCTAAAATCTATGCTGAAATTGTAGGCGGAGGAATGTCCGCAGACGCTAATCACATTACCGCTCCACATCCAGAAGGCTTGGGAGCTCGTTCAGTGATGGAATCAGCCTTGGATGACGCCAACTTAAAGCCTGAGGATATTGATTATATCAATGTACATGGAACATCTACTCCGTTGGGAGATGTAAGTGAGACTAAGGCTATCCAAAAAGTTTTTGGAGAGCATGCTTACAAACTCAATATCAGTAGTACAAAATCCATGACAGGTCACCTTTTAGGTGCAGCTGGTGCTATCGAAGCTATCGCATCTATCTTTGCTATCAAGCATAGTTTGATCCCTCCTACCATCAACCATTTCACGGATGATGAAACATTTGACCCGGGGTTGAATTTAACTTTCAATAAGGCGCAGCAAAGAGAAGTAATTTATGCGCTGAGTAATACATTTGGATTTGGTGGACACAACTGTTCTGTCATTTTCAAAAAATATAACTGATCAGGGTTTGAAACTCTTTCAGAAACTCGGAGTACATCTTCTCTTTCTCAACAATAAAGACAAAAGGCTTGCTGCCTCGGTCAAATTAATGACCGGGAGCAAGCCTTTTAATATTTCTCTCTACCGACTCGCATTGACTCCTGCAGGATTGGGAGAGGAAACTTCCAAAGGATTCAGGATTTCCAATGAAAGACTGGAGTTTTTGGGAGATGCAGTGCTAGGTGCTGTCATCGCTGAGCATCTTTTTCAAAAATATCCCTACAGAGATGAGGGCTTTTTGACGGAAACCCGTTCCAAACTGGTAAACCGGGAAAGTCTGAATGAAACGGGAATTAAAATTGGGCTCAGAAATGTCCTGGATCAGGAAATAGGAGAAAGAAACTTTACAGGAAATAAATCTCTTTATGGAGATATGCTGGAAGCTTTCATCGGAGCCACCTATTTGGATCGGGGCTATCATTTTACCAAGCGCTTTATTCTTAAAAGAATTCTCCTCCACTTTGACTTGGAGGGAATGATCGCCACGACCACCAATTACAAGAGTAAAATCATCGAGTGGTCACAGAAAGAAAACAAACAGCTGGAGTTTAAAGTATTGCAAGTACACGGCAATCAGCGATTCAAAGAATTTATTGTGGGGCTGGAAGTAGAAGGCAAAAGTGTAGCTCAAGGAAAAGGAAGCACTAAAAAGAAAGCCGAACAAGATGCCTCCAAAAATGCCTGTGAAGAACTGAATATCGCCACCTGATTCAAATCAATTACACATGTCTGCAATCAAAATCGGAGCAGCTCCCCTAAATCAAACACCTTTGGATTGGTCTGGCAACCTCCAAAGAATTGTTTCTGCAATCAATGAAGCTAGAGAAAAGAAGGTAGAACTTCTTTGTTTCCCTGAGCTGGCCATCACAGGCTATGGCTCTGAGGATTTATTTTTAAGCTATTGGTTTCCTATCAAAGCTCTGGATCAACTCAAAACCTTATTGCCCCATTGCAAGGGAATCACTGTTGCCATTGGGCTTCCTGTGAGAATTGAAAATAAGGTTTACAATACGATGGCTATTGTGGAAGACGGGAAACTGAATGGTTTTGTGGCAAAGCAATATATGGCCATAGACGGAGTTCATTACGAATTTCGCTGGTTTACCCCTTGGAAAGCTCATGAGATTATCGACCTGGATTTCTTCGGTGAAAAAATCCCTTTTGGAGATATTACTTTCCATCACAAAAACATCCACTATGGCTTTGAAATTTGTGAAGATGCCTGGAGAGGACCTATTCGACCTGGCTATAGACTTTGCGAACGAAAAGTAGATTTAATATTCAATCCAAGTGCTAGTCATTTCGCAATGGGAAAAACCCTAGAGCGGAAAGAATTGATTGAATTTAGCTCCAAGGAATTCGACTGCTATTACTGCTATGTCAACTTACTTGGAAATGAAGCTGGTCGAATGATCTTTGACGGCGAGACCATGCTGGCTAAATCCGGCAAGGTTTTGTATAGAAATCAACTCCTATCCTACCAAGATTTTCAGGTTTTGACTTTTGAAGTCAAAGAAGAAGTTCAAGAGATTGCCAGAATCCTTAGCAAGGAGGAAGAATTTGTTCAAGCCGCCAGTCTAGGACTTTTTGATTATTTAAGAAAAAGCAAAAGTAGAGGATTTGTACTTTCCCTATCCGGAGGCGCTGATTCCTCTACCGTTGCGGTTTTGGTTGCAGAAATGGTCAGAAGAGGAATTCAAGAATTAGGACTAGAAAACTTCTGCAAAAAAATCTCTTTTCCAATCCCTCAAAATTCAGCTTCTGCTGAAAAAGAGTTGGTAAATCAACTTCTCACTACGGCTTATCAGGGCACTAAAAATTCATCGGTTGACACGTTTAAAAGTGCTAAAGAATTGGCTGAAAGCCTAGGCGCAACCTTTTATCATTGGACCATTGATGAAGAGGTCGGCACTTATACCCAGAAAATTGAAGATGCTATTGGCAGAAAATTGACTTGGGCCGAGGATGATATCACCTTGCAGAATATTCAGGCTAGAACCCGATCTCCAATTATTTGGATGCTGGCAAATATCAAGAATGCTTTGCTGCTCGCTACATCCAATAGAAGTGAAGGAGACGTAGGTTATACTACCATGGACGGTGATACCAGCGGAAGTATCTCCCCTATTGCAGCGGTAGATAAATATTTTATACTTCATTGGTTGCGCTGGGCAGAAAAAAATCTCGACAGGCCAGGATTAGCTTTAGTAAATTCCCTGCAGCCTTCAGCTGAATTAAGGCCGGCTGAAAGGACTCAAACTGATGAAAAAGATTTGATGCCTTACTCGCTGATTGTAGAAATAGAAAAACTCGCAATCAGAGACCGAAGATCACCTATGGATGTATTTCTTATTTTAAAAGAAGAGATACAGATAGAAGATCAGATTTTGAAGGGATATATTAAAAAATTCTTTCAACTTTGGTCCAGAAACCAATGGAAAAGAGAGCGATTGGCTCCCTCCTTTCACTTGGACCAATTCAATGTAGACCCCAAAACCTGGTACAGATTTCCAATTTTATCAGGGGGATACAAAGAAGAATTAGAACAATTAGATCAACTTTGACCAAACCTAATTTATGCTCTCTTTTATCTTAAATTATGTAGTGTGGGACCCTAATCCAGCTGTTTTTGCAGGATTTGAAAGACTTCGGTGGTACAGCCTTTTGTTTGCCTTGGGCTTTATTATCTCCCAACAGTTCATGGTTTATTTCTTCAAAAAAGAAGGACATAATGAAGCTTTGGTAGATAAATTGACCATTTACATGGTGCTGGCAACAATCATAGGCGCTCGATTGGGGCATGTGCTGTTTTATGAACCCGAAAAATACTTAAGCAATCCCATAGACATCCTCAAAGTCTGGGAAGGCGGACTTGCTTCCCATGGAGCCGCTATTGCAATCCTTTTTGCGCTTTGGCTTTATGCCAAAAAGACTCCTGGACAAAGTTACCTATGGGTGGTTGATCGAATTGTCATTGTAACAGCTATGACGGGTGCTTTGATTCGTTTTGGAAATTTAATGAACTCTGAAATCGGGGGTAAAGACACAGGAACAGACACCGGCATTGTGTATATGAGAGATACCGAGGAGGTTTTGGAAAGCTTGCGGGTTCCTATAGAGTCTATTGATGCCTACAAACCAGAGGATAGGCAAAATGAGCTAACTGGAAATGGTATTGTTCCTGTGAATATTGACATTGTAATCAACAAGGGGAACTTCACTAAGGAAACATTGGAGTCTACTTTAAGAAGCGATATCAAATACGCATTGACACAGTTTAATTCCTCCAAAAAGTATTTGGCAGAAGAAGTGGAAACTCCACTAAATCTGACTTTGACTGAGGAGTCTAACCAATATGTGGCCACAGTCAAAACATTTGGCCGAGCCAAGCACCCAACCCAGATTTATGAATCCATTTCTTATTTTATCATTTTCTTAATTTTATTAAGCATTTGGATTAAATATAAAGAGCGGGTTCCTGAAGGTTTGCTTCTTGGTTTATTCTTGATTTCAGTTTTTGGAATGCGATTTGTCTGGGAGTTTTTCAAAGAGAATCAAGTGGAATTTGAAGAGACCATGAAATTCAACATGGGGCAAATCTTGAGTATTCCACTGGTGATTGCAGGTGTACTCCTCGTTTTGAGAGCCTTGAAAAAAGGTATTCCTGCGAAAGAAAATTAAGGTACGGGATCATGTCCATGTCCTCCCCAGGGATGGCATCTGGATATGCGCTTGATCCCCATCCATCCTCCTTTGAGTGGTCCATGTTTTAAAATGGCCTCTTTGGTATATTGACTGCATGACGGGGTAAATCTACAGCTTGCAGGAAATAAAGGAGAAATGGTGTATTGATATACCAAAACAGGGAAAATGGCAATCTTTCTGATGGCGTCTTTGAGCATGGTTCAAGCGTTTGGAGAGCTCGCTTATTTTAACCAAAAGTATTGATTCTGAATTCCTTTTGAAACTTAAAATTTCACATATTCTTTTTCTTAGCCTTACATGGCTAATGCTCAAGCCGGATAAAATCTTTGCTCAGGACACCTCTTTGGCCCCTATGGTAGAGTATATTAACGGTTATCCCGACTCAGTGAAGGTCAATAATATTTTCATTATTGGAAATGAAAAGACTCAAAAGAATATCATTTTAAGGGAGTTGGACTTTACTACCGACTATTATTATGACTGGAATACTTTTTTAGAAATTATTCAGGCTGACCAAAAGAAAATCTACAATTTGAGGCTATTTACCTCTGTTGAAATTACGCCTTTAATGAGCGGGAATAACGAAGTGGAAGTTCTCATAGCCGTCAAAGAAAGGTGGTATATCCTACCCTCTTTGATTTTTGAGTTGGCGGATAGAAACTTCTCAGAATGGTGGACCAACCAAAACCGGGACTTCTCTAGAGTTAATTTTGGGCTACGTTTATCTCATGCCAATGTAGGAGGAAGAAATGAAAAGCTTCGCTTTGCCGGCCAGCTGGGTTTTACCAGAGCATTGGATGTGCTTTACAGCAAACCATATATTGATAAAAAACAAAAGCACGGGATTGCAGCTCAGGTAACATTTTTTGAGCAGAAAACTATTCCACTCAGATCCAGCAACAATAAACAAGTCTTCTTCTCCAATGAGCAAGAAGATGTTTTGAGAAAAAACTTTGGATTAGCCCTTAGATACACCTACAGAAGGACTTTCTACAATTTTCACTTCTTCAATTTGGGTTATAATAATACCAGAATAGACCCCGAAGTTCTTTTACAAAACCCGAATTATTTCCAGCATAACTCTAATTCTCTTAAATATTTATACGCCACGTACACCTTTAGACATGATAAAAGGGATAATGTAGCTTACGCCACGGATGGGGAATTATTGCAGGTTTCGGCAACCAAATACGGGATTTTTAGAACAGAAAATCTGGACGAGATTGAGGTGAATTTGACCATGAATCGATATTGGAAGCTAAATGAGAAATTTCATTTTGCGAGTGGGTTAACGGCCAACTGGTTTCTCAGTCAATCACAACCTTATACTCTGGTTAGGGGTATCGGTTACAACCCTAACTTCATTCGTGGATATGAACTCAATGTAATTGAGGGACAGCAACTCTACGTGCATAAGAATAGCTTTAGATGGAAGTTTATCGATTGGGAATATGATATCTCAAGCGTTGTACCTCTCGAACAATTCAGTACTATTCCTTTTACATTTTATCTCAGTGCCAATTTTGATCATGGATATGTAAAAGATAGAAACAATATCCCTGAAAATGCCTTATTGACCAATCGATACCTTTTTGGTTACGGATTAGGTATAGACATGGTAGGATTTTATGATGCAGTTTTGAGGTTTGAATACTCATTTAACAACAACGGAGGCGCCAATTTCTTTTTAAACTTTAAGGCTCCTTTTTAAAAAATATGGATATCCGCTTTCTTACCAGTATTGACAAAAATACGGATTATTGTCTGCTGAAAGGAACAGAATCCGGAAGCTTCGGTCTTCGGTCATCGGTCTTCCAATCTGTCAAGCAAGGAAAATAAAGCAACTGGCATGATTACGGATAATCAGATTAAAAAAAAGAATTTCCTGATTCAAACGTAAAAGTTAGAATTTTTATAACTAACTTATCATTAGATTTTCTTTCTGTACCACAGCAGTTTGGGTAAACCATTTTTAAACCCTAGCCTGAAAGAACAAGGTTTAGCTCAAAGTTTAAGGAAAAGAAAATATCTGTCTGAATTCTGTCAGAACTTTTAAAAAATAATTTCAATCCTATGAGAAAGGGATTTTTTTTCTTCTTCTTTTTCAGTTCCATACAGCTGACTTTAGCTCAAATGGATCCCTTGACCCAAGTGCATGGAGCCAGCAATCAAGCTTTGGGAAACATTCGAGTTCATCATTCTAACGTTTGGTCCATTTTCAACAATGTGGGCGCTTTGGACAGAATTTTAAGTTCAGAAATCCTTGGAGTAGGCTTTGATCACAGATATGGTTTAAAGGAACTCACGACCTTAAACCTCGCCGGAGCATTTAGATCCCAAAAGGGCACTTTCGGAATTGGGATTAGCCGGTTTGGAGGTAAATTATTTAATCAGCAAACATTTAACCTGGGGTATTCCAACACCTTGGGAATTGCCAGTATTGGAATCAAAGCCGAATGGTTTCAAACCCAAATTGAGAATTTTGGCTCGGCAGGTAGCTTATTGATTAGTTTGGGCGGGGTAGCAGAACTATCCCCCAACCTATTTCTAGGGGCTCATATCAGCAATATCAATCGAGGAAAAATCAGTCAGGACAGCGAAAGTCGCCTTCCCACAGCCGTTCAGATGGGATTGGAATACAGGCCCTTGGAAAGCTTAAGTTTATTTTTTGAAGTGGAAAAGGACATTCAAATTCAGCCAATTACTAAGGTTGGAATTGCCTACTCGCTTCAAGATTTTCTGGTCCTTCGGTCCGGAGTAAACACCAACCCCTCACGCTTATTTTTTGGTTTGGGAGTTTTACCCGGCAAAATTCAATTCGATTATTCTTATGGGCAAAATTCCGCCTTAGGAAGTACGCATCACCTTAGTTTGGGATATAAACTGAGAGACTAATGCGGGCATTTGGATTTTCTATAGTGCTGTTGTCTTTCATTTTGACTAATCCAGTTTATGGACAGGCTCCTCCACGAGCTAATTTTAACTTAGATGAATTAATCGAACGATTATTCCCGGTCCAAGATGATGATTTAGATTATGAGAGTATTTACGAGGTTCTTTTTCAGCTTTACCAAAACCCCATTGATATCAACAAAGCAGATATGGAAACCTTACAGTCCACATTTCTGCTTAACCCTCTTCAAATCAATGAATTTCTCCAATACCGAGCTGAGATGGGTCCTTTTTTATCACTTTATGAATTGCAAGCGATTCCGGGATTTGATCAGGCAAACATAGAATCATTGCTTCCTTTTCTGACCTTGAATCCTTCTATCAAACGGGAAAAATCCTTTTGGAAAAGAGTCTCTGAAGAAGAACAAGCCTATCTGATTTTCAGAACTCGCAGAGTTTGGGAAACCAGGAGAGGATTTACAGCCCCTGATACCAGCTCAACAGGAAGAATAAGCACTCGCTATTTGGGCGACCCTAATGATATTTATTTACGATGGAGAATTCAGCATGCCAAAGATTTCAGCATGGGAATGACATTGGATAAAGACCCTGGCGAAAAATTCACCTGGGATCCCAAAACCGCCCGATATGGATTCAATTTTCTTTCTTTTCACTTAACCAGATATCAAGTGGGAAAATGGAAAACCATTTCTCTGGGAGATTTTCAGGCTTCATTTGGACAGGGATTAGTATTTGGAGCCGGATATTCCCTGGGAAAGGGAGCGGAGACGGTGCCCACTGTAAGAAGAAGTTCAGTAGGCATAATCCCTTACACTGCAGCACTTGAGTTTGGATTTTTCAGGGGAATTGGATCTACCTATACTCATAAGAACTGGGAATTCAGCTTCATTGGATCCTTTGCTCCCAAAGACGGAAGATTGGCAGAATCACTTGATAGTTTAAATCGGGAGGAATTCAGGATCAGTTCTTTCAATCAAAGTGGCCTTCATCGTACACCCAGTGAGCTTTCTACAAAAAATCAATTTAAAGAGCTCAGTGTAGGAGGAAATATACAATTGAAAGTACCTAGTAAAAGACTGAGTTCCGGAGTCAACTTTTTACATACTTCCTTTGATAATGAATGGAGACGGGACCCCAGGCCCTACAATCAATTTGAGTTTGCCGGAAAAAGAAATCAGGTTGGAAGTGTCTATCTCAATTACAATTGGAGAAATTTTTTCCTTTTTGGAGAGACTGCCTATTCCAGTTCAGGAGGAAACGGTACGGTCTTAGGGTTTATCAGCAGCCTGAGCAATCGTTTGGACTTTTCTTTTTTATGGAGAAATTACGATCGAAACTTCCACAGCTTTTATGGCAATGCCTTTTCCGAAAATACCAGGCCTATCAATGAGCGTGGAACTTATTTGGGCTTGGAATTTAGACCCAATAAAGCCTGGAGAATCAATGCATACTATGATTTATTTAAATTTCCCTGGCTGAAATATAGAGTGTATGCCCCTTCAGCAGGATATGAGTGGCTTGCAAGAATTACTTATAGACCCACTCGAACACTTACGGCATTTATTCAATTCAGGGAGGAACAAAAAGATAGAAATGCATCTGACTCCGGAGAGCCTAATCTCCCTTATCTTGTGCTGCCTATCAAAAGATCGAATGGCATCCTAAGCTTGGAGTATCAACTGAGCAAAGAGGTTTTTATTCGTTCTCGCATACTTTGGTCACAAGTACAGATGGACGGTCTCAAAAGCAAGGGCTTTCTTATTCTTCAGGATTTGAAATGGGATAAAAACAGATGGAAATTTACTGCCCGCTATTCGCTTTTTGACACTGATGATTATGATAGCAGGTTGTTTGCGTTTGAAAATAATGTGCTTTGGACTTTTTCAATTCCAGCTTTTTTCGGACAGGGAAAGCGAAGTTATTTAGTAAGCGAGTATACAGTAAACTCCCAAATTAGACTGTATTTAAGAATAGCACGAACAAGCTATACTGACCGCGAAAGAATTGGCTCTGGGCTCCAAACCATTGAAGGATCCACACTTACCGAAAGCAGTTTTTTAATTCGGTATTTATTTCACAGGTAATTTTCCATCAATGGCTGAAAGAAGCCATCCTTTTTTGATAATTTGAGGGCTAAGTTTGAATCTGTTATAGCCACTTCAATTGAAAGTTTTTAACAATTGGAATCCACTATTGAATCGGTTATCACAGCAGATAATTCAAAGAAAAAAATAAACTCTAATCACGTGAAAAGATTACTGACCACCACCCTAATTCTATTACTCCTTGTTTTTCAAATTCAGGCACAAAATCTGGATTTGGGAAAGCTCTCCAAAAAAGACGGCTTTGTCTCCTTCTATTTAGATGAAGAAAAAGGGAAAATTTACCTGGAAATCGACAAACTTGATCATGAATTCCTTTATGTAAGTTCTCTCACAGCCGGCGTAGGATCAAATGACCTGGGATTGGATCGCGGTCAGTTGGGAGACACCAGAATCGTAGAATTCAGAAGATCAGGAAATAAGGTTCTCTTGGTTCATAAAAACTATGATTACCGTGCTTATTCAGATAATCCTTTTGAGGTCAAATCCATTCAGGATGCATTTGCTGAATCCGTTTTATGGGGATTTGAAATCAGCCAAAAAAATGGAGATAAGCTAATTGTAGATGCTACTTCCTTTTACATGCAGGATACCCATGGAGTGGCAGACAGGCTCAACCAAAGAAGACAGGGAAGCTATAAAGCAGACGCTTCCCGATCTGCATTGTACTTTCCTATGACCAAAAACTTCCCAAAAAACACGGAAGTTGAAGCCATCATAACCCTTACTGGAAATGCCACAGGAGCTTTGATCAGATCAGTTACTCCAAGCCCTGATGCAGTTACTGTAAGACAAAGACATTCATTTATTGAGTTGCCTGATGATCAATACAAGCCAAGAGAATTTGACCCTAGAGCTGGTTTCTTTTCCATCAGCTACATGGATTTCACCACTCCTATTTCGGAGCCGATTGTCAAGCGATTTATATCCAGACATCGATTAGAGAAGAAAGACCCGACAGCAGCTGTTTCGGAAGCGGTTGAGCCAATTGTCTATTATTTGGATCGTGGTACACCTGAGCCTGTGGCATCTGCCTTAATAGAAGGCGGAAATTGGTGGAATCAGGCCTTCGAAGCAGCTGGATTTAAAAACGCCTTTAGAGTGGAATTGGCGCCTGAAGGAATGGACTTGATGGATGTAAGGTACAATGTGATTCAGTGGGTGCATAGATCAACACGAGGCTGGTCATATGGTAGTAGCGTCAGAGATCCTAGAACAGGCGAAATCATCAAAGGTCATGTTTCTTTGGGTTCACTTCGTGTAAGACAGGATTATTTGATTGCTCAAGGTTTACTTCAGCCCTTTGAAGATGGAAAACCTGCCGATCCAAAAATGTTGGAAATGGCACTTGCAAGATTAAGACAATTATCTGCCCATGAAATTGGACATACTATTGGTTTGGCTCACAGCTACGCCACCTCTGCAGTAGGTAGGGTTTCAGTAATGGATTACCCCTATCCTTTAATTACTCAAAACGCTCAGGGTGAATTGGATCTAAGCAATGCGTACGATAATAAAATCGGAGCATGGGACAAGTGGGCAATAACCTATGGCTATGGATATCCTTCTCAAGGTCAGACTGAGGAGACATTTTTGAAAAACACCTTGGAAAAAACTTATGCTGAGGGATACGAATTTATTACTGACTCTGATTCTAGGGACCCAAGTGGAGCCCATCCAAGGTCGCATTTATGGGATAATGGCGAGTCTGCTCCCAAAGAGCTGATGCGAATGCTAAGCATCCGGTCCAACAAATTAAAAACCTTTGGTTTAAATGCCATTCCTGATGGTACGCCAGAAGCATTACTTGAAGAAGTTTTGGTACCGCTTTATCTAATGCACAGATATCAAGTCGAAGCCACCAGCAAGTTGATTGGAGGTTTGGATTACACGTATAAAGTCAAAGGTGATAATCAAAAAAGACATCAGTGGATTACAAAAGATGCTCAGATGGAAGCATTAAATGCATTGCTCTACACTATTTCCCCGGATCAGTTGGAAATCCCAGGTAATATCCTTTCTCTAATTCCACCAAGACCCTATGGTTATGAGAAAACCAGAGAAACATTTGTTTCAAGAACTGGACCTGTTTTCGATCCGATAGCTCCAGCTGAAAGCGTTGTAGATTTAACTTTCAGCTTCCTTTTCGAATCCGGCAGAGCTAACCGCATTTACCTACAGGGCCTACAAAGCAGTAGCCTTCCTGGGTTTTCTCAAGTTTTGGATCAAATCTCAGGTCAGGTATTTACAGCAAATTTACCGGCAGGCTTGAAAGGCGAAATCAAACTGATGACAGAATCCAAATTGGTAGATCAGCTTATCTCCTTGGCTAAAAACAAAGAAGTTTCCAACACAGTAAGAGCATTAGTGAGATCAAAATTGGGTATGCTTTCCAGTGGGAATGCTAAGCTTACTGCTAGAAGTGGCAGTCCATTATTGGCTGCTCACTCCAAATATTTGGAAGATAAAATTTCAGCATTTCTAGAATTGCCTGAAGAACTCACAGTTCAGGAAAGTCTAAAAGTTCCAGACGGAGCACCCATCGGCTCAGATATCATGAGCTGTGATATGGATTATTAAATTTTTCCTAAGGGCTGTCTCGAAAGTGATTTTGTCACATTGAGCGAAGTCGAAATGTTGGCCATTATGGTAGAAACGGCCTTCGACTCTGATCAGACTGACATTAGAACGAATATGAGACAGCCCCTTATCTTTTTCATTTTTTCTTCTTTCGTTTATCGATCCGGCACAATTAAGTAACTTAGAGTTTGCTTTTAAAAACCTGAATTTGGAGGGACCAAAGAATCAGGAGACTGTTATTTACCCGAATAAAAATCTGAAAAAATGAGTAACCCACTTTTGAGAGAGTTCAATACTCCATTTGATACAGCACCCTTTGATAAAATTAAAACTGAACACTTTATGCCGGCGATCCAGGAAGGAATCCGTTTGGCTAAAGAAGAAATCGAGTCCATTAAGTCCCAAGCCTTGCCAACTTTTGAAAATACTATTGAAGCACTCGACCTAGCAGGCAAAAAATTGGGGATTATTTCGGGAATTTTCTTTAATCTCAACTCAGCTGAGACCTCGGATGAAATCCAAAAATTGGCAAGAGAAATATCTCCTCTCCTAACTCAGCACAGCAATGATATTCTTTTAGACAAGGATTTATTTCTGAGAGTTCAGCAAATTTTCAAGCAACAGGATGAACTCAATCTTAGCCCTGAACAAAAAACTTTACTGGAAAAAACATATAAGGCATTTGTACGAAACGGTGCCAATCTATCTGAAGAAGATGCAGATAAACTGAGAAAAATTGACCAGGAATTGGCCCAATTATCTCTGCAGTTTGGAGAAAATGTATTGGCAGAAACCAACAAGTTTGTTCACTTTGTAGATAAAGAATCTGAAGTAGAGGGACTTCCAGAAAGTATCAAAGAGGCTGCAGCGCAGACAGCTGAAGAAAAAGGGAAAGCTGGACAATGGGCTTTTACATTGGACTACCCTTCCTACATCCCTGCCATGACCTATCTGAAAAACAGGGAGTTGAGAAAAAAACTTTTCATCGCATATAATACCAAGTCTTCTAAGGGCGATGAACTTGACAATCAGGAGACGATCAAAAAAATCCTAAATCTCCGTCATCAAAGAGCTCATTTGCTGGGTTATTCTTCACATTCTCATTTTGTATTGGAAGAGCGGATGGCCAAAAGTCCAAAGGCAGTGATGGATTTTTTGGAAAACTTACTGATTCAAGCGAAGCCAAAGGCTGAAGAGGAACTAGAGGAGCTCAGCAAGTTTGCAAATGATCTGGATAGTTTGGAAAGATTGGAAAAATGGGACTTCGCCTATTATTCCGAACTTTTGAAAAAGGAAAAATATGAATTGGACGATGAACTCCTTCGCCCCTATTTCCAGCTGGAAAATGTCATTGATGGAGTTTTTCAAACTGCCGGAAAACTATACGGTCTTAAATTCAAAGCCAATCAGGAAATCCCAGTTTATCATAAAGACGTCACAGCCTACGAGGTTCAAGATCTTCAAGGCAATCATATTTCCGTTTTTTATGCGGATTTCTTCCCAAGACCTGGAAAGAGAAATGGAGCATGGATGACCAGCTACAAAGGTCAATTCAAGTTAGAAGGGAAAGACCAAAGACCTCATGTGTCCATAGTCTGCAATTTCACCAAACCTACTAAGAGTAAGCCCAGCCTTTTAACTTTCAATGAGGTCACTACCCTTTTCCATGAATTTGGACATGCATTGCATGGAATGCTTGCAAATAGTAAGTATGAGTCCTTATCTGGAACCAGTGTGTTTTGGGATTTTGTAGAGCTTCCATCTCAGATTTTCGAAAACTGGTGCTATGAAAAAGAATGTTTGGATTTGTTTGCCAAGCATTATGAAACTGGAGAAAAAATCCCTGAAGATTTGATCGAAAGAATCAAAAAAGCTTCAAACTACCTGCAAGGCTATCAAACCGTAAGACAGATCAGTTTCGGGCTCTTGGATATGGCCTATCATAGTCAGAATCCTTCTCAGATCGAGGATATTTTTGATTTTGAGAAAGAGGTAATGAAAAAAACCGAGTTACTTCCATCTGTTCCAAATACCTTGATGAGCACTGCATTTTCCCACATATTTCAGGGAGGCTATTCATCTGGCTATTACAGTTATAAATGGGCAGAAGTATTGGATGCCGATGCATTTGAGCTATTTCAGGAAAAAGGAGTTTTTGATGAGGAAACGGCTAAATCATTCCAAAAGAATATTTTAGCAGCTGGAGGAACCGAGCATCCTTCAATTTTATACAAAAGATTCAGAGGAAGAGACCCACAGCCGGATGCTTTGATGCGGAGAGCTGGGTTAGTAAAAAAGCAGTAGTTCTTAATTTTATTAAACGGAGAAATACGATTGAAATGAGCATCAAAAAGCTTGAAATTCCGACTTATCTGAGTGCTTTATCCGTGATGGTCTTCATCATCGTATTGACCTTCTTTTTGATTGTCGGAAAAAGCCTTTTGATCCCTCTTTTTCTAGGTGGGTTCTTCGCAATCCTTTTTACTCCTTTCAGCAAATGGATGGAGAGTAAGAAAGTACCGAAAATTCTATCCTCGGTCATCTCTCTATTATGCATGACCTTAATTGTTGGAGGTCTTTTATCATTTATTGTTGGGAATGTGGCCTCATTTACCAGTGACTTCGATGATGTCACGAGTAAAATCAATACCTATGCTCAGCGAATAGACGAGTGGACCCAATCCACTTTTCAAATGGATTATGAGATAAGAAATAAAGCCAATACGGATTATCTCAAAGGATTACTTAAAGAAAATAGCTCTAGCATTTCAGATTTCGCCATGAAAACTGTGGGATCTCTTTCGGGATTGGTTCTTATACCAGTTTTCATGTTCTTTTTTCTGCTGTATAGGCATCATTTGACTCAAATGATGATCATGATCTACCGAGATAGAGACCCCAACTTGGTTAAAATGCGTATCACCAGTCTAAGAAAGGTCATTCTACACTATATCGTCGGAGTGGGAAAAGTTATGATCATCTTGGCTATTCTGAATATTTCGGCCTACTCAGCATTGGGAATCAAACATGCAATCTTCTTCGGTGTACTAGGGGCATTATTGAATATCATACCCTATGTAGGCCCCTTTTTCGGAGTCCTCCTGCCTGTCATTTATTCCTTTTTGACAAAGGACAGTTTGTTTTATCCGGTTGCCGTGATTGTTTGTTACCAAATTATTCAAATGCTGGAAGGCAACTTTCTTACTCCAAAAATTGTAGGAGGCAACGTTAACCTCAATGCCTTCATCACCTTTTTGGGATTATTAATTGGCGGAACAATTTGGGGAGTAGCTGGTATGATATTGGTTATTCCTGCAATGGCAATCTTGCGCGAAATATTTGATTTGAGCGAAACTACCAAGCCTTTTGCATACCTCATGGGTGAGGAAAAAGAAAAAACACAGAAAAATGAAAAGCCCGAAGCTGACAATGAAAGTTCAGAATAGCATACTAAAATTAATTTTAATCCTTTTTCTAATTGGTTGTGATTCTGATGAAGACAGAAAAGGTCGCTTCCTTTTGAAAGGGAATGAAAAATTGGAAGAAAATGATCCTAAATCAGCTTTAGGATTTTACCAGGAAGCCTTGGATATTGATTCCACTTATGCAGATGCGTTGTTCAATAAGGCAGTGGCTCATTTACAATTAAACCAGCTGGAAGAGGCTATCGCGGATTTTTCCCAAGCCATCAGATACAAAAACAATTATGTGGACGCTTACTTCCAAAGAGGACTGAGTTATTTGGATAATGGAGAATTTTACAAAGCCCGAACCGATGCCGAATGGATGACTAAAAACGACTCGGATAATTGGCAAGGCTTCTTTTTAAGTGGCTTGGTAGCAGAAAAACTGGAGGATTATGAACTTGCTCTCAATTCTTTTCAAAAAGCATTGGAGCTTAATCCTGAAAATTCAGATCTATTAGTCAACCAGGCTACGATTTATTATTATCAAGATGAGTATGCTAAAGCTTCAGAATTATTGGATAAAGCGGAGCAGATAAATCCAAATGAACCTAATCTTCACAATCTAAGGTCTATGATTTCCTTTGATGAAGGAAATTATCAGCTGGCCTTAAATGCTGTAGAAAAAGCAATTAGCCTTAACAATAGAGAAGCCTATTATTATAATAATAAAGGATTATACCTTCTATTCTTGGGAAAGGAAGAGGAAGCTTTAGATCTTATTAATCAAAGTCTTCAGATGAATTCTAATAATCCTTTTGCTTTGAGAAATAAGGGGATTTATTATGTTGTGACAGGAGATAAAATATCTGCTTTGTCGTATTTGAAAGAATTGTATGAAGATTATCCTGAGATGGATTTACTGGAAGAATACTATCAAAAAGCGCTCGAACTTTAATTTTTCTCAGAAATTACTTCCTTGATTTTCTTTAGGAGTTCAGCTGCGTCGATTGGCTTTGCTACAAACCCGTCGAAGCCACATTCTTCTATTTTCTCCATGATTTCCAGTTTGGCTGCGGCTGTTAAAGCTATGACGGGAGTATCAATATTTTTCTTAATCTCTTGAGTGGCTTCAAAGCCGTCCATAACTGGCATTTGAATATCCATCAAAATACAATCGTATTGATGATCTTTCAGGATCTCAACAGCCTGAGCTCCATCTCCCACTCTATCAAAAGTATACCCCCACTTCTTGATGATTTTCCCCAATACCAAAGCATTGACATCGTTATCCTCTGCCATCAACAAATGTAGCTTTGAAAAGTCCTGAGTTGAACCTGTAACAGGCTTCTCCACTTGAACTTCCTGATCAGAAACTTCAAGGTCTAGTTCAAAGAAAAATCGGGAGCCCTTACCTACTTCAGATTCCAAAGCAATGGTGCTTCCCATCAGATTTAATAATTTTCTGGTGATAGAGAGTCCTAGGCCAGTTCCTCCGTATTTGGTGCTGAAAGTTGGCTTTACCTGATCGAAATCGTTGAAAATCTTCGTCTGATTTTCAGGTGCGATTCCGATTCCCGTATCTTTTACTTCAAAATATACTTTGGCTCTGCCATTCTTTAAATCCAGAAGTTTAATGCTGACATCCACATTTCCTTCATGAGTAAACTTGAGAGCATTGGTTATCAAGTTATTCATGATTTGAGAGAGTCTGGTTTTATCGCCATTTACCCTCATGTCCAAACCTTCGGAGAGATGGAGTTGCAAATCATTTTTACTATCTCTCGCATGGAAAGACAAGCCTTTCATCACCTGCTCCACCAAATTTCTCAAATTGAAAGGTGCTTTTTCGATAGTCAGTTTGCCTGCTTCGATTTTTTGGAAATCAAGCAAATCATTGATCATGATGATCAGATTCTCTACAGCAAAGTTAATCGTATTTAAAGCACTCTTCTGGGAGGTATTCGGATTTTCCTGCAATAAGGAATAAACGGATCCTGAAATCGCATTCAATGGTGTTCTCAACTCATGGCTTATCATAGAAAGGAAGTCAGACTTGATTTGACTGGCTTTTTCCGCTGTTCTTCTCGCTTCGTCGAGCTTGGACTCAAATTCTTTTTGTTGGCTGATATCTGTCAAATAACCATACCAAACCATATCTCCATTTTCCAGTGCCTGAGGCCTTGCTGCGCCTAATACCCAGCGGTAACCTTCGGAATCAGAATTATTCTTTACCCTAAATTGACATTGCCACGGCTCTCCTTTTCTAGCAGATGCAACCGAAGTCATGATCACCTGTGGTAAATCATTGGGATGCACTCTGGAAATAGCTCCTGAAATGTCTTCAAACTTTTCAATTTCAGTCTGAGTAAGTCCCAAAACAGAGGCAATTCCTCTGGAAAGGAATGAGAAGCTCATTTTTCCGTTTTGATCCAAAACCAATTGGTAAAGACCTCCTGGAACTTGCTCAGTCAAATTCATTAAGAAATCACTGCTTTCCTCCAAAGTCTTTTCAAGTGTCACCTTTTCGGAAATATTTCTTAAGGAAAGAACTACAAAGCTTTCCTCTTTCTCTTGCAAAGACTTAGCTGCTACCTCTAAAGTGAGTTGCTTGCCCAAATTACTAATCAGTAATGTTGAGAATCGTCTGGAACCTTCCTCGTTTGCTGGTGTATCAATCCAGTCTTTCCACTCATCACTCTCTTCAAAAAGCACATTGAGATCACTCAAATGCTCAAATTTCCGGTTCTCTTCTACTCCCAAAAGTTTTTTCGCCTCTTCGTTGCAAAGGTAGATTTCCCCATCCGGTCGAGCTACAAGCATCGGGTCTGGGGAGCTTAAAAGAATATTTTTGAGCAGTTCTCCTGATCTCTCAATATTTTTCTTTTCAGAAAGATCAGATAATACGCCCAACCAAAATCCTGTTCCCTGAATGGCATCATGGTATTCCGCCACAACCCCCAATTCAGATTCAAGTAATTCAAATTCCAACTTTTTCTCGCTCCTTTTATCGGTCAGTTTCTCTGAAAAGGAATTTTCAAAATTGACTTTTAGATCCTCCTGCTTTTCAAAAATTAGGTTGGCAACCGCATCGTATTCAAATGTAGAGTTATCGGGATCAAAAGACCATGTAGCTACTCTAGCTAATTCCGAACCTTTTTTTCTTAGCTGATTGAGTCTTTTTGTTTTTACAGATTCACTGTATGACTCGGTTTTATCCCTGCCTATTAAATAAAAATATTCAGCCGTAAACTGGACTGAAAACTCTAAATACTTAAATGAACCATCTTTACATTTTACTCGTGATTCAAAAAAACCAAGTTCATCCTGCTTTCGCTTACTCTTCCAAAATGATCTGATTTTTTCTAAATCCTCTTCATGCAGATAGGGACAAAGACTGGTATTCATCAATTCCGCTGGCTCATATCCCAGAATTGGCTTTACCGCGGCATTCAGATAAGTCAGGAAATCATGCTGACCGATAGCAATTAGATCTAGGCCATTTTTAAAAAACTGCTGAATCTCACGCTTACCCGGAAGCCCATGAGTTTTAACTTCCTTTCCTTTATAAAACAAAAAGTAATTAGAAGAACTTTCCTGCGGAAGCTCAAGTCGGAAAGAATAATCCTTATCACCATGGGTAAGAATCAGTTCTTCTTTAAAAATGTATGCATTGATATCTAATCCTAAGCCTACAAGATTTCTTTCTTTGAGACTTTCTCCAATAAATTCCTCGAAGGATTCATTGGCATAAAAGATATTGTACGGATAGGTATCATCAGCCAAAAACACCATTTCCGAAGACTCGTAAATGATCTTTTTAAAAGTACTGTTGATACCCCTTTCCTGCATTTGTTTAGGTTTTTGATTGAATTGAAGTCCTACTTTTTTATTCCTAGAATCATCCAATTCATATTCATAGGGTAAACATACAGCAATTTGTATTTCATAGCAAGTATTTTACTTTTCAAACCTAAAAAAATGTTTTAAAAATTATAGAAATAGCCAATTTTTGCCCATAAGCGGGTTCTGAAGCCTTCTTGGAAAAATCCATCTGTTCTATAATCGATGCTATATTCAAGTTTTTGCTCTTCATTGATCAATTTTCCCAGGGTAAACACTAGTCTATTTTCCAATTCAAACTCCCCATCTTGCAAACTGAAAATCGGTTCATTGGAGAGTACCAGATAATTTTCGCCCGGATCTAGGGTTTTTCCATCCAAAGGAATATCCAATGCCACTCTATATCTCAACCTCCACTCTAAAGACTCTCCTCGTGTAGTAGTTTGATCCGTCCGAATTCTGTGAGCTATTCTCAAAGATCTTAAACGCTGGAGAAAAGCCATCTGCTGAATAATCCTATTGGCATTTGCACCGTCCTGAATTCTATGAAAAGCACCGATAGCCAAATTGATCACAGGACTTGCTTGCCAACTATAAAAACCCATCAAATCAGTACGGTAATGTCTTACATCCCATTGCTCCCCTTCTCTAGCTGTGTTTCTAAAGAAGGTTTCCTGATTCTCAATCTTAAAATTGACCTTCTTCCCATTCGAAAGACTTTTAGTAACCGCAGCCTCCGGAAAGAATCCAAAGAAAAAAACCTGCTCCTGAGCTAATAGTTTTCCTAAAAACGAAAAAAACAAGAATAAAACGAGGATATACTTTTTGAGACTTGAATTCAAACCCAAACTTCCTCTTGCTCTCTCCCTTTCAGAAAATTGCAAAAGAAAAGTCAATTTTTTTTCAATTCTTGATAAGGAGGATTTAGAATTCGTTTCAGGTCTTTCCATTTTCATCAAAAAATCAGGTTATCCATTATTCTCACTATTACGACCCGCTTGGATATAAATTTCCCTTGAGCGTCAAAGGTGGCTTCCCATATTTCTTCATCACCATCTTTTTCCTTACCTATATATTCTATCTCATATTGCTCCAGAATATTCTCCACTTCATTCTCATCAAAAAAATCCTCCAAATCATCTGGCTCACCTGAATACTGCCTTTGGATTTTTATCAATTTGAAATCACTATAAGTTTCCTCCCAATAAGCAGTAAGATTTTTTTGAACCTCTGGCTGAATTTCGTCCAAAGGTATTTCAATTTCCACATCCTGAATGATTCCCAAAGAATCAAATTCCACACTGAAATACCTTCCACCCTTGAAGAATTTGGCTTCAAAGGAATATCCTGACTCAAAAAATTCCTGATACCATTTAGGCTTTTTTATTTCTTCGAATGCATCATATAACCATTCAATTGCAGCTTTGGGCACTTCTTTTTCGTCAACTCTTTTTTCCCTTTCTATTTTTTCCTGAGAAAAACATAGAACAGGAATCAAACAAACTAAGACTAAAATTAGCTTTCTCATATATTGCATGTCCAAAAATAAAAAAAACCGTGGTCTTATAAACCACGGTTTCTATCATTAGCGTTGAAGTAAAATTATAAACCTGCTTTGATTAAGTTCAATGCAGATCCTGCTTTGAACCATTCAATCTGTCCTTCATTATAGGTATGATTTACTTCAATTGTGTCAGAAGAACCATCAGCATGGTGTAAAACAACCTGAAGAGACTTTCCTGGCGCAAATGATTCCAATCCAAGAATATCAATAGAATCATCCTCCAATACTTTATCATAATCGGCAGCATTCGCAAAAGTCAATGCCAACATACCTTGCTTTTTCAAGTTGGTTTCGTGGATTCTGGCAAAGGACTTTACCAAAATAGCTCTCACTCCCAAGAATCTTGGCTCCATTGCAGCATGCTCTCTTGAAGAACCCTCTCCGTAGTTTTCGTCTCCTATTACGACAGTTCCGATTCCATGCTGCTTATAATGTCTTTGAGTTGCAGGAACTTCTCCATATTCCCCAGTCAATTGATTTTTTACCTTGTTGGTAGAATCATTGAAAGCATTGACTGCACCAATCAACATATTATTGGAAATATTGTCCAAGTGACCTCTGAATCTCAACCAAGGACCTGCCATGGAAATATGGTCAGTAGTACATTTTCCTTTTGCCTTGATCAAAAGCTTCAAGCCTTTCAGGTCAGTACCTTCCCAAGCTGGGAAAGATTCCAAAAGTTGCAATCTTTCTGAAGTTGGAGAAACAATTACATCTACTTTGGATCCATCTTCTGCAGGAGCTTGGTAGCCTGCATCTTCTACCGCAAAGCCTTTGGTTGGCAATTCCAATCCTTTAGGCTCATCCAGTTTTACTGATTTTCCTTCCTCATTAACCAAAGTATCAGTCAGTGGATTGAAAGTCAAATCACCGGCAATTGCCAAGGCTGTTACGATTTCAGGAGAAGCCACAAATGCGTGAGTATTTGGATTTCCGTCAGCTCGCTTCGCAAAGTTTCTGTTGAAAGAAGTGATAATGGAGTTTTTCTCCTGCTTTTCAGCACCGTGTCTTGCCCACTGTCCGATGCACGGACCACAAGCATTTGCCAAAACTACTCCTCCCATTTTCCCAAAAGTATCCAAGAAACCATCTCTGTCAACGGTGTATCTTACCTGCTCAGAGCCTGGTGTGATTGTGTATTCAGATTTGGCAACCAACTTCTTGTCCACAGCTTGCTGTGCCAATGAAGCAGCACGGGAAATATCTTCATAAGAAGAGTTGGTACAAGAACCGATCAAGCCAACCTCCAATTTTGCTGGCCAACCGTTTTCCTTAACTGCAGCTGCAAATTTGGAAATAGGCCAAGCCAAGTCCGGAGTGAATGGTCCATTCACATGTGGCTCCAATTCAGAAAGGTTGATTTCAATCACCTGATCGAAGTACTGCTCAGGATTTGCGTATACCTCGTCATCTCCTGTTAAGTGAGCTGCAATGCCATTAGCCAACTCAGCGATGTCAGCTCTGCCAGTTCCCTGAAGGTAAGCAGCAGACTTTTCATCATAACCGAAAATAGAAGTGGTAGCACCAATCTCAGCTCCCATGTTACAGATAGTTCCTTTACCTGTAGCAGAAAGAGATCTAGCACCTTCCCCGAAATATTCTACAATTGCTCCGGTTCCACCTTTTACAGTTAGAATACCTGCAACTTTCAAAATCACATCTTTGGCTGAAGTCCATCCAGACATTTTCCCGGTCAACTTCACACCGATCAGCTTTGGAAACTTCAGTTCCCAAGGCAAGCCTGCCATTACATCGCAAGCATCAGCACCACCTACACCGATGGCAACCATTCCCAAACCACCTGCATTTGGAGTATGAGAATCTGTTCCAATCATCATTCCACCAGGAAAAGCATAATTCTCCAATACTACTTGGTGAATAATTCCAGCTCCCGGTTTCCAGAATCCAATTCCGTATTTATTGGAAACTGAAGCTAAAAAGTCGTAAACCTCTCGGTTTTTATCTTTTGCTTTATTCAAATCTTTTTCCGCACCAACTTCTGCCTGAATCAAGTGATCACAGTGAACAGTAGAAGGAACAGCCACCTGATCTCTTCCGGCTTGCATGAATTGCAAAAGTGCCATCTGAGCGGTAGCATCTTGCATGGCAACACGATCCGGCTTAAAATCCACGTAGGATTTTCCTCTTTCGTATGCCTGTGAAGGGGTACCCTCACTTAAGTGTGAATACAAAATCTTCTCTGTCAGGGTAAGTGGCCTACCAACTGCCTTACGGGCAGCAGCTATTCTTTCAGGATAGCGGGCATACACTTCCTTGATCATTTCAATATCAAAAGCCATTGTATTGGATTTAGGTGTGTAAAAGGTTCAAAATTTTCGGTGCAAATATAGGAACTTCAAGCTGAAAAAGATAACCAGACAAAACCTCAAAACAGGGGTTCATCCTTATTTAAAACCATTTTAGACTAGAGTAGCTTCTTTAGAAGAAAAAGTAGACAGAAAAGGCCAAAAAGAGCGTTCCCATCAAAAACAGCCAAGAGGTATACCTGAGTAAATCTCTGGCATTTAAACCGGTAATCGCCAAAAGCGGTAAGGCCCAAAATGGTTGCAAAAGATTACTGATTTGATCTCCGTAAGAAAATACCATGATTAATTTTCCGGAATCTAATCCCATGGACTTACCAACCTCCATGATTACAGGTCCCTGTACTGCCCACTGACCTCCTCCAGATGGCACCAATAAATTCACAATCGCAGCAGAGAATAAAGTCAATACTGGAAAAAAGGACTGGCTGGTGGTTTCCAGAAAGAAAAGCGAAACAGATTCCAATAATCCAGAATATGTCACCAAACCCAAAATCCCCGCATAGAATGGAAACTGAATGAAAATATCTACCGAACTCTTGATTCCTTCCGTAGTTGCTTCAGTAAAACTTTGAAGATTTTTATACAAGAATAGTGTAATTCCAAAAAGCAGAAAATTCACCAAGTTTAAATTCAGAAAACCTAGTCCTAAAGCATCCAATTTTAAAAACTGTAAGCCAAAAACAAGAAGAATCAACAGCCCTGTCCACCTAGCCAAATTCCCAATTTCACCTTGAGAAATTGGTCTAAGTGGATGGCTATAAGTGGGTTTATGATAGGGATAATCTTTGCGGGAAAGAAAAATCAAGGTCACTAAGAAAACCAAGATTAATCCGCCTGTCATTGTCACATTGAAACTGGTAAAAAGTGTTTCTGATACTGAAACAGTACCAATTTGATTGGCTAAAAAATGTCCTTCTTCAGCGACTTTTAAAGGTGCGGAAGCTGAAAGTCCTCCATGCCAAACTGCCATTCCCAAATACCCGGAAGCTCCTAATAATGCTGGATTGATTTTAATCCCTTTATCTTCCATGGCCAAATAAACAAACCTTGCCAATAATGCTCCAATGATCAATCCAAAGCCCCAGTTTAAAAGTCCCGCTACCATGGTGATAGAGGCAGTGAACAAGATTGCATATAGAGGGCTGGAAGGGATCTTCGAAATCTTTCTCAAATAAGCATGGATAGGTTTAAAAATAGCTATGGCATAGCCAAAAACTAAAATCATCATCATCTGCATGGTGAAATCCAATAAACTGAAAAAGCCATCTTTCCAGAAATTCAGGGATTGCAAGATGCTATCCCCTGCTGATTGCCCCTCTCCTATCAAATTGAAAACAGCTATCAGGAAGCAGAAAAGGCTTAAGGCCAAAACAATGCTAAAAGGTGAAATAATTGAGGCTTGATTTTTTTCTGATTTCAAAGATTTTGAGTTTATTAGTTAGACCGTTAAAGTAGCATCTTTTGAGTACTCACCCAAAAATTCAAAATACTGCTACTTCAATTCGCTGAATGCAAAAATAAATGGAATTTATCCACAACGCATTTTCAATCTCATTAATCATTTCCAGTCTTCTGGTAGGTGGGCTTTCAATATACATCGCTTTTAAACTAAGTGATTCAACCAGGTGGATGGCTCTGACCATGTTTTTAATGACTATCTGGGGATTTTTCTACGGATTAGAGCTGGCGAGCAACAGTTTGGATCAAATGATCAATCTAATTTATCTTGAATATATTGGCATATCGTTCATCCCTGCCTCCTGGATAGTATTTTCTTTGATTTATACCGGGTATAAAAAATGGTTGAGACCCCTAATTCTCATTCCGGTTTTTTTAATACCTGTTACCACATTTTTGATGGTATTGACCAATGGTCACCATCATCTACACTACAGCTCAGTCGGTATTTCTAATTCCGGCCCCTTTCCTTTGTTGGAATTGGAAGTTGGGCCTTGGTATTTAGTACATACCTTTTATTCGTATATTGCTTTTCTTTTGGGTACTTTAATCTTGTGGGGAAGATTTAAGAATGCTGACCCCCTTTATCAAACTCAAAGTATTTTTCTGATTGCCTCAGGTCTTTTTCCTGTCATTTTCAACCTTCTTTATCAAACAGGGGTAATCAAGCCATTTTCAGAAATAGACCTGACGCCATTTGCATTCCTTTTCACCTACATAATATTGGGGTTTGCCATCATCAGGTATCAACTTTTCAGCTTGAAACCAGTAGCCCAAAATCGGATTATGGAGTCCCTGACTGTGGGAGTATTGGTTTTTGACGGCAATGAAAAATTAATCGATTTCAATCCGGCTACTAAACAGTTTCACCTCGATCCAGGCAAAATAAAAATTGGCGTTGCTGCATCTTCTTTGTTTTACGACAATGAAGCTATTTATAACATCATCCGAAATGTAGAAGAAAAAATAATTTTGATCAATACAGTAAAAGATGGACAAGAGTTAAACTTACGGGTAAAATCAATCCCCATGCTAGATAAGACCTCAGGGTTTTACGGTGTAATTATACTTTTAGATGATCAGACCGATCAACTAAAAGTAAATAAACAGCTAAGGCAACAGGCGAATGATTTGATTCAGCTGAACGAGCTAAAAGACAAATTTTTCAGTATTATTTCCCATGATTTGAAAGGTCCTATTTTCGGTGTTAAGGAGTTAATCCATATGACCCAAAGTAATATTATCAGTAAGGAAGAATTTTACACTATGCTTCCTGAAGTTTCCAAAAATATGGAGCAAGTAGCCATTCTTTTGGAAAACTTATTGGCTTGGGCAAGCAGTCAGTTAAGAGGGGAACATATTCAAATCCAAAATTTTAATATCGTCACTTTACTTACGCAGCAGCAAAAATTATTGGATAGAATAGCCCGGGAGAAAAGAATTGAAATCATACTGGAAAGTGAAGAGATCATAGAAATTTTAGCAGACCGTAATATGATTGATTTGGTGTTGAGAAATTTGATCAACAATGCCGTAAAATTCTCCTCAGCCGGTGGCAAAATAAAACTGACCGCAAAAAGACTATCCAAAGAGGTCAAAGTCTGTATAAAAGATTCTGGAGTAGGTATTTCAAATGAAAACCTGAAAAAAATCAGAGAGGGAATTTCATTTACGACCAGAGGTCTGAATAATGAAAGCGGAACTGGCCTTGGTTTGGTTTTGGTGAGAGAATATGTTAAAAAGAACAATGGTAAACTTGAGGTAGATTCTATTTTAGGAGAAGGAACTACCTTCTGCCTTTATCTTCCTCTCAGCAATTAATCTTCCAAGTTTGTTAAAAACTCTAAGGTATCCACTCCATCTGCATAATCCCAAAGTTCTGGCATTTGAGCTTGGCCAAAAGGGACGCTTGCAATTCCATGATCAATATTCCCCACCACGCACTGGATTTTAGAACTGAGGCTATCTATTTTTCCAGTTAAAGCTTCCTTGGATGAATACAATTCATAATAGAGAACAGCTATTGGAGAAACGAGATCTTGGCTTTCCTTCAGGATCAAAAAACCATTATCCAAATGCGAATCTTGATTAACGAGGTAAATGGACTTGTTGTAATCGTAATTATTCAAGTATTTATGATGCTCTGCCTTTTCAGCGAAAATCTGAAGTTCTTTCAATAATTGCTGCAATTGCTCTTCATTTCTGATGAAAATTTTCGAGACATTTCTACATCCCAAACCATAATAGCTAAAAATATCTTTGCCTAAGTTGACTAAGTCATCCCGATTTTCATCCCCTTCCAAGATGGCTACCGAAGTTCTGTTTTGCCGAATAACTGATGGATATTTTCCGAAATAGTAGTTGAAATATCTGGCGGAATTATCTGAACCTGTAGCGATGTAGGCGTCTTTGTTCTTCAACATATCACTGAATTCAATCAGATTTTCGAATTCAGGTTCGAGTTGGATCAATTGCTGCAAAAGCCACTTCATAAGGACTTCATCTGCAGAACTTAATTTTGCACTGAGTTTATTTCCGGAAAGAAGAACCGCCATGGCATCATGAAAACCAACCGCAGGAATATTACCGGCCATTAGGACTCCCACCTCTTTTGGAGATGAATATTGAGGGAATTCGTACTTGGAAACCCATGCTAGCAACTTGGACTCTTGTAGCATAAAAGCCAGGCCATTTATCGCCTGCTCGCAACTTTCCGCAGTAAACCAGTTGTTTCTATTCTCTGCTCTTCTGAATAAATCTTCTTTTTGGTCTGGTGCTAGGTTTGAAAGTAATGTTCCGAGAGAAGCAAAAGCCTTGATTCTTTTTTCCAATTCCATCATGCCCGCAAATTTACCAGAATCCCCTAGAACAAAATAAGAATTATTTTAAATTAGTTAGTATGACAACTTTTTATTGTGGGTCTGTGTTATGCTTATTACTTTTGGAACAAATAGAGTGTTTATGGCAATAATGATAACAGACGAATGCATCAATTGCGGTGCATGCGAACCAGAATGTCCGAATACAGCAATCTACGAAGGTGGAGTTGAATGGACTTGGGGAGGCGGAACAAGCCTTAAAGAAGTAACATTAGAAGATGGAACAGTTGTAGATGCTAATGAAAAGCAGGAACCTGTTTCTGATGAATTTTATTACATCGTCACTGCAAAATGTACGGAGTGTAATGGTTTTCACGAAGAGCCACAATGTGCTGCAGTATGTCCGGTGGATTGCTGCGTAGATGATCCAGATCATCGGGAAACAGAAGAAGAGCTACTTGCTAAAAAAGCAATGATGCATGGAGAATAAAAAAGGCGTATCAACGCCTTTTTTTGTTTTAATGCTGATTTTTCTTGGACTATTTTAACTATTTAATTTTGTAGGAAGGAATCAATATTCTGTTGGGCTGAGTTGTTGGTTAGCAATTCAAATTACCAATTAATTAAATTTTGCAGTGTCCTTGCTTTTTCGAATTAAGCTGAACTAGATCGTTACTACTCCTGCCTTCCATTTATATAAAATCTCAATGGTCACATATTTTTCTAATCATTGACAATTCCCTTTGGATTAAGTCTGTCAAAATGAGCTTAGCTTTTTTTAGTCTATTATTTATGTATTTGAAATACAAAAAATATACTTTTTTATGATAAATCACTTTAGGAAACTAAGAAAAGTAATATAGTTTCTTTCAATTATATATTTTAAGCATACCTAAAAATTGGAAATAGCACAGTGTATTTTTATATTTAGTGTATGAGCGGTTAAAAAATCGGTTTAAAACATGTCTAATTTGAAATGAAAAGGCTTAGCTATAATAAAATCGATTCTGAAGTTTTTAATTATGATTTACTGAATATTTCTGATCCCGATTTTTTCGAAATTACCAAATTTTCAGCCGAATTATGTGAAGTTGAGTACTCTCTCACTACTCTGGTTTACAAGAAACAATTAAAGTTCAAATCTTCATTCGGACTTGAGGACACTGAATGCTCCATTAACGATTCAATTTGTAAATATGCACTATTGAGTGGGGAGTCTATTTTTATCGTTGAGGATGCTTTGGAAGAAACCCGATATTCAAAAATTAGAGATATTTCAAAGAAAACTAATGTAAGATTTTATGCTGGGGTACCTTTATTTACAAATTCAGGAATAGCGGTTGGTACTCTTTGTGTCTTTGATAATTCACCGAAAAAGCTAGATCCATTTCAAATTTCAAGTTTGAAATTGATGGGTAAACAGATATCAAGGGTTTTTGAATTAAAAACGAAAAATTCGCAATTATTAAGCTACCAAAACAAGCTAATTAAATCTAATGAGCATTTCCAAACAATCCTTAAATCTTCAGGACAAGAGTTGTGGGATTATGATCTCAGAAAAAACACTCTTTTTATATCTGAAGGTTTCAAAAGGAGAATTTCCGCATCCGGAAAAGATAACAATGAAGTTTTTTTAGAAATTTTAAATCGAATTTCAGAAAAAGAATATGAAAAGATATATGCACTTTTTGGAGAAGCGCTAAAAGATCCAAGAAGAAGAAAAGTCAAATTTTTTACTCAAATCAAAAAAGACAATCATGAGCATTTTAACCTCAAATGTCTTGCAATTCTCAAGAGAGATAAATTCAATAAGCCTCAACAAATTCTTGGAACCGTAGAGTTTTTAGGAAAAGATTACATATTGGGCGTTCTTGAATCAATTGAAAAAAAAGTAATCAAGTCTAGTGTTCAGGGAAATTTATCCCTAGAAAAGATTTTTGGCAATTTTATACAACAAGTGGAAGCAATTTTCCCTTCGTTGATTTTTTCAATCATGAAGGTTAAAAATAATAGACTATACAACTTTGTTTCACCAAGCTTACCAAAGTCGCTGGTTGATTTGTTTAATGGAATTCTTATAGGTCCTGATGCTGGAAGTTGCGGTACCGCAGCCTATTTAAAGAAAAAAATAGTAAGCTCCTCAATTCTTTCAGATAGTAAATGGTCAAAATATCATGCTCAAATTAAGATAGAGGAAATCAGATCTTGTATTTCGATTCCTATCCTTAATAACAAGGGAGAGCCTATCTCGACTGTGGCAATTTATTTAAAAGAGGAACGACACCCTAATAAACTTGAGCATTATCTGATCGAAAGAATTTCTCGTCTAATTACAATTCTTCTTCTCAAATTTGAATATTTAAAAAGTTTGGAGATAGCAAATGAAAGGTATGAGTTCGTAAATAAAGCGACCAATGATGCAATCTATGATTGGGATTTAACGAATAGTAAAATTCATTTTGGTAGTAGCTTTTTTAGACTAATTGGATTCAAAGAGAATCAATCAAAATTCAGTAGAGCTGATTTTGTAAGTTTGATACACAATAAAGATCTCCATTCATACAAAAAGAGTCTATTTTCTTTTTTTAGCCAGAGAAATAAGAATCAATGGAGATTTAGCTTTAGAATTAAAAAGGAAAACGGCGAATATGCTTTTGTCGACGAAGTAGTCTATGCGCTAAGAGATCCAAATGGAAATCCGACAAGGCTAATTGGCGTTCTTAGAGATTTGACTTCTGAGAAAATTATTGACCTACAGAAAAAAGTTCAATTACAAATCAGTACGATTTTTAGAAATAGAAAAAAAAATCTTAAGGAGATATTAAATGAGGTCACTCAATATTTAATTGAATTGAGCGATTTTGAATTTGCCGAGATTTGGCTTACTGATTTAGAGAAGCAAAAAATCAACCTAGTTTCAAATTCCACAAATTCTATAGCAGCAGGTAAATTCTATTCTTATCCTGAAAAAATTGAAGAGTTATTTATAGGACAAGGGTTACCTGGTCAGGTATGGCAGAATAAATCGTTTTTGCATTTGGATGAGAAAGACTTATCTAAAAAATTTTTGAGAATAAATGCTGCAAAATTTGCAGGTATTAAATCTACCTATGCTATTCCTATTCTAAATAAAAAGGACTTTGTAGGGGTGATTTTAGTTGGCTCTAATCTTTCTAAAATTGATTTTTATGGGGATAATCTTTTTTTATCGGAGTTGGGAAATTATTTGGGAGCTGAAATAGTAAGAAAGTCACAGGAAGAAGAATTAAATGCTTTTTTTTATCAAGCACCTGACCTTATGGCGGTACTTTCCTCCGATTTCTCCTTAGTAAAAATCAACCCTTCTTTTTGCAAACTTTTAAATTTCAAAGAATATGAGCTAGTTAATAAATCAATTTTGGACCAAATAGACGAGAAAGATCATTCCCGTATTAAGGAGTTTAAGCCTGACGATAAGGCTGTAATAATAAGGTTTGGTTGTAGAGATGGGCAACAAAAGCTGATTTCGTGTACGCTCTCCGGTCAATTTGGTAGAGGAACTTACTCATTCCTATACGGTAGAGACGTTACAGAATTTAAGAAAATGGAAAAGTTGCTGGAACGAGCAAGTGAAATTTCCAAGATGGGCGGTTGGAAATTCACTTTTTCAAATCGTAAAATTTATTTGTCTAATCAATCAAAAGAGATTTTGCTACTACGAGGACCAAATATATTTTCCTCAAAAAAGTTAAAATCCGTGCTTGGAGAAAAAGTATTTCAATCAATCAAACAAAAAATATTTGAAGCCAGTAAAGCAAACTTAGCATTTGATTTTGAGGAATTGATTTTAGATGGACAAAGAAATGAAAAATGGGTGAGGATAATTGGTGCCATTGAACATGAAGGTGAAAAGTGCTCTGCCATTACCGGAAGTATCCAAGATATTGATGAAAAAAAGAAAACAGAAATCCGCTTAAGGGATGTATCCAATAATGTTCCAGGAGTGATTTTTCAGTTTTATTTAAATGTAGATGGTTCCTATTTTATTAAACATGTAAGCTCTGGAAGTAAAGAAATTTGGGGTTTAAGCCCCAAAGAATCTGAAAATAATCTATACATAGTATGGAAAGGAATTATTTCTGGAGGTGATTCGAAAAAACTTAAAAAAGATATTCTTGATTCTGCGAAAAACCTCCAAAGGTTTAAATCTTCGTGGAGATTCTTAAATAAAGAAGGAAGAATCGTTCACCATGAAGGATTCGGAAACCCTGTAAAAAAACAAGATGGTTCTATTGTATGGGACACATTGATCGTTGATGCGACTGAACAATTTCAACTAACCGAAATGGCTCGGAATATTGCCAAAATAGCAAAGATTGGAAGTTGGGAGGCAATAATTGAGGGTGGTCAGATTACAGGTTATAAGTTTTCAACCATCCTTCTATCAAATCTGCAATATGAAGGGAAATCACCCTCATATTTTACTGATTTTCTTGAGTTTACAGATAAAAAAAATGAGTTTGAATTTAGGAAGATTCTAAAAACTTCATTTTTGAAATCTGGATCGCATAAAAGAGATTTCTCTGTGATTACGAGAAATAAAGTCTTAAAGTGGATTCATTTTGTAGTGAAATCCGAAATTATTGAAAATCAGCCAGTCAGAATCTTCGGTTATATTCAAGACATTACTTCACAAAAGCTTGGAGAGATTCAAATTCAAAAAGCTCTTAATGAAAAAAATAAAATATTAGAAAGTATAGGTGATGGATTTTTTGCTTTGGATTGGAATGGACATGTTAGCTATTGGAATAAGTCAGCAGAGGATTTAATCAAAATAAGCAGAGAAAATTGTCTTGGAAAAAGTATATGGCCACTATTTTCTGTAGATACCAGAAAGAAATTCGCTAGATTTTTTAGACTAATTCAAAAAAGGAAGACTAATCACATTCACAAACAAGAATATTTTTCGGATTTTGAAAAATGGTTTGATATAAACATATATGTTTCTGAAGTTGGTTTTTCAGTATTTTTCACTGACGTTACTAAAAGAAAATTAGCAGAGGAAGAAATAATTCAGTCAAACGAAAGATTTATAATTATTTCTAACGCAACGACAGATATAATTTGGGATTACGATATAATAAAAGATAAATTTTTTATCAGTGATAGTTTCTACCGCTTAGTCGGCCTAAACAAAAAAAGTAATATCATATCATTAGAGGATGCCTCTAAATATGTTTGTGATGAAGATCGACGAAATATTTTTAATGAACTATGCAAAAGCTTTCAAAATAAAGATGAGAATTTTTTTAAAAATGAGTTTAAAATTAAAGCGAAAAATAATGACTATGCATTTGTTATAAATCGGGGTACCATTATAAGAAATAAAGCAGGAAAGGCTATAAGAGCTTTAGGATCAATGACAGATATTTCTTTTCAGAAGGAATATGAGGCATCTTTAAGGAGGTTAAATGATACCCTGAGACAAAAAGCCTTGGAATTGGAAAAATCAAATAAAGAGCTAGAACAATTTGCCTATGTAGCCTCCCATGATTTACAAGAGCCCTTGAGAATGGTCAAAAGCTTCATGGGACTGTTAAAAAAGAAATATGAAAACTCTTTAGATGCAAAAGCAAAGCAATACATTGATTTTGCGGTAGAAGGTTCCAATCAAATGCGAGCAATCATTTTGAATCTACTTGAATTTTCAAAAATTCAGCAAGAAGAAATTACCTTAGAATTATTTGACATCAGAGATATTTTCGATTCATTGATGATAAATCTTAATAGAGATATAAAGGATAAAAAAGCAGAAATTTTAATATCAAGTTCTATCCCTATTTATTCGAATAAGTCTATGCTTTTTCAGGTATTTCAAAACCTAATTAGTAATGCACTTAAATACTCGGATCCTTCAAGAAAACCAGTAGTTGATATCTCTATTACACAAAAAGATCAAGCTTATATTTTTAAAGTAAGTGATAATGGATTAGGTATGAAAGAGGAATATTTAGATAAAATTTTTGCATTGTTCTCTAGACTCCATACCAAAAACGAAATACCTGGCACCGGATTGGGTTTAGCTATTGTTAAAAAAATAATTGAAAAATTGGGAGGAAAGATTTGGGTTGAATCATCAATAGGAGTCGGCTCAACTTTTTTCTTCGAAATCCCGGCTAGAGCTCATGAAAGTAGTAATGATTGAAGATAACTTAGGGGATATCCTGCTAACTCAAGATACATTTGAGGAGCTTGGAATTGATATCGACCTGACCACCTTTAACGATGGAGAGTCTGGTATGCGTTATTTCAAAGAGTTATCAAAAAAAAACCTGAGTAAAAACTCCCCAGATTTGGTCATATTGGACATAAATCTACCCCAAAAAACTGGAATAGAAATCCTTCAGTTTATTAGAAATGAGATTTCTGACCCAAACTTTAAAGTTGTATTTCTTACTTCGTCAAATGCCAATCAGGATGTTAGAGAAATTAAAAGGTTAAATGCCGATGCCCACTTTTTAAAACCCTTAGACTCAGATGAGTTTCTAGAATTTTATGAAAAAATGAAGGATGAAGCCTTTAGGATTAAGCAATAATAAATCGGAAACCAAGGCGGAATATTTGAAACCCATATCTTTAACCCAAGATTCCTAAGCTACTCTAGATTTGCAATCTCGAGTTCCTATCGAAGGATTTGTAATCCTTAAGAACCCTCCAAGGGTTGGTCAAAAAGATGATAAAGGCATTTTTTTATCAACTACCTAATTCGATGAATCTCTTATAGGGTTAAAATGAGATTCTCGAATGTCTTGCTGGCAAGTTTAATTGGTTTCCAAACATTGATCTCGGACCAGCGCTGGGGAACCAAACTCAATTTATTTTCTAAGAAATCTCCGCTCCTTCGGAGCTTTTGGAAGTATTATTTCAAAAGCCTTTAGTTACCATCTAATTAAGAGAAATTCAATATGGATCAAATATTCTAAACCTCTCCTGAGGTTCTTTGAACCATGAACAATTGAACAAAAAACATCAATGCTAGCCTAAAGCTTGGAGCATCAATTACACAATTACTCTATATCTCGCCGAAGGCATATCTTAATCATATCTTGAAAAATATCTTCTCTTTTGCAACTCAAAAATTGTGTTGGGAATAAATATTTTGCCGAAGGCGTATTTCTAAGCTACTCGAGATTTGCAATCTCGAGTCCCTATCGAAGGATTTATAATCCGAAATAATTTATCGAAACCCTCCAAGGGTTAGTAAAAAGAATGGTTTAGATTTTTTTGATTGATTCATTTAATTAAGAAAACCCTTGGAGGGTTATTGTATGGTTTTCGTTTCGTCTTGCTGGCATGGTGATACCGTATCCAGACAAAGCCCATGCGCCAGCGCTGGGGTAAGGTGGAAAATTTTGGTACCAGGGGTTAAAACCCCTGCCTGTCCGCCGTGGCGGGGCTAAGAAATCATCGCTCCTACGGAGCTTTTGATACTAATACGATCAGAGGTCTATCTCACCGAAGTCGTATCTTGATAATATCTTGAAGAGTATCTTTTTAAATATTTTGCCGAAGGCGTATTTCTATCTATTTCTACTGTATTTCTTTATCCATTTCGCCACAGGCATATTCCTAAGCTACTCGAGATTTGCAATCTCGAGTTCCTATCGAAGGATTTGTAATCCTTAAGAACCCTCCAAGGGTTTGCCAGAAAGTGGGAAAGGATATTATTTATATCTACTCCTCAAATCAAGAAATCCCTTGGAGGGTTGATTTAAGGTTTCCTCTCCGTCTTGCTGGCATTGAGTTACTCTTTCCAATTGAAAATTAAGGGCCAGCGCCGGGGAATCAAACTCAATTTATTTTCTAAGAAATCTCCGCTCCTTCGGAGCTTTTGGAAGTAGTATTTCAAAAGCCTTTAGTTACCATCTAATTAAGAGAAATTCAATATGGATCAAATATTCTAAACCTCTCCTGAAGTTCTTTGAACCATGAACAATTGAACAAAAAACATCATTGCTAGCCTAAAGCTTGGAGCATCAATTAATCAATTACACAATTACTCCATATCTCGCCGAAGGCAAATCTTAATCTATCTTAAAAAATATCTTCTCTATTGCAACTCAAAAATTGTGTTGGGAATAAATTTTTCGCCGAAGGCGTATTTCTAAGCTACTCGAGATTTGCAATCTCGAGCTCCTATCGAAGGATTTGTAATCCGAAATAATTTATCGAAATCCACCAAGGGTTAGTAAAAAGAATGGTTTAGATTTTTTTGATTGATTCATTTAATTAAGAAAACCCTTGGAGGGTTATTTTATGGTTTTCGTTTCGTCTTGCTGGCATGGTGATACCGTATCCAGACAAAGCCCATGCGCCAGCGCTGGGGTAAGGCGGAAAATTTTGTACCAGGGGTTAAAACCCCTGCCTGTCCGCTGTGGCGGGGCTAAGAAATCATCGCTCCTACGGAGCTTTTGATACTAATACGATCAGAGGTCATTCTCACCGAAGGCGTATCTTGATAATATCTTGAAGAGTATCTTTTTAAATATTTCGCCGAAGGCGTATTTCTATTTATTTCAATTGTATTTCTATTTAAATCCCCCTACCCCCTTTGATAAAGGAGGTAGTCCTAAACTGAGTTTACACTTCCAAAGGGGGAATTGATCCGTATTTCGCCGAAGGCGTATTTCTATCTATTTCTACTGTATTTCTTTATCTATTTCGCTACAGGCGTATTTCTATTTATTTCAAATGTATTTCTACTTAAATCCCCCTACCCCCTTTGATAAAGGAGGTAGTCCTAAACTGAGTTTACACTTCCAAAGGGGGAATTGATCCGTATTTCGCCGAAGGCGTATTTCTATCTATTTCTACTGCATTTCTTTATCCATTTCGCCGCAGGCATATTTCTATTTATTTCAATTTTTATTTCTTTAAAAAAATACCTTTCAAAGTGATTAATAAACATCAAATCAAGCCCTCTTTTATCATCCAATGTCTTTTTTCATAACTGATTTTTAACCACTTATCCTCATAATTTAACTTTTTCTTGAAAATATTCCTTTTTCAGCTTGAAATCTAAAAATGATTTATGCTATCTTAGTTTTCAAATAAATTACCCCAGCAACTAAAACTAAAGCATTGTGGAAGATCGAAGAGGATACGACAGAGATGAAATTTTCTCTAAAAAAGTGAAAGCAGGTAAACGCACCTATTTTTTCGACATCAAATCTACTAGGGCAAATGATTATTATTTGACCATCACTGAAAGCAAAAGAAAAGTAAATGGTGATTCATTTACTTATGAAAAGCACAAAATTTTCCTTTATAAGGAGGATTTCCACAAATTTGTGGAAGCATTGAATGAGTCTGTAGACCATATCAAAACTGAATTGATGCCAGAAGTGGATTTTACTCAGTTTGAAAATGAAGATTCAGAAAACGAATACCGTGATGAATTAAAATGGGAATAGAAAATTTCCAAAAATTTAGAACACGTTGAGTAAATAGTATATTAGAGGAGGCCAAACAGCCTCCTTTTACTTTATCCAAAATGCAGAGGTTTTTTATTTATCTATTCTTGTTCATTGGAGCCTTCCTTCTCTTCGGTTGGTACTTTTCAAATATTACTGCTTATCTAATTTTATCATTGATTTTAGCAGCTCTGTTGCGACCTCTAACCAATCGATTGAATGATTTTCACATTGGTGGCCAACACGTGCCACGATGGACAGCGATTCTCATTTCATATTCTGCGATCGTTTTGCTTCTTATCCTTTTGGGATTGCTTTTTTTCCCTTTGATCAATAATCAATTAATTATTCTGAGCAACTTGGACTTAGAGGGTATTTACCAACAAATTCAAATTCCAATTGCACGAGTTGAAAATTTCCTACTGAAATATCAATTGATAGAATCCCAACCAGGCTATCTTTTTGAACAGTTCAAATCATTTATTGTAAGAGCAATTACAGGTTTTGATTTTGGCACCTTTATCAGTCAGGTTTTCAGTACCGCCAGCTCCTTATTTATAGGATTGATTGCCGTAGCATTCATCACTTTTTTCCTGCTTCTGGAAAATGGTTTATTAAGAAGGAATTTACTCAATTTGATTCCCAACCCCTATTTTGAACTATCAGTGGCAACTTTCACCAAAGTTGAGAAGCTATTGTCCAATTATCTATCGGGACTTTTATTACAGATCTTGGCCATCTTCACGATCGCGAGCTTAGGGCTGTCTATAATGAGAATAGAATATGCTCTTACCATCGCTCTATTTGCAGCAATTGCCAATTTGATTCCTTATGCGGGTCCTATATTGGGAGCTACTTTTGGGATTATTGTAGGGATTTCAACCGGCAGTTTTTCAGAGGATTCTGAACTCACCTATTTATTAATCAAGATTCTTTCGGTTTTTTCCATCGTTCAGATCATAGATAATATTCTTTTACAGCCTATGATTTTTTCGAAATCAGTAAAAGCTCATCCCCTTGAAATTTTTGTTGTTATCTTTGCCGGGGCAAAAATCGCCGGAGTACTGGGGATGATTTTTGCGATACCGGTTTATACCATTTTTAGAGTTTCTGTGATGGAATTTTATAAGGGGTATAAATCCTATAGAATATTTAAAATAAAAACATCTAATTAATGGCTTTACAATGTGGCATAGTAGGACTCCCTAATGTAGGAAAGTCCACTTTGTTCAATTCCCTTTCCAGCGCGAAAGCTGAGGCGGCAAATTTTCCTTTTTGTACGATTGAACCCAATGTGGGTGTAGTGACTGTTCCTGACAAAAGACTTAAAACTTTGGAGCAACTTGTAAATCCTCAGCGGGTTTTACCAACAGTTATCGAGTTTGTTGACATCGCCGGATTGGTAAAAGGAGCTTCCAAAGGAGAAGGTTTGGGAAATAAGTTTCTGGCAAATATCCGTGAAGTCGATGCAATTATCCATGTAATCAGATGCTTTGAGGACGATAATATTGTCCATGTCGCAGGTAGCGTTGACCCTATTTTCGATAAAGAAGTAATCGATACTGAGCTACAATTGAAGGACCTAGAATCAGTAGAGAAAAAAATCCTTAGAATAGAAAAAGTAGCCAAATCAGGGGATGCCAAAGCCAAAAAAGAGCTTGAAGTTTTGGTTAGATTCAGAGATGGATTGAAATCCGGTTTGAATGCCAGAGCGATCGAAATCGAGAAGGAGGATCTGGAAATTATCCGTGACTTACAACTTTTAACCATCAAGCCCGTGCTATATGTAGCCAACGTGGATGAAGGAAGCATTCAAACTGGCAACAAATACGTCGAAGAGCTTAGAAATAAAGTTCAGGAAGAAAATGCTGAAGTCATTGTTTTATGTGCAGCATTGGAGTCTCAAATTGCTGAATTTGAGGACCCTGAAGAAAAGGAATTATTTTTAAGTGAGTACGGTTTAGAAGAAAGTGGTCTTAATAAACTGATTTCTGCCGCCTATTCCTTGCTGGATTTAATCACCTATTTTACAGCAGGACCTCAGGAGGTAAGAGCATGGACCATCAAAAAAGGTTGGAAGGCGCCTCAGGCTGCCGGGGTAATCCACACTGATTTTGAACGTGGATTTATTAAAGCAGAAGTAATCAAGCTTGTAGACTATCAGCAATTCAAAACAGAAGCTGCATGCAGAGAAAATGGAAAAATAGCGATAGAAGGGAAAGAATATATCGTAAAAGATGGAGATATCATGCATTTTAGATTCAATGTTTAAGATATTATAAAAATTTAATGTAATTTTACCTCGCTTATCCACCCAAAAACGTTATCTGTTTTCATTAATTTATTGTCTCATTTATTTTTAATTTATCGTGAGAGTTAGACTAATATTTTCATTAAAAAACAAAGGTTCCTATTTACCTTTTCATCACCAGTACATCCTTGCACAATTCCTTAAAGGTTTAATTGTCAAAGGAGGAAGAGAAGAGTTCTTCAACTACAACTACTTTAATTTTTCTGGTCTTAAGGGTCAGACTAAAGTAAGTAGAAGCGGTTTGCACTACTACTCCAGCTTGGTAACTCTTGTGTTATCTTCTCAAAGTGAAGATTTCATGGATTACTTATTGGAGCAGGTATTTGCAACTCCGAAAATTGAGTTGGGAAATTTGATTCTCTCTCCAGAGTACACTGAATTGGAAGTGGAGCCTGAGTTGGAAACTTCAAACAAATTTGTTTGTATTTCCCCGTTGGTTTTAATCACCCCTGCATTCAACGAGGAGATTGGCAAAAGATTCATCAGCCCTGATAGCGATGAATTTTCAGACTTATTGTATGAATCTACCTTAACAAGAATGGAACGATCCGGCTGGTATACACCAGAGCAAATGGAAAGTTTCTACAAATTCCAGGTAGTTCCAGACATGGTCTATGTCAATAAACTCAAAGAACAACAGAAAAAATTCGCAAGAATCTATGCCGTCTATGACATGGATGTGAAGTATGAAGTAAGAGGATACACCCTTCCTTTCACTTTGTATGCCGCACCCGAAGTTCAAGACTTTGTATTTAAATGTGGGTTGGGTGCCTTTACACACAAAGGTTTTGGTATGTTGGACTTGGCAAATCACCCTGCCGGTAACAGAACAACTACTTACAAATTCAAGAGAGAAGGCTTTGTGCCTTACAGACCTACTGAAAGAGTTCGTCAAAATGTAGCTCCAGAGGAAACAGAAGGTTCCTCAGACGAGAGCACAGAAGATTAAAACATAAAATCCCCGCTAGCTAGTGGGGATTTTTTTTGACCTTTGTTTTTATTCCTACTTTTTATAAAAAAAATTAACAAGAATTTTCATCTCTGATAATTCTGTTGGTAAAATCGTCCATGCCTATGGCATTTTTAACCTAATTAGCTATTCGGCATCCCAGCCATTAAAATGGCTGGCTAGGAAATCATTCATGCCTACGGCATTCTGAGCCATACCATAAACTTCATATTTATTTTTTGAAATTGAGTTTTTTGTAAAATGCCTCACACTTTGGGCATTTTGACCGCACCTAAAATATTTGAATTAGCAATTAGTCGCGTAGCGATGATAGATATCCTAGCTCCACCGCGGTGGGCGGGCAAAGATTTTAATCTCTGGATATTTTAGCGATCTACTTTTAAATCATAGAAGTCCCATAGGGACGATCCATTTGAAATCCGTCATTTCGACAGAATTCTGACCCACGCCATAAACATAATATTCATCTTTTGAAATTGAGCTTTTTGTTACAAGCCTTAATCAAACGGCGTTTTAGTGGAACCATCTTTATTAGGGAAATAGTCGCGTAGCGACGATAGATGTCCTAGCCAGAGATTTTAATCTCTGGATATTTTAGTTATTTACCTTTTAATCATAGAAGTCCCATAGGGACGACCGATTTATTCAATCATTCCAACTCCTTAAATAAATATTCAGGCAAAAATTCAATTTGATGAGCTTTTAACAAATTCAAATATTCCTCCCTGAAGGTTATTTTTTCATGATGTTCATCTTGATTTTTTATATAATCAAATAGTTTCCCAATCTGATTCTGGCTATTGGTGAAAGAACCAAATCCTGTTTGCCACTCAAATCTATAATTCAAAAAACCATTCTCATTTATCCATTTAGAGGATTTAGCCTTCACGCCTTTCATTACTTCTGAAATAGAGTTCTTCGGATAAAACTTAAATAAGGCATGAACGTGATCTGAAACCCCATTTACAATTACGGTACTACATCCCGATTCATTTATAAGGTTTCCTAATACACCAAATAACTCTTTTTTAAAAGAGTTTTGGATGGCAGCATGTCTAAACTTAACCGCGAAAATGGTGTGGCAATAAAGAGAAGAATATGTGTTTGGCATAAAAATTTAGATTAAAAATTTAAAATTCAAATCAAACTAACGATTATTTATGTTTTTGGTTTCATTAGTATCGGCCATGCCTACGGCATTTTTAACCTAATTAGCTATTCGGCATCCCAGCCATTAAAATGGCTGCCTGTCTGTCGAAGACAGGGCTAGGATATACTTCATGCCTACGGCATTTTGGCCGAACCTAAAATATTCGAATAAGCCATCGGTCGCGTAGCAACGATAGATATCCTAGCCCCACCCCGGCGGACGGGCAGAGATTTTGATATATGAGAATAAAAATCGAATGAACTGAAGTCCTAAATTCAAAAAGAAGTCCATATCAAAATTGGTCATGCCTACGGCATTCAAAACCCTTTCGATATTTCTAATTTCCAGCCATTAAAATGGCTGCCTGCCTGTCGAAGACAGGGCTAGGATATACTTCATGCCTACGGCATTCTGGCCGCACCAAAATATTTGAAAAAGCGATTAGTCGCGTAGCGACGATAGATATCCTAGCCCCACCCCGGCGGACGGGCAGAGATTTTAATCTCTGGATATTTTAGCGATCTACCTTTTAATCATAGAGGTCCCATAGGGACGAAAGATATAATCAATCAATGGTATGATATGAGGAACTAACATGGACTATCGGTTTTCAATCCCAATTACAATCTTCTTCTATTGGGATGTAAATACACATAGCCTACCAATTGATCATATCTAGAACCCAGATTTCTGAAGTAAATCAATACTTCGTATTCATTTTCTGTTTCAAAATGGGCTCCTTCAAATGCCTCGGTTGAGAACTGGCTTCCATCTTTGTAACCATATTGGTAATCATACCATCCTTGCTTCAATAACAACGTAGTTTCATAAACTCCCATTTCGGCATTCCATTGCATTTTAGCTTCCGGATTTTTTCCCCAATTGGTTAGGGCTCCCAACAAATAAACTGGGTTAGAACTTTGAGGATGATACAATCGAAAAGTGGTCAGCATATACTCACTTTCTATCTCGGGATTACCACCTGGTCTATCGTTGGTATTCACCAAATATTGCCCATTGAGATCTAGGTATTGAGAGTAAATCTCAGCCGGTCTAGGTCTATCGACTTGAGCTTCTGCATAAATAATATCGTCCAATACCTCCACAGAAGCCACATTCACCCCTGTTGCCCGAATAAATCTCAAATCCACAAACCTGAATTCATTCCCCGCACTAAAAGCATTTTCTCCATCAAAACTCTCGAAACGCATCGTTTTTGAGCTCTCGTTTAGAAATGTTGGCCTGCTTAAAAATCGGGCATTATCCCAACGCTGATTTTGTCTGATGACCACCTTAATCTGAGAGTTAGGGTCCATCACCTCCCCTTTTGAGTAATTAACAGCTAGATTTATCTGCTGTGAATTTCTTCTTTGAGAAGTTTGAGATGGTGGTACAATGGAAGCTCCTACTGCAAATAATTCCTCATATACCATGAATCGCTTGGTGAGAACTACATTGTTTTCATCGCGATTTGCATAAACCTTGACTACATAATTCCCTGACTTGGTGACTCTTGGAATTTGAAAATAATAATGAATAAAGGGTACTCGGGTGTTATTGGAGTAATCAAAATCCTGGATATTAAATTCGTTGAAAGTGGGTAAAAAATCATTGTCTTTCAGTTGGCTTGGCTGCCAATCAGCATCGCAATGAATCAGTTTAGCCGCATACAATTCCGGATCATAGGCCAAATCGTCAAAGAACAACATCAAAGGCCGAGAATCTGACATGGATATTACCGGCGCATCCAACTGGCTGTCAAATGCAGCACCAACAGGAAATATCCTGACTGACTGAATATGGTCTTTGTAAACCTTGTCCTCTACCTGTCCAAATGCATGAATGGATATTAAACAAAAAAGTAAAAGCGTATATCTAAAGGAATTAAGCATCTTTCAAAATAGAGATTTTAGCATCCAAAACGAAAAGCTCAGCTGAGAGTTTCCTGCAATTTCGAAATCTCATCCACCAACTCTTCCCATTCCGCATTTTTCCTGTCCAATTGACCCTTAACCGACTGGTATTTATCCTGAACTTTTGCAGCCTTTTCATCATCATTGTAAAGCTTGGGATCAGCCAATTCTTTCTCTATTGTAGCCAGATTTCCTTCTAACTTCTCTACTTCTTTCTCAACCGACTCCAATTGATTTTCTAATTTCTTTAGGTTCTTTTTAGCCTGCTGAACTTCAGGATCCTGAGGATTGAAAGTTTTTTTCTGTTCTTTCTTAACTGCCTTTTCCTGAGCCTGATTCGCTCCCTCCTCTTTTACCTGCTGGCTTTTCCAAAACTCGTACTCTTCGTATGTTCCAGGGTATTCTTTTATCTGATTATCCTCTATGAACCAGATTTTGTTGGCCACCCCTTTGATGAAATGCCTATCGTGAGAAACTGTGATAAATGTGCCTTCATACTGCTGCAAAGCTTGGATCAGAATATTAACAGACTGGAAATCCAAGTGGTTGGTCGGCTCATCCAGCAATAGGAAATTCGCTTCAGAAATCAGTGTTTTAGCCAATGCAACTCTGGACTTTTCACCTCCTGAAAGAACTTTGATCTTTTTAAAAACTTCCTCATTTGTAAACAGAAAGCAACCCAAGACATTCCTCAACTCCGTTTCGGTTTTTGGACTTCCTGCCTGTGCCATTTCCTGGATAATTTCATTGTCCAAGGTCAAGGCTTCCAACTGATGCTGTGCAAAAAAGGACTTGATTACATTATAGCCTTCGGTTCTCTCACCCTGGATTTTTTCAGTACCATCAATGATCCTCAGCAAAGTAGACTTCCCTTTTCCATTAGCACCGATTAAAGCAATTTTATCTCCTCGTTCTATTCTGGCAGAAGTATTCTTCAAAATGGTCAAATCGCCATAACTTTTGCTCACATGATCCAATACGACCACGTCCCGACCCGATTTTTGAGAAAATTTGAACTTGAAATTGACAAATGCCTCATCATCCACCACCTCATGCACCCGTTCCATTCTATCCAATGCCTTTACTCTTGATTGAACCTGATTGGACTTGGAAGCTTTCGCACGGAAACGCTCAATAAATCGCTCAGTTTGCTTAATCATCTGTTGCTGATTTTCATAAGCATTCTGCTGAATCTCCATTCTTTCTTTCTTTTCCTCCTTGTAGAAAGAATAATTGCCCGCGTACAAAGTCAGGGTTTGATTCGCAACTTCCACAGTCGAGGAAATACAATTATCCAAAAAGGTTTGATCGTGAGAAACCACAATCACCGCTCCTTCATAGGTTTTAAGATAATTCTCAACCCACTGAATGGATGGAAGATCCAAGTGGTTGGTCGGTTCATCCAACATCAAAAGCGAAGGCTTTTCCAAAAGTAATTTGGCCAGCATCACTCGCATTCTCCATCCTCCGGAGAAAGTTCGTAAAGGTTTTTCCAAATCTTCGGTCTTGAAACCAATTCCTTCTAGGACCTCCTCTGCTTTGGCTTTGATGGTATATCCTTCATTTGCCTCAAATCTATCCTGTAAAAAAGCCAATCTATTGATAATCTCTTCAGAATGGTCAGTTTCCATTTTTTTCAACACTTCATCAATTTCATCCTGGAGAGCCAATGTTTCCTTGAATGCAGCCAGAGCAACATTCAAGATACTTTCGTCAGATTGATAGGAAAGCAAATCCTGATTCAAAAAACCAATAGTACAATCTTTGGCTTTTTGAACTTCCCCGCTGCTAGGCTGGTAGTCTCCGCTGATAATTTTTAATAAAGTTGATTTCCCTGTACCGTTTTGACCCACCAAGCCGATTTTATCTTTTGGCTTGATGTGTAAGTTGGCATTTTCATACAAGGCACGTCCGCCGATGAAATAGGAAAGGTTTGAAATTGAAAGCATGGCGCAAAAATAAGGATTCAACCGTTTATTGAGGAAGACTATAGAAAGTATCTCAAAAGAATTAAATTGTAAGTAAATAATGATACTATGAACTCAATCAATAAAATATGTCTTTTAGCAGCCCTTACTATAGGAAGTTTGGGGGCAAGCTGTCAGCAAAAGGGGAAGCTTAGTGAAATCAAAACACCTGACTCCAGTAATAAAGTAGATATTAGAACTGCCAGTGCGGAAGTTCAGCTCGATAAAATCAAGCTACCAGAAGGATTTAAAATTGATGTTTGGGCAGCAGATGTACCTAATGCCCGATCTATGGCGATTTCAGATAATGGAATCATCTTCGTTGGAAACCGCCAAGAAAATAATGTATATGCCTTGGTGGATGAAAATGCGGATGGAAAAGCTGATTTTAAATTCATTTTGGCTGAGGGTCTTCGAATGCCCAACGGGGTTGCCTACAAAGACGGTGATTTATACGTAGCAGAAGTAAGTAGAATCTTAAGGTTTAAGGATATCAAAAATACCTTGAGCAATCCTAGCTATGAAGTGGTTTATGATGCTTATCCAACGGAAGGACATCATGGCTGGAAATTCATAGCCTTCGGTCCAGACGGGATGTTGTATGTGCCAGTGGGTGCTCCTTGCAATATCTGCGATCCAGAAGATGAGATTTATGCATCCATCACCAGATTAGATGTGAGCAAGCCTAACCCTACTCCGGAAGTCTATGCTCATGGGGTTAGAAATACAGTTGGATTTGACTGGCATCCTCAGACTGGTAACCTATGGTTTACCGATAATGGAAGAGATATGATGGGAGATGATATCCCTGATTGCGAGTTGAATAGAGCAACAGAAAAAGGCCAACATTTTGGATATCCTTACTGGCATGCCGGAACTGTCAAAGATCCTGAGTTTGGAGATAGTGGAAAGGCAGCCAATGAATATGTGCAACCTGCAGCAAAAATGGGAGCTCACGTTGCTCCTTTGGGAATCCGTTTTTATGAGGGGGGAATGTTCCCGGGCAACTTTAAAAACAATGCGATCATCGCAAAACATGGATCTTGGAATAGAAGCAAAAAATCAGGTTATGAAGTAGTTCTGGCTGAAATTGATGGATCTGGAAATGTAACCGGTCAAAAAGTCTTTGCAAGCGGATGGTTAGATGATGCAACTCAGGAAGTATGGGGAAGACCAGTGGATGTTCAGGAATTACCAGATGGAAGCTTGCTCATTTCAGATGATATGGCGGGATGTATTTATAGAGTGACTTATGGGGATTAATCTTTGGAGAGTAATTGAGTAACAGGGTAATTGATTAATTGTTATTAGTTATTGGTTATTAGATACTTCGCTATTCAAAGTTCATCATTCGATGTTCGATATTTGTGAGTAATTAAGTAGCTGAGGAGGAGCAGTAATTTGTTATAAGTTATTAGTTAATAAGCACTTCGCTATTCGACGTTCATCATTCGATGTTCGATTGCTGAGTAAAGGGTAATTGATTAATTGGGTGTCCTCGCTCTTCAAATTCTTGCATCTTGCATCCCGTCTCTCGCTTCTCATCTTTTGTTCAAGAGTTCAATGTTATCCCAACCCTAAATAGCTTAGATAAGTTACTGAGCGAGTCCATTTGCGTCTTTAAAACTCAAAGCTCAGTACTTCTTGGTTGTTTCTTCTTGAACCTATGACTTGAATCTGCTGGGCTGAAAACTGATGTAAAAATTGCCTCAGCACGTAGGACGTTTCGGGATATGGCTTAACCGCTTCCAACTTTTCTGATTCATCTTTGATAAATCCATATTCCCGAAGCATTCCTCCCTCAAAAACACAGACAGCTCTTTCATCTTCCGTTCTACCCTCTAACTCTAGTCGAATTGCGCCTTTGCTGTCTTTCACCTTTTGTATAAATACCTGAGCTCTTTGGTTGTATATGAGAGTATCTTCCTTTTCTGCACATGCACCTTGGCAAATTGTATCATTCACCACCTCACAGTTCACCTTTCGAATACCGCACAATTTGGAACAAAGTTCATAGGTCTGAATCGCATCTGTTAAAAAGGCCTTCGCTTCCTCGGAAGAGAAAAAAGTTTCTAATGGCTGTAGGGATTTATTCACTTTTGCGATCTGAAATCTAATGAACCCTCTCCCATCCTGATAGGAAAATAGACCCCAAATATTCCTAGGACTTTTCAGCGCCGCATTGTACTTCGGCCAAATTCGTTTGATTTCCAAAGTTTCCAGAAGCAATGCCATAAACTCCGAACCTGTCAATTTCCATTTTAAATCTACAACTTCGGCTTTCAACTCCTGCTTGATGCTTGGATGGCTCTGCCCGGTAAAATGACCTCGGAAACGATCTCTAATATTATTCGCTTTGCCTACATAGATGACCTTTCCCTTTTGATCCAGCATGTAGTAGACTCCGCACTTTTCCGGTATTTCCCGAAACCTCTGAGAGGAAAAGTTGGGAGGCAAAAAGCTCTCACCTGAATTTTTCTTTAAACCAGAATAAATAACCTCTGGATTTTCCACAAGCATTTGACCAAATAATATCGCAGTTGCCTTGGCGTCACCCATCGCTCTATGCCTGGCAAGAATGGGAATATTTCTTTGTTCACAAATCCTTCCCAAACTGTAGGAACGCATCCCCGGAAAAATCTTCCTGCTCAACCTGACAGTACAAAGTTTTGGGTTTTTTAGCTCGTAACCACATCGCCCTAAAAATTCACGCATAAAGCCAAAATCAAAATTGACTTGGTGAGCTACAAAAACCCTTCCTTCCAATATTTCATAAATCTCCTCAGCGATTTCATCAAAAGTAGGTGAATCTCTCACCATGGCATCATCTATCCCAGTAAGACCGGTGATGTAAGCTGGAATATTTTGCTGAGGATTGATCAGGCTTTGGTATTCATGCACAATCTGTTGTCCATTGTGAATGACAATAGAAACTTCGGTAATCCCTCCATTTCTGAAGTTTCCTCCTGTCGTCTCAATGTCCACAATGGCGAATTCCATGGATCGAATTTAGGAAATGATTTTGAAGGAATAGTATTTCTGACGATAAGAGTCAGAAAGCTTAGCGCTTAACGTAGGTGGCAATCAAATGTTCTGCACAGCGTTCGCCATCCATGGCAGCCGAAACGATCCCTCCTGCATAGCCAGCCCCTTCCCCACAAGGATACAATCGCTTGATCTGAGGATGTTCAAAGCTCTCTCTATCTCTTGGAATTCTAACAGGCGAGGAAGTTCGGCTCTCCACCCCTATTAACTGTGCCTCGTTTGTCAGGTATCCTCTCATCTTTTGACCAAAAGCCTTAAAGGCCATAGCCAGTCTCTCAGAAATAAAGTCCGGAAGCACAGCATGCATATCGACTGAATTGAGTCCGGGCTGGTAGGAGGTATCCAAAAGGCTTGAACTGACCTTTTTTTGAACAAAGTCAAGCATCCGCTGGGCTGGTGCCACCTGGGTTTTTCCTCCTGCCTCCCATGCCTTTTTTTCAATATCTGCCTGAAAATGCATAGCGGCCAAAGGACCAAATTGATGGTAAGTTCCCAAGTCTTCCAATTCAACAGAGGCAACCATTCCAGAATTGGCAAAGCGGCTATCTCTTCGGCTTGGGCTCATGCCATTAACCACCAATTCTCCAGGGGAAGTAGCGGCAGGAACAATAAAGCCTCCAGGGCACATACAAAAGCTAAAAACTCCTCTTTGTTTTCCTTTAAACTGAGTTTGCTGAACCAGAGAATAGGAAGAAGCAGGAAGATAAGGTCCGCGGTCAACTTCACAATGGTATTGAATTTTATCGATCAGATTTTGACTATGTTCTATTCTGACCCCTAATGCGAAAGGTTTTGCTTCAATCAAAACCTCTCTCTTATGTAGTAATTCAAAAATATCTCTGGCAGAATGACCAGTTGCCAAGATGACACCCTTACCGGTAATTTTGTCCCCATTTTGAGTCACTACCCCTTTGATCTCTCCATCCTTTAAAATCAAATCCTCGACTCTGGTTTCAAAGGCTATTTCTCCACCTGCGTTGAGAATACTTTGTCTAAGTTCAGCTACTAAAACCGGGAGCTTGTTTGTTCCAATATGAGGATGAGCATCGACTAGAATTTCCTCTGTAGCACCATGTGCCACCAAAATCTCCATGATTCTCCGAATATCTCCTCTTTTTTTGGAACGGGTGTATAGTTTACCATCAGAGTATGTACCTGCACCACCTTCTCCAAAACAATAATTGGAGTCAGGGTTTACCACATGATGCTTATTGATAGCGGCGAGATCTCTTCTTCTTGCTCTAACATCCTTTCCTCTTTCGATTAGAATAGGTTTTACTCCCAGTTCAATCGCTCTCAAGGCAGCGAATAAACCTGCAGGCCCCGCTCCTACAATGATAATAGCTTCTGCATTTTTGACATTGGGATATTCAGGAATAGCATCCAGTAAAGGCTTAGGAGATTCCTTTATAAAGAGTTCTGCCTCCACATTAACCCGCACTCTTCTTCCTCGGGCGTCTATGGATCTTCGGGTTTGCCGGGCAAAGGCCTCTGCTGTTTCGGTTGAAAGTCCAGCTTTATTTAGTAGAACTTTCTTAAAAAGTTCGGGATCATAAGCCTCTTCCGGGCTTAGTTGCAAAGTGAAATTCTTCTTCATGGTAAGGTATTTATCCTTAAATCAATAGCAAAGGTAGGAAAGGGAGTTGGGATTTACGAAGGATGAGGTACGATTTACGAGAGGGCAGAGTTTATTTAATTGTTTATCCAAGCCATTTGTGTGTGGTGAAACGGTGAACAATGAACGCTGAACCAAGATGTGAGACAAGAAGCGAGAAACGAGAATTTAAAGGTAGTCGAAACTCAACTACACAATTACACTTCCAAAGATCAAAAATATCGAACATCGAATGATGAATATCGAAGTTTTACTTCGACCTAAGAACAGAGATAAATTTCAGATTTACGAGGTACGATTGACGACGATGAGAGACGAGAAGCGAGAAGCCAGAAACGAGAATTAAAATGGCGGCGACGCTCGATTACGCAGTTACACTTCCAAAGATCAGTAGATCAAAAATATCGAACTTCGAATGATGAATGTCGAATAGCGAAGTACCTAATAACAATTAACTAATCTTACTCAATTACCTTTTAAAAAAGGTCAATTCATCCTATCCAATACCTCAAATCTGGACGAGTTGGAGATAAATTCGGGCACTATGACCTTAAGGTGGGATACCAATTCATTTTCAGAATTTTTTGTAATCAGCTCTTGAAAAAGTTCAATCTGACCATCTATTTTATGATAAGAAGAAGGCATTACCTGAGCGATCTTAATTTTAGGATGGTGGGTGATTTTAACGGTTTCAAAATCATTCAAGAGCTCTTCGAACAACTTCTCCCCTTCCCTCAATCCGGTAAACACAATACTGATATCCTCATCTACTTTCTTACCGGAAAGCTGAATCATCTTCTTAGCCAGATCAAGAATCTTCACAGCCTCTCCCATATCGAATACATAGATCTCACCACCATGCCCCATGACACCTGCTTCTAATACCAACTGGCAAGCCTCCGGAATAGTCATAAAAAACCGGGTGATTTCCGGGTGGGTAACTGTAATCGGGCCACCGTGCAAAATCTGCTTCTTGAAAAGCGGTATCACTGAACCATTGGAGCCCAGCACGTTTCCAAATCGGGTGGTAATAAACTTAGTATGGTATTTTTTATGATTTACTTCCAAATATTCATTCAAAGCCTGCACATACATTTCAGCAGCTCTTTTGCTAGCCCCCATCACATTGGTAGGGTTTACGGCTTTATCCGTAGATACAAACACAAACTTATCTACCTGAGCCAAAACAGAAAGATCTGCCAGAATTTTAGTCCCTATCACATTGGAATGAATGGCTTCTTCCGGATAGTTCTCCATCATCGGCACGTGCTTATAAGCTGCGGCATGAAATACTACTTGAGGCTTGAAATTTTTGAAGACTTCCTTCATCTTCTTCTTATTCCTCACATCTCCCAAAATGATCTTGATTGGGCAGGATGGATAAGATTCCCTAAACTCATTCTCCACATCATATAAAGCCGATTCAGCTATATCTAACATGATAAGAAGCTTTGGTTGATAATAAGAGATTTGTCGGCAAAGTTCGGACCCGATTGAACCTGCAGCCCCGGTTACCAATACGACCTTATCAATCAAATCCTCATGGATTCTCGGATTATCCAACTGAATCTGATCTCTGGATAAAAGGTCTTCAATTTTGATTTCACGAATTGCTCCTGCAGTTAAGCCTCCATTGATCCATTGATCTACAGGAGGGACTATAGAAACTGATATTTTTAATCTCAGGCATTCGTCGATAATTTCTCTTTTCCGCTGTACTGAAAGATCCCTGACAGCAATAATTAGCTCTGTTACTCCATGCTGGCTGACTAGTTTTTCCAATTGAGAAAGTCCGTGAAAGATTCTGGTTCCGGAAATATTTTTGCCATCTTTCTTAGGATCATCATCCAAAAATGCAACGGTATTGAAATAGGATTTACTATCTGTTTTAATAGCTTCCTGAGCAATAATACCAGCCTCTCCGGCACCAAAAATCACTCCGTTTCTTTGTTCTTTTGCGATGAAGCCATTTTTCAAATAGACAAAAAGCTCTTTTACCAATAGTCTATAGAAAACAAGCATGAAAAGCGAGGACAAACTTGCAATAATCAAAACTGAAGTAGGAAGTAGAAATCTATCATTCAGGAAACTTCCATGGAAAAAATTTAAAAAGAGAAATAAAATAAAATTGATCAGGACCGTTTTAAAGATATTGGAACCATCCTTAAAACCGGTATGTCTAACGATCCCCTCATAGCTTCGGGTATTCTGCATGACCAAGAGTCCACCTATCATAAAGGTAAAACTTCCAGCAACAGCATCATTTTGTTCTATTAAGGCTAATTCAAAATTAAATCTTACCAAATAGCCAAAAAGCGCGCAGTGGAAAAGTATAAGAGCATCTAGCGTAGCTATGATCCATCTAGGAAGGATTTTAAGCCTGGTTAAAAAATTCATAGTAGATATTGTTTCAAATTGATAAGGTTAAAAGGTAGGGCCTCACTAATTCTATCACTTCGCAAAATAAGATTTTTTATCCTGCTAAACCAAATATCCTTGTGTATTTTTCAGTTCAATCCAATTTTATTTTGAATTATTTCAATTGAATGTTAGGTATTTTTGAAATACGATAAAAACAAAGGAATTGGATTTAAGCGGAAACAGTTTTTCTAATTCTTATTTAAATGGGAAAATTTGGAGTACAACAGGTTTAAAAAGAGAAAAACAGTGTAGTCAATTATTTTGATGAAATATACAAATTTATTTGAATAATCTGTTAATTCACAGGAACCCTAAGTTGGAAGTGTGAATTATAAAGTGCGAAAGCTTGAATTAATCTGGAAATCCGGAATTATGCCTGTTGCCATATTTTCTTTGTTTGACCGATTGGATGCTTCGACTTCGCTCAGCACAAGCAACCGAAGACCGGAGCAATCGGATACTGATCATTTGGGCTAATTCAAAGCCATATTTTTCATCCTCAGGGCAAAAATACACTTAAATAATTCCGGGATTGCAGATTCCTTGAGCTATTATGAAAGATGAACCTTTTGCTGCTTACTTCCTTCAAATTTCCCCATACTCACATGCCCTTGTTGAGATACTCCTTTACCTAATAGAACATTAAAAAAAGTAATAATTAGAATTTTACAATCCAGTAGAAAGCTTACATTTTCCACATACCAAGTATCAAATTCAAATTTCTCCTCCCAAGAGATGGTATTTCTACCATTGACCTGAGCCCAACCACTGACTCCGGGCTTGACTAAGTGCCTTTTGATCTGCTCTTTATTGTATAGGGGAAGGTATTCCATCAATAAGGGTCTTGGACCTACCAAACTCATATCCCCTCTGATTACATTGAGCAACTGAGGCATTTCATCCAGAGAAAACTTCCGGATGACTCTTCCAAACTTGGTAATCCGCTCCGAATCTGGAAGCAAGTTTCCCGACGAATCTTTTTTATCCGTCATGGTCTTGAATTTCAAAATACTAAAAGGAATGGTCTGAAATCCTGGACGGGTTTGTTTAAAAATTGGATTACCCCGGAAATAAAGGAATAAGGTTAAATAGAGAAATAGAAAAAGAGGAGATAGCAATAAAAAAAGGGTTCCTGCCACCAATAGATCCAGCAGTCTTTTACCGACTTTTCTATAAATCACAAACTCAGAATGTTTTGGCTAATTCCTTGATGACAATACCTACAATATTTTCCTGATCCTCATAGGTCAAATCAGCAGAACTTGGTAGACAAATTCCTTTTTGAAATAAACTTTTGGAAATATCACCACCGAAAAACTGCACCTTTCTAAATACAGGTTGCATATGTAGAGGTTTCCATAAAAATCTGGTTTCTATTCCGTTCTTCATTAAGGCAACCCTCAGGTTGTCATTAGTGAAACCAGTCACTTTATCGTCGATCAGAATCGTAGTCAACCAATAATTGGAGGTGACGCCTTCGGGCTCATCCTGAAATACTATACCTGGTATTCTACCTAGGAGTTCGCGGTAAATAGTGTTAACCTCCCTCCTCTTGTCAATCCACTGATCCAACTGCTCCAACTGAGCCAAGCCCACTGCAGCAGCCAAATTATTCATTTTATAATTATAGCCTATTTCCAAGTGCTGATAATATGGAAGATCTTCTCGTGCTTGAGTTGAAAGGTATCTTGCTTTTTCTACCAGAGAACTATCATTAGCGATTAATGCTCCTCCTCCACCGGAAGTAATGATTTTATTTCCATTGAAAGAGTATACACCGATATCTCCCATGGTTCCGCAATAGCGATCATTCACAGTACTTCCCACAGCCTCAGCAGCATCTTCCAAAACCGGAATATTGTATCTGCCAGCTATTTCCATGATTTCCTGCATTTTAGCAGGCATTCCAAAGAGGTGAACCACAATGATTGCTTTGGGCTTTTTGCCATGAGCAATCCTATGCATAATGGCATCTTCTAATAGTTCTGGAGACATATTCCATGTTTCCTTTTCACTATCTACAAAGATGGGAGTTGCTCCTAAGTAAATGATGGGATTAGCTGAGGCACAAAAAGTAAAAGATTGGCAAATTACTTCATCACCTGCTTTTACGCCTAAAAGAACAAGGGCTAAATGTAATGAGCTGGTTCCAGAATTAAGGGCTACAGCTTGATGAGTTTTCAGTTTTCGCCCAAGTTTCCTTTCGAATTTATCGATAAAGCTGCCTGAAGTTGCCAGTTGCCCGGAACTGATGGCTTCTTGGGTGTAAATAAGTTCATTTCCACCAAAGATTGGAGCGGAAAGTTTATACTGAAATGCCATTTATGGGGTACGCCATACCGTTTATGATGGGAAACTAAATAGATTCTATCAAAAACCCAACCAAACATAAAATTTATTCAAATAAAAAATGCCCCGAAGGGCATTTATTAGTTTTAAGTGGTTCTAAGCTTAGTTTAGATTCATCTTGGATTCTCGAATTTCTTCCATTTCCAATTTGATTTTTCTTCTTTGTTGCTGCGAAAGAGGCCTTACTTCCAGCACTCTTGGCTCGGCATGAACCTTCTTCTTCACATATTTAACCGTGACTTGATCCAGCCTATATCCGAGGCCGAGAGCAATGACAGAAATCAGTGGTAAAACCAAATGATCTGAATAATCTTTCAATGCAACTACCAAGACTACAAAAGTCAATTGAATGAAACCTAGGAGCATTGCCACATGATTATGCTTCAATCCAGATCTCATTAGGAAATGGTGTACATGGCTTTTATCTGGAGTCATTGGCCCCTTTCCCTGCATGATCCTACGGGTAAATACTCTAGCCATATCATACAATGGAAAAATCATCAATGCAATTCCTGAGGAAAATATAGGTTCGAACTTCCAAGCCGATCCAGCAGGCAAAGCCGCATTATATTCCATGAATGCAATAATCAAGGCTCCCATGGTAAAACCCAGTGTTAGAGAACCTGTATCACCCATAAAGATTTTGGCAGGATGCCAATTATATACCAAGAAGGAAAGAATTCCACCCAAGAAGGTAAAGCAAAGCACGGCGAAGCTGTCCAGGCCATGCACATAGAACCAAATACCCAGAGAGCTTAGAACAATCACCGCCATGGTTGAGGCCAAGCCATCCAATCCATCGATCAGGTTGAACGCATTGGTCAAGGCCAAGATTACAAAAGCAGAAAATCCGTATGAAACATACAAGTTGAGTTCCCCTACTCCCATAAATCCATGTAGATCCTTGATTCTGATATCAGCGGCAACAATAACCAATAAGACAGCAACCAGCTGGCCCATGATCTTATGAGTGGCTTTTAGTTCCACCATATCATCCCGAAGGCCAACGAAGAATACCAGAGCTATGGCACCCAGTAAATAGCGGATATCAGGAAGTGGAAACTGCCAAGCCCAAATGGACATAGCGATAGAAGCAGCCAAAAAGAAAGCAATTCCTCCCATGGAAGGGATAAATTTTTTGTGAATTTTACGTCCACCGGGCAAATCACCTATTTGCGCCTTGTGGAGTAGCTTTATGAGAATCGGTGTGACAAAAAACCCCACCGAAAAAGCTGTGAGTATAGCTAACAAAAAAAACATAATTGGTTGGTTTAATTGATTAAAATTACAAAGTATTGATTACAAAAGTCCTGCCTTTAATGATTTATTAATGGAAGGCCTGATATGATGAAAAGTATGAAAAACATAATTTAATGTATATCAGGTATTTAAACTAAGATTAAATTCAATTTTTTGAGTATTAAATTTTTTCAAAAATCATGCCTGTAAATAAGGGCATTTGATTTAGTTTTCAAAATCTGAGGAAGACTTCTTCAAAGCGGTGAAAGTTGAGTAATGGAGAAATGGAGTAATTGTGTAATTGAGTAATTGGGTAACTGATTAATTGATAACGATCTCAAGTCTAGATTCTCGCCTCTTATCTCTCGCTTCTTGGTTCATTGTCAAGTTTCAAATTTGAAAAAGTAATTAATGAACTGTGTATGGACAAAATCATTGGATTTAGGCCCTAATAACTAATAACAAATAACTCCTATCCCTTCTTTGCTACTTTGCGGTAGATCAAAACCGCCGCGCCGCTGGGAGAAACTTAATCTCTTCCACCGCAAAGACCGCTGAAGATTCCACAGAGAAAAATTTATTAAACCACATAGAGAGGATAGAAAACATAGTTTGAATAGGTCCAAAACTTTAAACCTCCTTTCTTCCACCCTTTGCGGGAGATCAAAATCGCTGCGTCGCTGCGCCACTGCGAGCTATTTTTATTTAAAACCTCATAGAAATCATAGATCACATAGTTTAAATCAAAATAGCCCCTTCAATGGACCTATTCGCTAATACCTAATAACCATTAACAATTAACTCCCACCCTACTTTGCCCCTCTGCTCTCTGCGGGAGAAAAAACCGCTGATGCGTCACCGCGAGCTATTTTGTACCAAAGAGAACATAGAGGACCATGGAGTTTTATGAAGAGACCAGTCGTTTTTGTCAGGCTAATTTCAGACTTCTCACTTTAAATTTCAGCCTTTTTGAGACCGCTTCGTTCCTCGCGGTGACGGCTTTATTTAGGGCTCGCAAACCCGAAAACTGCTTACTGCCTACTGCTTTTGCCTACTTTTCTTCGCCACTTGGCTACTGTGATAAATTATATATTTTAACCCAAATAATACCTTGCATTTTGGGAAATTAAAAACGCGGCGACTATTTGCCACCGCGCATTTCATTTTTAAACCAAAGGATTCGATAATTGATCGAGATGTTATCAAAGAATAACTTGCTTTCTTACAGCAAAAACCTGATTACTCATCCCAAAATAAAACCTAGCAGAAAATTCCTTTACATCCAATTCTCAGAAATCTTATACTGACAAATTAATCTCTACCTTTCCCACCATACTTTGATATTGATATCATCTCCACCCATCCTTGAAACAGCCTCTTGGTAATTGGAAGGGTTATTTATTTGAGCACTAATAGGATATCTGAAACGAACAGGAACTTGCTGATTATTCAACATTCCATCTGCCTTGGGAAGTATGGGAAATCCAGTTCTTCGATATTCAAACCATTGTTGATAATCATTAAAATATAATCCTAGATACTTTTGGAGTAGAATCTTCTCCAATGAACCATCATATGCTGCAGAAGGGTTATCAAAATAATTATCGGAAATTTCAACGCTCCATTGATCCATAGCCGCACGTACAGCTTTTTGGTAGTGAGTTTTTGCATCTGAGGATAAAATGCCTCTTTGTGCAAGTTCTGCTTTGATAAACTCCACTTCTGAATAGGTCAAAATCAAAGAAATCATTGGAGCTTGAACCAAAGCAATATTGTGATTACTGGGCAGAAAATCGAATTGGGAATCCGAACCTGCATAGCCACTTGTTACACCCTTATAGCCGATAGAAGTTTGACCGTCAAGTTTTCTTGCTTGAGTCATAAATTTTTGTCTTCTAGGATCCTCCAGCTCATTCAACTTATCGGCAAAAAAAGCTGAGATTGATCTAAAAGTAGTAAAATCTATAGCTCTTCCCCAAGGCGAGATATTAGGTACAATGCCTGTAATTTGAAGTATGGCAGAATCTTCTGTAGATTCAAAAACAGGATATTCTGAGGGGTTTTCAATAATTGTCCGCATTTTATCCAGCGTATTAATCCTGTTTGAAACTCTTAGAAGAAGCCTCAAATTCAAAGAATTAGTGAATTTTCTCCATCTTTTTACATCATTGAAAAAAAGAATATCCTCACCAAATACCATAGGTCTAGACTCCTCGTATAGCTTATTTGCGAATTCCAGATTGGCTAAAATTTGGGTATATATCTCTTCCTGAGTATCAAACTTTGCCTGAAATATCCCCTCCTCCCCTTTACTTGCCTCGGAAAATGGCACATCTCCAAATGAATCTGTCAGCTGGCTTCCAACCCATGCTTCCAGAGTAAGTGCGATTGCTTCATAATTAGGATCCTCTGCCCTGATGGCAGCAGCTTTCATTTCCCTTATATTGTTTAACCACCTGTAATAAGTATTCCATGTAGAGTTACCTGCAGCTTCAGATACATCATACCTATGTAATCCCCCCGTTGCACTTGGAAAAGGCAGGGCAACCTGCATAACTTGAAAGGTAAATGCATCTGCCCTATCTGTATTAAAACTACTTAGTCCATAAATAATTGGATTTAACAAAGTACCAGGACTTATTTGGTCGATTCTATTTGGATCGGTGTTGATTTCCTCAAAATCACTGGTACAAGAAGTCAAGATTTGTCCAATCAGAAGGCTAGTAATTAATATGATTTTATTTTTCATGATAAGTCAATTAAAATTTGAGGGTAAGGTTGGCTCCAAAAGTTCTTGGGGTTGGAAGTTGGCCCATTTCTACACCTGGGAGTAATGTTGAGCCATTCAAAGCTGCAGTTTCTGGATCGAAAATTGGAAACTTGGTCCAAATTGCCAGGTCTCTTCCGTAAAAAGCGATGGATGCCGCTCTAATTGAGGTTTTTGCAAGAATTGAGCTTGGAATATTGAATTCAGCCCTTAACTCTCTCAATTTCAAAAATGAAGCGTCGAAGGAATTGGACTCTACATTAGCTCTTCGATAATATTCTCGATAATAGTCTGGTAGATTGACTTGTATAGTATTGGGTGAATAAGTCCCATCTGCATTTCTTATGACACCATCTCCTATAATGAACCCTTCTTCCCTTCCTCTTAAAGTGTGGGTCAACTTGCCCATTTCAGACATTTTATGGTGGGTCTGGGAATATACAATGCCACCATATTGGCCATCCAATAAAACTGAAAGCCTTACATTTTTATACTTAAACTCATTTCTGAGGCCACCTCTCCAGTCAGCATAGGCATTTCCTATGTATTGAATTTCTTGAGGTCTTAAAGGCAAACCATTACTTCCATATACGATTTCACCTTCAGGAGATCTTACAAATCCAAATCCATAAATATCGCCGGTTGTTCCTCCAACTTTAGCAATTAAAGTTGCATTGCCTCCACTACCTATTTCCTGACTTCCATCCACTTCATCAGGAAGAGTAAGTACCTTATTTCTATTTCTTGCCCAATTAAATGATGTGTTCCATTCAAAATTTCCCCTTCGAACAGGTGTAGCATTAAGGATTACCTCCCATCCTTTATTTTGAACTTCACCCGCATTAAGAATAGCCGAAGAAAAACCAGTTACAATATCAATAGGAACTTGAATAATTTGATTCCTGGTTTCGGATAGGTAGTAATTTATATCTAAGCCTATCCTTCTATCGAAAAAGATTAGTTCGATTCCCGTTTCAAAACTTGTGGTAATCTCAGGTTTGAAGTTCGTATTGAACAGTGTTGTGGGTACAGACCCAGAGCCGGGAAAATCACTTTGATTATAGTATTTTGACGTTCTATAGGGTTCAGTATCGTTTCCTACCTGAGCTCCTGCTATTCTAAGCTTTGCAAAGCTAATGGGCTTTGGAAGTTTCATTAAATCAGTCAGAATGAAACTACTGCTTATGGAAGGATAGAAAAAGCTATTGTTTGCCAAAGGAAGCGTACTGGACCAATCATTTCTACCGGTTAGATCAACAAATATCTTCTCATCAAAATCGAAGGTCACCAAACCGTAAAGAGAATTGATTACCCTGTTATTATCTCGTGTACTCACTGTAGGGTTACTCATTCCATTAGCCAACTTAAAAACTCCAGGAATAACCAATCCATTGACATCTGCACTAATGAGTCTATAATTTCTTTTCATTTGGTTACCACCAATACTGCTATTGACAGATATTTTGCCGCCAATTTTCCCTCTGTAAGTGAATAAAAAGTCAGAATTTACTTCATAATTACTGATATCTTGTTCCTTATAATATCCCCTTTGAAAATTGGCAGAACTATACGGCCTTCTTTGTGATCTTTCTTCCTGGCTCATAGCCAGCCCAGAACGAAGCATTAAGCTAAAATGATCACTAAATGTATAAGTACTGGAAATGTTGCCAAAAAATGTATGATTATTGACAGCATTGGTCATTTCATAAGCAATAAGATATGGGTTATCTATAAAGCTGCTAAATGGATGAACCTGTTCTACATCCTTCAATCCATTTCTCCAAATAGGCCTATACCAATTCAAATCCACATTCGGATTTTGGAAAATCATAAAGTAAGCAATGGATTGATTATTATACCCAGTTGCAGGAAGATTATCACTTCTTTTATTGGTATAATTAGCTTTTGCGTTGATTTGGAGTTTATCTGAAACTTCCTGATTGACGGAAAGGGCGGCTACAAATCTTTCGAAACCGGTATTGGGCATTATCCATTCATTTTTGGTATGCGTAAATGAAACTCTTGCAGAACCCTTATCGTGGGCTCCATCTATAGCCACATTATTGATTGAGTTGAATCCTGTTCTCCAAAAGCTCTTAATATTATCCCGATATGGTCTCCATAATTGCCTTTCTATGAATTGGCCCTCAACAGTAGGATCGTATTGAAAATACATTTGATTTTCAAATTTCGGCCCAAAGGCAGAACTCGTTCCACCCGTATTATTTCCATCTTCAGATGCTCCATAGGAATAATATAATTCACCGTCAGAATTAAATGCTCTTCCCGTTCCTTGACCATATTCATATTGATAATCAGGCCATCTCAACACATCATTAAAACTGATATTACTATTGACTGTGACTCCAATTCCTTTCTTGACCTTACTTCCCCCCTTAGTGGTTATAATTAGTGCTCCGTTAGCAGCACGGCTTCCATATAAGGCGGTTGCACTGGCGCCTTTCAAAACTGAAATAGACTCTATGTCATCAGGGTTGAGATCTGCTATGCCATTCCCGAAATCAACAGGAACATCATTCCCTGAACCTGCTCCATAGGCATTATTTACCCCTGAAGAGGTAAGACCGGAATTCATAGGAACACCATCTACCACAATAAGAGCAAAATTTCCATTTGGATTTAAGGAGGTATTACCTCTCAAACTTATTTGGGCAGAGTTTAAGGGTCCACTTCCTGCACTCAAAATATTTAATCCGGCGACTTTCCCTCTAAGTGCATCCGACCAGTTATTAGAACGCGCCTCTAAGAGAGCTTCAGAATTGACTTGCTGCTCAGCATAACCTATGGCCTTCTCTTCCCTCTTGATGCCTAGAGCTGTAACAATCACCTCTGATAAAACCCCACTTTCTAAGGATAATACGATATCAATTTGTGTTTGATTTTTTATTAGCACCTCTTTTTTTTGGTAGCCCACAAAAGAAAAAATTAAGGTTTCGCCTTCTTCAACACTCAAACTATAATTTCCATTAACATCTGTAGTGGTGCCTCTATTTTTTCCCTTGATTATAATATTTACCCCGGGAATGGTTTCTTGAGTTTCTGCATCATATACAGTTCCTTGAATATTAAGGAATTCAATTGGCTTTTTTTGTGAAACATTACCACCAGAAATAGCGATAGTTTGATTGATTTGTCTAAAGGATAAAGACGTTTGAGATGAAATTTCTTTCAAAAGATCAGCCAAATTCACCATCCTTGACTTTAATGAAACTTTAAAGTTTAAGCTTAGTTCGTTACTGTAAGAAAATTCAAACTCGCTTTGATTTTCAATGCTTCGTAATAAGTCTTCCAGTTGAATTTCAGTCCCGGATAATTTTAAGTGAGTATCACTTAATTTTTGTCCCAGCAATAATTCCGCCCTTGCTTTATTTTGAAAACATAATAAAAGCATGCAAAGAGAAAGATATCTCAATGCCAGCCAATTAATAGGTAGAAGTTTTTTTTTCATGATTATAGGTCTTTCAGTTTATAAATGGTTGATGATTCTGATCTTGATTTTTGAAATATGAATTGGATTAAGATTAATGACAGGATTTAAGATGAATATTAACAACCTGATTATCAATGCTATATTCAATTGGGATAGAAAAACTGATTAACTCCAAGACATTTTCCAGGCTGAGGTTTTGATAAGTCCCTGTAAGGTGACAGACAAGATTCAAATTGTTTTCAAGGTGAATTTTGACTCCGTACCAAGATTCTAATTTGGAGATGACTTGTGTGATGGACTCATTTTCAAACCTCAACAGACCTTCAACCCAATCATAAGAACTCTCTCCTCCATCTTCAATAAAATTCAATTGGCTATTTTTCCATTCTATTCGATTACCGGGACTCAGCAAATAGGAAAACTCTCCTTGTAGCCTTACTGAAACTTTTCCGCTTTTTACTTGAACTGATTCAAAAGCCGATTTCTCCGATTGAACTAAAAATGAAGTCCCTAGTACTTCTGTAACGAGATTTTGGGTATAGACTTTAAAGGGATGTAAGCTGTCTCTTTGAACATCGAAGAATCCTTCTCCATTAAGTTTGACCTCTCGGTTGGATTTGAAATTAGGAGAAATCCATAGCTCAGAACCCTTGTTTAATCTAACCTGACTTCCATCAGGGAGTAGAATTTTCTTAATTCCCGAGCTTCCATTTTCAAAATACTTCCAAGCTATTTGGCCTAGATCATTGGATTGGTCTTTTTGGGAAAAAATAAAATAAACAGAGGAGAACAATGCCAAAAATAAAATCCAGCTTGCTGCAATTTTCCAAGTTTTAAAAGTGAAAATAGAATTCTTCTTTTTTAGAGCGTTTGCACTTAAATATGGATTAATTTTTATCCATAGCTTTTGTTCCAGTTCCTTTTCTGAAAAGCCCTCATTGAAGATGAGTTCAGTCTTTACTTCAGGAACTTGCTCATACCATTCATTAAAAGCTACTAACTCCTCATTACTGGCTTTACCTTGAAGGATTTTCCTGATCAATTTAGGATCAAACTTATCCATATCATTATCTTAGATTCATGGATAAAGTGCGAGATCCCGACTTTTTTACCGTATTTACGGATTAGGGAATTATCAAATTTTGAACAATAAAATTAACAACTCCGTAATTTGGGAAGACAAAAACTCAATGCTTAACCTCAAAACCACCATAGAAAAAACAAAGGAGATATATGTCTAAGCTCCTTTCTGAGCGCTTTCATAGCAATACTTAATTGGTTGTGCACAGTCTGAGGGGCAAGATTTAGAGTATCAGCAATTTCCTCAATTGAATACCCTTCAATTTTGTTTAATTTAAAAATTTCCCTAGCACGTTTTGGTAGTTTTTCTATTTCCACTTCAATGAGTGAATAGAGCTCATCCAAATCCAAAAAATCCTCCTCGTGAATGGAATCAACGTAATTCTCTACCGGGACCTGATGAAAACTTTTTAAGCTTAAACTTTTCATTACCTGGTATTTCACAGCTGTCAAAAGGTAAGGTCTCCAGTTTTTTTGAAGGTCCAAGCTCTCCCTTCTTTCCCAAATTGAGATAAAAACATCCTGAATAAGGTCTTCAGCTTGTAAACGGTCATTTAGTCTAGAATAAGCCGCCAGATACATATCCTTCCAATGATCTCTAAAAACCTTTTCAAATTGATTTTCCGATAAAAATTGTGACATAATTCCTTGAAATAAGACTATCAAATTTAAAAAAGAAGGGTCTTAGTGTTTTAAAAAACAGGTTAAGCTTTCATTAAATCATCTTTGGAACTTGGACCCATAAAGAAAATGAATCCCCCGATTTTGTCACAGAATTAAATAACAGCCAACATGGATATCCGCTTTCTTACCAGCACCAGCAAAATTCGGCTTATTGTCAGTTTAAAGGATCAGATTCCGAAAGCTTCGCCTGCTGTGGCTAGGCCTTCGAAAGCCTGTGCAGAATGAAGTCGATCGAAGTATCCAAACAATCAAGCTAAGAAAATAAGGCAACTAGCCTAATTTCGAATAATCAATAAAGCCATTTATAAGGTTCGAACAACTTAATCCTTAAATTCTTTCTTTCAATTCACTTTATCAATGGTATAGGGCTTAAAGGATGGTTAGGAAATATGAGAAGTGGGATCTTTGAAAGGTGATATCCAAAAAAATTAGCAAAACCAAAAGCATAATTTTAGTTTTCTTCCTAATCTGATTGAAGTAGAATTGTTAGCCAAAAAAATAGAACATCAAAGAATTCTTAAGGCTTTAGACAGCATTTTGAGCGAATAAGTCTTTTTTAATCGTAAAAAAACCATAGCTAGGGTGGTTTGATGCCTTAATTCGTACAAATTGAATATTTATGAAAAGTGTCTAAACTTTAAATTCTTCAACTTTATACTTCCATTATCCCGCTCCTTCAGAGCTGTTCCATAGGATGTTTCCAATTTTAATTTTCTAAATAATCCCGCTCCTTCGGAGCTTTAAGGTGATATTAAGATTCAAACTTTAAATTCTCTACCTTAAACTTAAAATTCATTTACTGCCGAGTCGCCGAGAACGCTCAAGATTCCAGAGAAAAAAATTTATTAAACCACATAGAAATTATAAGTCACATAGTTTAAATCAAAATAGCCCCTTCAATAGACATATCCCCTAATACCTAATACCTAATAAATATTTAAAATTAACTCCCACCCCTCTTCACCACTTCTACTCTTCGCGGGAGATCAAAATCGCTGCGTCGCTGCGCCACTGCGAGCAATTTTTATTTTAAACCTCATAGAAATCATAGATCACATAGTTCAAATCAAAATAGCCCCTTCAATAGACATATCCCCTAATACCTAATAAACATTTAAAATTAACTCCCACCCCTCTTTGCCACTTCTACTCTTCGCGGTAGATCAAAATCGCTGCGCCGCTGCGCCACTGCGAGCTATTTTTATTTAAAACCGCATAGAAATCATAGATCACATAGTTTAAATCAAAATAGCCCCTTCAATAGACATATTCCCTAATAACTAATAACCATTTAAAATTAACTTCCACCCCTCTTCTACTCTTCGCGGGAGATCAAAATCGCTGCGTCGCTGCGCCACTGCGAGCAATTTTTATTTTAAACCTCATAGAAATCATAGATCACATAGTTTTAAAAAAACAGAAGTCATTTCAATGACCAAATCCTAAATAACTATTAACTCCCAGCTCTCTTTGCTACTTACACGCTTTGCGGGAGATGAAAATTACTGCGTCGCTGCGCCTCTGCAAGCAAATTAAACCTCTTTTATCCCGCTCTTTCAGAGCTGCAAAAAACGCTAGATATAATTCCTGGTTCCTAAATAATCCCACTCCTTCGGAGCTATTGAATCAAACTGAAATCCTGTAAAATTTAAACTTCTCACTTTAAACTTTAAACTCCTATCAATGCAAGGGATCACGAAATATCAACCTTAACCTCATTCCCCCTCTTCATAATCCATTGATACTCTAAGATCGCATCAAAGGAGGGGCATTCTTTGATTCGTTCCCAAGGTTCTATGATTCCATTTCCGTTTTTGTCCGGCGAAAAGTCCCGATGGCCTAAAATCTTGATGGCTGAAATATCCTGAAACTGTTTGGCCCATTCTAGGGATTGAAAGATACAGTTTAGAATACCCGCTTGCTGTTGCTCAGTACGAGTATCCATAGCCAAATGAACATTGTTAGGATGTACTCCACCCACATAACAAATATGAATGGCGTGCTGATTGTAACCCCTGACTCCATTACTGACCTGGTCTAATGAGAGCAATTGATGAATTAAGCCATCCACCTCAATCAAAAAATGATAGCCCGGAACTTTCCATTTTAGTCTCTCTTTCCAAAATCTTTCGATTCCATCTCTGCCTGCATATCCCGCAGAACAATGGATAACAAGGTGTTTGATATATCGGATTTTTGAAATCATTGTGATTGTGTATTTGTGTAATTGAGTAATAGAGTAATTGAGTAATTGAGGAACTGAGTAATTGAATGATATGGCTTCTCGTCTCTAGCTTCTCGCATCTCGCTTCTCAACCCTCTCATCTGTTATTTCAAAAAAAGCCGGGCAGGAAACCCGCCCAGCTTGATGATCAATAAGTCAGTGATGCATCCCCATCTTCCGGCTGATTTTCATCAACCGTCAGTTGAGTGATGGTCACCAGGATGGTTCCGGCTGTCACAGCATGCCCTGCCCATAGCAGTAAAGCGGCAGGAACAGAACCTGGAGCTGTCAAAACCGCCGTGCCTACAGCGGCTATTACCAACCCTATTCTTTTCAGTTTTTTAAAGAAGGGTGGTGTGGGGGCCAAAGCCCTCTGCTTGATTTCTGATAGTATTCCCATGTGATTAGTATTTGTATTGTTTAATTATCTGTTTTTAAGAAAGTCGAGCTTTCCGCATCAGCTGCTTTTTGAGCAAAAGCAACACCTCGGAGATTCTGTCAATCTCAGCTCTCAGACTCTCCTGTCTGGCTTTGATCTCCAGAAAATCCTCTTGCAGTTTTCTAAAGTCCTGAAACAGAAACTTGAGAAAATAAGCGATCACAGACAGCAAAACCGATATGATCGCCCCGGTAATGGTCAGTAACAGGATGGTATCTGACATTTTTCCAGTGAATAGGGAATGGGTTTGGATTCTATCTGCAATTGGAGGATCTCTCCTCTTCCCCAATATTCTCCCAGCTCATCAAATAATTTTTGAAAGGCCAGTTTGGTGAACAATGGAGTGCCATCTGCTCGGTAACAGCTGACCGGACAGAGTTCAAAAGTCCCCGGCAACTGATCAGCCCCCTTGGATAAAATCATGCCCTTATCCCCTACCCGTATTTGCCAGCCGCTTGCTTCACTGTGAAGGGGCTCCAGTTCATAGATCCCTTCCTCCAAGCAGGAAGACCCGGAACCAAAACAGGCTTTGGGAGCCTCCCTGATAAAGCATAGCTGTCTCTGACCCAGGAAAAGCCTCCCCAGGCTACCCCGGGGAGTGTACTTTCTAACCAAAAGCAATCTCATCAGGAAGACTTGCTCAGAGAGATAATTTTAGCTGCATTGTGCGCTCCGTTGTTGATGGCATATTCCACCCCGTTTACAATCTGGATAAATTCCACAGAGATCAAATAGGCGAAATGAGACCCTTCCAACTGGCTTTTGTCCACACTCAGAGTCTGAGCCATAGCCGGATCCAAAACGGATTGAACAGGACTGCTTGCCCCGGAGAGTGTTCGGGAGTTCTGATCAAAATCCACCCCCACTCCTGTAGCAGAAATCTTGAAATGCGTCGCTCCATTCGGAATCGCAATCATATCTCTGGGCACAAAGGCAGGCAACTGAACTTCCCAGCTGGTACCAGTTTCATCGAATTGCAGCTCAAAGAAAAGCGTGCTACTCAGAGAAGAGCCTGCGTTCAGTTCCAGATCCTTCAGCAGATCCCATTCCCCGTCTTTGACTCTTCGGTCTCCCCGAACATTGAGCTGATCGGATTTGAGCACTCTCATCAAGGCCTGGGTCAGTCTCTGATTGAGTCGCTTGTCGCCTATCTGCGAGATCACCGGTCTCAAGGCATCCCGCATCAGTTTGGAAGATTTGGCATTGTCGGCAAACTCCCGCATATTCTCCCGGGTTCTTGCAAACCGGGGATCATTCAGAATCCTGGATTTGCTGACTCCTCCTTTTTCGCGGGCCAAGTAGCCATCTTTGGTCTTGTAGAAGGAAAGCCTCCCGACTCTACCTTCCAGCGTAATTACTCCTGTTTGTTTTGCCATAGTAAAATGGGTTTAGGTTAAACATGAGGCTAAGATCCGGGAAGGAATTCCGGCTTTCAATCGAATGTGCGGTTGATGCGGATAATGCGTAATGAGCTTAAAAAGCTATTTTTTTTCCTAAAATTCAGAATATTCCAAAACAGACTGAATTGGAAAACTCTCTTGATTTTCGCTTATTTTTATGGAAGGCAAAATAATGATAAAACTGCCCCTGAAGAGGACCCGTCCACGGGAATTCAACTTCCTGAAATCCGGTTTTTCTGGAAGCCCCTTCCAAAATGGACCATTTCCTTTTCTCCACCGGATCATAGGCC